>ERZ773239.368-NODE-368-length-50780-cov-8.680986_pt1 | contig 50780 bp, 79 predicted proteins | sample MGYA00580521_ERZ773239 | MGnify/ENA primary metagenome ERZ773239 (study PRJEB29015, sample SAMEA2737801) | human gut metagenome | biome: human gut; feature: human-associated habitat; material: faeces | place: China | collected 2012 ... | reverse complement strand
CTAGAGAACTATAGGTTCTGCTCTAGGAAGGGTAATGGCATACCCCTAACTTGCAACTGCGACCTATCAGAAATGAACTGGTCAGCCAACAATGTTGGCAGGTAGCAAGAATCCCCTGTCTTTAGACATGGGGAGTGTCAAGTGTTGTTCCTTATGAAGATGATCATGTACATATTATGGAAGTATTTCAATCTATTGGAACAAAGTTTGATTTTTTAATTGGTTCATTTAATTCAAAATAAATAGATATTTTTACAAGTTATAAGATACTAGGATATTATAATCTTTGTGTAGCAGTGCCTAAAACACATCCCTTAGCTAAAAAGAAAAGATTAGAAATAACAGATTTATATCATGAAAGACTTTTATGTGTAAGTGATGGAGACTGTTTAAATATTGATGATTTTAGAAAAGATGTTCAAACACTTTATCCACAAATTATATTAGAGGATGCAGGTTACTTTTATGATCTTGATACTTTTAATCGTTGTGAAGAACAAGGGTGTCTATTATTAACATTAGATGTTTGGGATCATATTCATCCATTTTTAATTACATTACCTGTTTCTTGGCATTATCAAATGCCTTATGGTTTGCTTTATCAAAAGAATCCTTCTAAACAAGTAAAAGCTTGTCTTAAAGAGATAGAAAAGTATTATAAAGATAGGTGAGAATATTAAGTTATAATCTAATTAAATTACTAGCGAAATTAAAGGAGGTGTTGGCAAATGTGCTATCTAATTGCGAAAAGATTTAAAAAATCAGGATGCATTGCACTAAAAGCAAAGCGTGGAAAAGAGTTGGCTGATTTTGCAACAAATTTACAAAAGAAGCTAGGATACGATATTCAAATTGTAGCAATTACTAGACCTACTGCTTATGGAGAATATGAGCCTTATCATTTTGTTAATAGTTTTGAAGAATTTAGTAAAGAAGCAAGTTTATTATAGTATTACAAGCAATCTACGGATTGCTTTTTTAGTGTAAGTCATAAAAAAATATAGTATGATTAATATAGAACATCTTGAAAAGGGATAGGTGAAAATATGACAAATAGAACTAAGTTACAATTAGAAGAAGCTTTTAAAAAGCTTTTATTAGAAAAACCATTTCATAAAGTAACCATTAAAGATTTAACAGATGCTTGTTATTTAAGCAGGATGTCTTTTTATTATCATTTTCAAGATTTATATGATTTAACAGAATGGATTTTAATTGAAGATGCTAAAAAAGCACTTAATGAAAAGAAAGATTATGCCCATTGGAAAGAAGGATTAGAAAATATCTTTGAAGCTGTTTATGAAAATAAACCTTTTATTTTAAATGTTTATCATGATATTTCTAAAGATCAGATAGAAAAAGTATTATTTAAACTTGTTCATGGATTGATTGAATCAATTGTTGAAGAAAGAAGTATTGAAACAAATTTAAATGAACAACAAAAGAATTTTATTGCTTATTTTTATAAATATGGTTTTGTAGGAATTATGCTTGATTGGATAGAAAAGGGAATGGATGAAAATTATAATGAAATTGTTGATGATTTAGAAAAGACAGTCCATGGGACAATAGATTTATCAATTAAAAACTTTACAAATAATAAGAAATGATAAAAATTAAATCATTTCTTTTTTATTGTAAATTTTAATTCAAGAGGGGAATGATAAAATTAAAGTATCAAAGAAAGGTGGAACCTATATGAAAAGAAGTATCAAAATAGCAGCAACAACTGCTGTAGCTGTTTCATCAGCTATGCTTGTTAAAAAAGCAAAAGAAAATAAAGTAGAAGAAAAAGAAAATACGTATCGTAATACTGAACTTGGTAAACATGATAAAAACTCTAAAGGAATTTATTATACAAATGGTAACTATGAAGCATTTGCTAGACCTAAAAAACCTGAAGGTGTAGAAAATAAACAAGCTTATTTGGTAGGTAGTGGACTTGCTTCATTAGCTGCAGCATGTTTTTTAGTAAGAGATGGACAAATGCCAGGAAAGAATATTCATATTTTAGAAGCAATGGATATTGCTGGTGGGGCATGTGATGGCATTTTTGATCCTTCAAGAGGATATATCATGCGTGGTGGTAGAGAAATGGAAAACCACTTTGAATGTTTATGGGATTTATTTAGAAGTATTCCTTCTTTAGAAATTAAAGATGCGAGTGTTTTAGATGAATTTTATTGGTTAAATAAAGAAGATCCTAACTACTCATTATGTAGAGCAACAGTGAATCGTGGACAAGATGCTAAGACTAATAATCAATTTTGTTTAAGTCAAAAAGGGTGTATGGAAATTATGAAACTCTTTATGACTAAAGATGAAGATCTTTATGATAAAACAATTGAAGATGTCTTTGATGAAGAAGTCTTTAATTCAACATTTTGGATGTATTGGCGTACAATGTTTGCTTTTGAAAACTGGCATAGTGCCTTAGAAATGAAACTTTATTTCCAAAGATTTATACATCATATTTCTGGTTTACCAGATTTTAGTGCTTTAAAATTTACAAGATATAATCAATATGAATCCTTAATCTTACCAATGCAAAAATACTTAGAAAAACATGGTGTTGATTTTCAATTTAACAGCGAAGTAACAAATGTTATATTTGAAACATCTCCTGATAAAAAAGTAGCTAAAGTTATAGAATGTATTGTTAATGGAAAAGAAAAAGGTATTACTTTAAGTGAAAATGATTTAGTCTTTATTACAAATGGTAGTTGTACAGAAGGAACAATCTATGGAGATCAAAATCATGCACCTAATGGAGATAGTGAAGTACGTGTGAGTGGATGTTGGAATTTATGGAAAAATATAGCAAAACAAGATCCTGCTTTTGGACATCCTGAAAAATTCTGTAGTGCTATTGAAAAAACAAATTGGGAATCAGCTACAATTACAACCTTAGATGATAAAATTATCCCTTATATTACAAATATCTGTAAAAGAGATCCTCGTACTGGACATGTTGTAACAGGGGGAATTGTTAGTTGTAAAGATTCATCATGGCTTTTAAGTTGGACAATTAATCGACAAGGACAATTTAAACAACAAGATAAAGAAAAAGTATGTGTTTGGGTTTATGGTTTATTTACAGATGCAATTGGAGATTATGTGAAAAAACCAATGAAAGAATGTACAGGAAAAGAAATTACAATGGAATGGCTATATCATCTTGGTGTTCCTGAAGAATACATTGAAGACTTTGCGACAAACAGTGCAATCTGTATACCAACAATGATGCCATATATTACAGCTTTCTTTATGCCTAGAAGAAAAGAAGATCGACCAGATGTTATTGTTGATGGGGCAGTTAACTTTGCTTTCTTAGGACAATTTGCTCATACACCTAGAGATACTGTTTTTACTACAGAATATTCTGTAAGAACAGCTATGGAAGCTGTTTATGGTTTATTAGGTGTAGATCGTGGTGTTCCTGAGGTATGGGGAAGTGTTTATGATATTAGAGAATTATTGGATAGTTCTGTTAAATTGATGGATGGTAAATCTCCTCTTGAAATAAACTTAGGTCCTTTAAATATATTTAAAAAGCCTCTTATTAAAACAGTTAAAGGAACAGCTATAGAGAAATTATTAAGAGATCATGAAGTATTAAAAGATAATATGTAATAATAAAGAGGCTGTAATCTTTCGAAAGTAGTTAAAAATCTACTTACTCGTTACAGCCCCTTATTTTTTAAATTATTGTTGATAGAAAGGGATAAAAGGGAAAATAAAAAAAGCCTTGAAAAATCAAGACTTTTTAATAAATTATTTACAAGCTTCTTCGATAGCAACAGCAACAGCAACAGTAGCTCCAACCATTGGGTTGTTACCCATACCAAAAAAACACATAAAAAACGTGACTGTATCATAGGTATATCATAGGTGGGTAATGAGAGAAAGTCTTGATTTTCCAATACATTTTCCAAAATCAACGTAGGTGTATCATAGGTGTATCATAGGTGGGTTTCTAAAAATCGACTAAAAGGTTGGCAATTTGGGTGGCAAAAAAGGACACCTATTGATGCCCTTTAATTGTATAAGCTTGATGTGTTGAAATTAGCTGTTTTTTGTTGATCCAGTTCGGTGTAAATATCTGCTGTTGTTTGATAGCTCGAATGTCCTGCAAGGGATTGAGCAACCTTAATATCAACACCTTTGTTATAAAGTTGAGTTATAAACATATGTCTTAACATATGATAGTGAAATGGTATTCCTAATTTTTCAGAAGTACGATTAAGAGACTTACGAATTTTTTGAGATTTTACATAATTCATATCTCTACCAAAAATAACATATTCACTTTCAGGGTACTTCCTAAAATGATTTTCTAAAATATCATGTAGCTCATTTGAAATAGGGAGTTCACGATAACTTGATTCTGATTTCAAAGTTGTTATTTTTGTTACTCCTCCAATTGTTTGAATTTGTTTATTGATTGACATTACATTGTTCACTAAATCTATATCTTCTCTCTTTAAAGCTATACATTCACTTATTCTTATGCCCGTATATAAGCCGATATAGAGTGCAACTATATAATTATCACTTTCAAGCACATTGTTTTTTACGGGGTGTTTATATCTTTCGATAAACTTATTAAATTCTTCTAGTGTAATAGTTTTTTTCTTACTTTGTGTCTTAATCCCGTTAAGTTTTAATTTTACATATGGTTTTCTTGAAATATAGTTATTGTTATATGCGAAAGTAAAAACTCCGTTGATGATTTTATAAATACCTTCAATTGTTTGTTTTGTGTTGACTTTAGCTAATTCGTTCAATGTATTTTGAATATATTCATAATCAATCTTTGCAATATCACATTTCCCCATAGTATCTTTCAAATGTTTGTTATAGACGGATTTTCTAACAAATTTAGTAGTTTCTTTTGTAAAAGGATCATTAACAATATATATTTGAAACACATCATCAAACGTGCGCTTTTCAGTTTTTAAATGTATATTTTCTTTTAACCTTGCTTTTGTTTCTTCTTCAAATCTTTCGGCATCTACTTTCCTAGCAAAACCGCTTTTAGTTATCCATTTTGTTTTTCCTGTTATGTAGTCTTTATATTTAATCAAAACTTCATAAACATAGCCATTTTTGGCTTTTTTAGACTCTCTTTTTCTTATTGACATATTTTATTTACCTCCAATTATTTTTAGTGTATAATAGGAGAGTAAGAAGAATAACCTTACCGTCAAATTGGTTATCCTTTCTTACATCCTCATGTCACTTCCGTTTCTCTATTGACACATTAATTTGGAAGTGACGTTTTTTTATTTTTCATACCACGTATGATAACAATTTTTACATACGAATTTTTTGTGTACTGTAGTTTTAGTACCACCAGTAACAAGTAGTGATGCTCCGCCAGTTAATACAGCCATTGCTACTTTTTTCTTACTTCTAACTTTTTTCTTCTTTTCTTTTTCTTTATGATTGAATACTGTAAATGGTTTTAATGGGTTGACATTTACTGATGTACTTTTCTTAACATCTTTTACATCATCATCTACCAATTCAATGTTCGCACTTTTACATTTAGGACAACGTTTAACATTAGGTCTAGGTGCAGGTGCAGGTCTTGAAACTGGTTTAGCTTTAGCAACCGCTTTTGGTCGTTCAATTGGTTCACCTTTCAAACCTTTAAGCTCATTTATTAATTTTTGCTTTTCAATTTGTTCTTTCAATTCTTCAACACTCATGTTGTCATAATCAAGAGTTTCAGTTTCTTCAACTACTTCTTCTTGTTTTTTTGGAAAACCATATTGTTGTTGATAATATTCAAGATTGTTTAACACTTCATCTAAAGCTATTTTAGCATCAGGAAGACTTAAGCCAGTACGTTCTCTTATCTCTTTTATAGATGCAACCTTTAAATTAACACCGTTTTCATCTATAGCTTCTAATGCTGATATAATTATATTTTCATCCATTATTGTTTACCTCCTGATTCAGGGCTATGATTTAATTTTGATTTCATTACATCATAAATTAATTCTATTTCTTCTTTGGACTTATTCGAAAAGTCATAGCCAATAAACTCATTTTCTAAAGCTTTTATTTTATACTCAAGTGAATTTACGTTAGAAAGGCGCTTTTCATCTTCTTCTGTAATATCTTCTAATTCCCATATAAAACAATCTACATCTGTATCAAAACCACGGATATAATCATTTACATATTCATCTAATGACTTGATTGCTGAATCTTTGTCAATATTGATAAATCTATCGTCAAGATTGTTTATTATTTCTTTGGATTCTTGAGCTTTTTTTATGAGTATGTTGCACGATTCTTTTGATTGAATTTGCCAATCATAAAATTTGTCGGAATTTTCTTTGAAATACTTATAAATCCCGCTATCAATTAACAATTTTTTTCTAGCATCTTCTTTAATGCTATTGTTGTGTAATGCTATTTCGGTTTCTTTATCAATTGATAAATCCTTGAGAATAAATTTAAAAACATCAAACGGTTTTCTTTTAACTCCTAACAATTCATCAATTGAAACATTAAAAAATTTTGATATTTCAATTAAAGTTTCATAATCAGGACTTCTCTTGTTTTGCTCGTAATTTGCAAGAGTACTTCTACCAATTCCTAGTTTATCTGCAAATTCTTGTTGAGATAGACCACGTTGATTACGTAATTTTTGAATATAATCGCCTAATAACATATATATATTCCTCCTTTCAATACAAATTATAACACAAAACGTGTCATAGTAAATAAAAATATTCAAAAAGTGTTGACACAATATGTAGTCAATGGTATTATGGGTTCGTGGTTTCAAAACGAAACAACAAGGAGGTGAGATTATGAATAAGAAAAAAATAGGAAATAAATTAATTGCTTTGCGTGGTAATAAAACGAAAGAGCAAGTATGTTTTGAATTAGGAATTTCATTTTCTGCACTTAACTCTTACGAAGCGGGTGTTAGGGTTCCTAAAGATGAAATAAAAATAAAAATAGCTAATTATTACCATACAACAGTAGCATCTATTTTTTTTGATTAGTATGTTTCAAAATGAAACAAAAAAAGGAGGGAAACTTATGAATTTACAAGTTATTGAGCATCAAAAACAAAGAGTTTTGCTAACTCAACAATTAGCAGACAGTTATGGAACTGATAATCGTATCATTTCTAATAACTTTGCAAGAAACAAAGAAAGATATCAAGAAGGAAAACATTATTTCTTATTGCAAGGTGAGGTTTTAAAAGACTTTAAAACAAGTCATCAATTTGATGATTCGTTAAAAAGAGTTAATCAATTGTATTTATGGACCGAACGAGGAGCATTCCTTCATGCTAAATCTCTGAACACCGATAAAGCATGGGAAGTGTATGACAGTTTGGTTGAACATTATTTTAAATCAAAAGAGCAAAAGGCTAATTTGCCTACTGATCCAATGGAAATTCTAAAGCTAGTCTTTGAAGCCCAAACCCAAACAAATGAGAAGGTTGAAAAGCAAGAGCAAAGAATTACTAAGTTAGAAGAAAATTCTTATCTAACACCTGGGCAATATAACTATCTTTCAAAGGCTGTTCAACGAAAGGTTGCACGTGTCAAAAAAGAATTAGGTTGGGAGTTACACCCAAGACAAAATTCTCAATTATATCGTTCAATCAATCGTGATCTAGATAGATATATTCAAATTAAAACTAGAAGTCAATTAAGGGTAAAAGACTTTGATAAGGCATTGGAATTTATTGAAAATTGGCAATTATCATATGCTGATAAAAAAATCATTGAACAGTTGTCATTAGATGTTTAGGAGGAGAAAACCAATGTCAAAAAAGCATGACCTAAACGAAATTGCTAACAAAATAGTTGAATTGATTGCTGATGAAGAAGTGACTTTTGATGAAGCGTCTATAGTTTTGTCAAAAGCACAAGAAAAGATTAGATATGAAGCAATCATTAAATTAGAAGGCTATAGGGGAAAGCATAATGGAAATTAGACCTACAAGGATGCTCAAATGGGCGGAAGTTCAAGAGGACTTGGGAATTTCTCAAAAACAACTCCAAAACTTCATAGAGCTAGGCATTTTGAAACCTATTTATTTAGGCAATGGTTGGAAATTTTCTCAACAAGACATACTTGCTTTTCAAAAAGACTATGCCGGATTGGATGTTAGCAATTATGAAAAAGCAAAGAATTGTAAAAAGATAGTTGATGCTCAAAAGAAATTATTACAAGGAGGGGTTTCATGAAAAAGAAATTGAACAAAGCAAAAGTTCTTGCAGTTGCATTAGGAATTTCACTTTCAGCAAATATCGGAATGTATTTACATGGCCAATGTTTGCAAAATGAAATCGTAGCCAGTCAAGAAGAAGTGTTTGACTTAAAAGCAAGAAACACACTTTTAAAAGACACTTACAATGACTTACTAGGTCAAATGCAAGAAACACAAAATGAAGTTCAAAGTCTACAAAGTCAAGTAGAAGAACTACAAAAATGAAGATCATTGGGTGTCTTTAGAATTACAGCGTATTGGATGAATGAGGATGAATACGGAGATATGACATCTACGGGAGTTAAAGCTCAAACCAATCATACAATTGCTGTTGACCCAACAGTTATACCATACGGAAGCAAGGTTAAAATTGACGGTCAAATATATGTCGCAGAAGATTGTGGAGGAGCTGTCAAGAACAATGTCATAGATGTATGGGTGGAACATCCAAGCAATAGCTTTGGTGTTAAATACAAAGAAATTTATATAAGAATGGAGAATTAGAATTATGGATAAAGCTTTTAAATCATTATTAGAAGGTTTTGCAAAACAAGGAACAAAAGTAACTGTTATTGAACCACAAAAGGATGAAGACACATTAGAAAGTAAAGTGAATAAACTTATTAAAAAAATGAATGCTGGGGGGAGTTGTTCGCTTTGATTTTTCACTAGAGCTTACAAATGAAGGAATCAAAATTCAATCTACTAGTGGTAATCAAGTAGGCGGATTAGTTTTAGCTGATATTTTCGGCATTGAAAAAGATGAAATTAATGAAATTTTCAGCAAGGCTCAAAAAGAATTTGCAGAAGCTGTAGCAACAGTTGATAAAAAGATTAATCAAAATATAGAAAAGATGGAGGTTGAAGTAAGTGAAGAAAGAAGAAATTAAAAGAAGAATTTCAGACATTGACAATGAATTGTTCTGTTTAAGTTGTAAAGATCATATGGACAACGCTGATTTCGATTATGAACGTGAGCTTGAGAGTGAAAAAACTGAACTTGAAAAAAAGTTAAAAGAGCTTGAAGGAAAATAGATGAAATTCATAAATACAAGTTATGAAGCTCTGTTCCCTAAATGTAATGTTGTTCATTTCAGCAATGAAGAAGAATGGCACAAATTAAGGGGTAATGGTTTAGGAGGAAGCGACATTGCTAGTATGTTGGGTGAGAACAAATATAAGAGCAAGCACCAACTATGGCTTGAAAAAACAAAGAGAGTCAAACCTGCACAACTAGACAGTGAAGCAATCGAAACTGGAAACTTAATGGAACCTATTCTTGTAGATCAATACTATGCTCTATATCGAAAAGAAATAGTAAAAGTGGTGGATGTTAAGTCTATTTCTATCTATCGAAAAGATAAGCCTTATATGAGAGCAAATCTTGATGGAGCATACATTGACAAGGACAGAAAGCTAACAATTCTAGAAATCAAAACAAGTACAATTCAAAACTATGCAATGTTGCAAGATTGGGGTGTAGATGATGACGGAAACGAGAAAATCCCATTCAATTACTATTGCCAATGTCTTTGGTATTTACTTGTTACTGGTGCTGATAGAGTCGTTCTATATGCTCATTTGGATATTCCTTGGGGCAAACAACCTCATGGAGAAACTAGAAGGGCTGTTATTAACAAAGAGGATGTAAGAGAGGATATGGAATATATCCAACAACATGCAGATGTATTTTGGAATACGGTAATTCAAGATATAGAACCTGCTGTTGTAGAAAGAAAATATAGTTTTTAAGGAGAAAAAACATGGATAAGTTAAAGTTATTTATTGACGGTAAAATAGCAATCACAGTTTACAACGCAGAAGAATTTAATCATGTTGTAACTTATTTAAGTATGAATAATATCTTTTTAGAAAACGGAGAACCTGCTAATAAAATGAAATTTATTGGTATTTCAGAAATCATTTTCTTAAAAGGAAACGTCGCTCACGGGAAACCATTGGTAGAAGTGAGTGAAGAAATGCAAAACAGATGTATTAAATATGAATTTGTTAAAAAAGAAATTGAAGATGCGATTGTTCCTAATGTAGAAGAACCTGCTCCACAGCAACAAAAAGAACAATCATTTACATCTGCTTATGACTCTCAACCTATAGATGCGGTTGTAGAAGAAAAAGAGGAAGTTGTACATGAAGTCGCTACTGATGTGCAATTAAAAGCTGATGCAGAGGTTGCTGAAATCACATCTAACATTAAAGAGTTCAAAGAAAACGTTATTCCCAAAATCAAAGAAAGAGCAAACCTAGTCATTACTAGAGATAATATCAATTTTGCTAAAAAAGAAATTTCTAATTTAAACAAGAATAAAACTTTGATGAAAAATGATTGTAAGAATTTAAAATTAAAAATTCTTTCTAACTTCAACGAGTACGAAAAAGAATGTAAAGAAGTTGAAGAAGTTATTGATCAAGTAGTTTCTACAATGAAAAGTTCTATCGCTACTTTTGAATTTGAAGGTTTAGAAGCTCGTAGAAAAGAAAAAGCTGAATATGTAAATAAACAGTTAGAAAAAGCTATTCAAGAAGGATTGCCTAAAGAATATGCTAATCACTTCATGTTTAACAAGAAATGGTGGGAAAACAAAACCTATCAAGTTACTAAATTTAAACAAGAGGTCGAAGCTGAAATCAATCGTTTAAAAGAAGCATATGAACGTTTAGTTAAATCTCATGAGTCAATCAAGAGCATTATTGAAGTTCAATGTAAGTCAGCAGGAATTGAACCCTTAGACTCTGCAACATACATTAGATTTTTAGATAATGGAAGCGATATTGCAGATGTTATGAACGCAGTAACTAGAGATATTCAAAATATTCAGCTTAATATCGAAAGAGCTAAAAATAAAGCTTTAGAGGAACAAAAAGCAAAAGAGCAACAATTTGTCGAACAATCTCAAAATGTCGCTCCACAAAGCGTTATTTCTAATACAGAAGTATCTGAACAAGATAAAGAAGCGGTTCAAGAAATATATGAGCCTAAATTTCCTCAACTCGTTCAAACAGTAGAAGCAACTCCTAAAGGTCACGAAGGAGATAAATATGAATACACATTTAGAATTGCAGGAGATTTTGGAACTATCAAAACAGTATCAAGTTTTCTTAAACAATTAGCGGTGTATGGTGATTTGGAATATGAAAAATTAAGTGGAGGTAAAGTCAATGGGTAAATTCATGAGAGGTGTCAAAAGAAGAAATGCCATTAAGGCAATTAAAGAAATCAAACAACAACATCATGGTAAAAGATATGATCCTGAAAATGATGTTTGGGTAGATGCTCAAAAGCCTTATATCAAAGCAAATGAAACTTTAGAAGGTTATCAAGCTAAACAAATCAAGAAAAGACTATCAAAAATTGGAGGTAACAAATAATGGCAGTAGGAAGTCAACTTACAAGAGGAACACAAAAAAAGAATGTTCCTACAACATTCAGTAGTTTTATGACAAGTCCAGTAGTTACAGCAAAAGTAAATAAACTTGTAGGTGGAGAAAAAGGAGAAAGATTTATTTCTTCAATCGTAAGTGCGGTTAGTACAAACCCTGCACTTGCTAAATGTGATTTCAACTCAATTTTAAGTGGTGCATTACAAGGCGAAAGTATCGGTTTAATTCCTTCACCACAATTTGGACAATATTACTTAGTCCCTTACGGAAATAAAGCTCAATTTCAAATTGGGTATCACGGGTACATTCAATTAGCACACAATACTGGAATGTATAAAAAATTAAATGTTGCAGAGGTTAAATCAGGTGAACTAGTTAAATATGATCCTTTCAATGAAGAAATTGAATTTGAAGCTATTACTGACCCATTGCAAAGAGAAAACGCTGAAACGGTAGGATATTATGCAATGTTTGAGTTAAATTATGGACTTACTAAAAAAATGTACTGGTCTAAAGAAAGAATGTTAAACCATGCAAAAAAATTCTCGAAAGCTTTTAACTCACCAAGCAGTTACTGGCAAAAAGATTTTGATGCCATGGCTAAAAAGACAATGCTTCGTCAACTGATTTCTAAATGGGGTTATATGTCTACTGAAATGCAAATGGCATTTGAAAGCGACATGGCAGTTATTAATGATGACGGGTCAAAGAACTATGTTGATAACCCAAGTGTTGCAGATGCTTTCACTCCACAAGAAGATGCTATTGAAGTTCCACAAGAAGATGCTATTGAAGTTCCACAAGAACAAATTCAAGAAGAGGAACCATTCTAATGCTTAACGCTTGTATCTTTCAAGGGAGAATAGCAAGTGACCCGACATACAAAATGAACGAAAAGGCAAAAGTTTCTAAATTTAGGTTAGCTGTTCAAAGAGACTATAAAGACAGAAACGGAAATCTAAAAGCTGATTATATCAATTGTTCAGCTTTTGGAAAAAATGCCGAAGTAGTTGATAGGTATTGTCAAAAGGGACAAATGATTATCGTTAAGGGAGCTTTCCAAAATGGAACTCCCTACGACGATAGCCAAGGGATAAGAAGATTTCCTTCTTTCTTGAACATAGAAAAGATTTATTTTGTAGATCATGGAAATTTAAAAAAACCGCAAGAAGTAGAGGAAGAAGAACCAACTTTAGTGCAAATGGGAGATATTCCATTCTAAAAAAAGGAGAAAAGTTATGAAGATTGTTAAAGAAGAAAAACATTTGTATAAGTTTTTAAAAACTGTTTTCGACATTCAAAAATCGTCAAAACAAAAATATATTATCGGAAATTACGGATATTTATATTTCTACACACCTTACCGTTGCGGTAAGTTCTATCAAAGAAGCGAAAAGAGAATCGCTATGGAGTACAACTTCAACGATTATTCATCATATACTCTTTCGCAATTACCTAACGGGGATTTTGAATTAAGAGAAAATGATGCACTTTCTAAAGAGCAAATGATTGATTATATGTATAAAATCAACAACATCATTGGTAAAGCTTATTTCAATTATGCTATCGACAAAGACGATATTTGCCAATTAGCAAAAATGACACTTATTACAGACAAAATGCTTTGTGATGATGATTTAAAATTCTTTAAACGTTTTGGAGAAGCGGAAGTTTATTCATTTGAAGATTATCTTCTTATGAACAGTAGAGTTGTAGATGATGATTTAATTATTTGTACTACTTTGTTATTCAACACAGTAGGACATAATGTTGAGCTTCAAATTCAAGGTGCTATGTTCAAAAAAATTATTGATGAAGGAAAAGCTGTTGAGTCAATATACAACGAAGAAATTGAGACGCAAAACATCGGTGAAGAGCCTTTCGTAATAGAAGGTGTTCCAATTTCTTACGAGGAAGAAAACACCGTTGAAGGAAATGATATTGCTGATTATGAAGTTGAAGAATCTTTAAATGAAGAAGTTGAAAATTGTTTAGAAGAAGAACAAGCCCAAGATTTTGAAAACGAAGAACCGTTTTAAAAGTGATTTTTGCAATAGATCCAGGTAATGAGTTTTCCGCCTATGTTCTTTTGGATGATAATTTAAAACCAATGGGTTTTGATAAATGTACAAACGAAGCGCTTATGAACAAGATAACAGAGCTGTTCCTTTTTGAAAACATCAAGTGTGATGTAGCAATCGAAATGGTTGCTAGTTATGGGATGTCAGTAGGTAAAACAGTATTTGATACCTGCGTTTGGATAGGTAGATTTTACGAAGCTATTAGGAGATACAGCAATGTAAATCCTACCTTCATTTATCGAAAAGACGAGAAGATGTGCCTATGTCATACAATGAAAGCTAAAGACTCAAACATTGTACAAGCTTTAGTTGATAGATTTGCTCCTGATACTCCCAACAAGGGAAAAGGAACAAAGAAAGACAAAGGCTTCTTCTATGGCTTTAAAAAAGACATTTGGCAAGCAATGGCTGTTGCATGTACTTATCACGATATGTATATCGAAAAAGGAGAATTTTAAATATGCCTATAAAATATGTCGATAGAGAGTATAAGGTCGGTCAAAGATATCTTGTTGATGAACCGTTAGCAAAACATTACGGAAAGATTGTCACAATTTCAAGAATTAAAGATGATTACTTTTCTAGTGAGGCTGATGCTGATGTCTATTACACGGTTGTAGGCAACAAATATCAAGAATATGGCTTCCAAGTGCATTCAATTTTTGAGCAGGGGTTGAAGAATATACCGTTATGAGTGAATTCAAAGATTTAGTTAAACAAAAAATAGAAATTTGGGCAAATCAAAATTATTATCCACTTCAAAACAATTATAAATCTCTTCAAGAAAAATATGATCTTCTAGAAAAAGAAAATGAAGTACTTAAATATTCTGTTGAAAAACTCAACAAAAGAGTATGCGAGTTAAAAGAAGAAACAAATCAGTCAAGAAATCAAGTTGAAATAGCTAAAAAAAATATGTTGCGATATAGAGAAATGGCGCAGAACTATCAAAGTAAGGTTAAAAAATTAGAGGGAACGTTAAGAATGGAGCGTGTTAAGAAATGAACAACAAAGACGTAGAAATTTTTGAAGGGGCTTTAAGAATGTATTTCTATCTTAAAGAGAAAACAAACTATTTTAACGAAAAAGCAGATGATTACTACGTAAAGGCTCACAACGAGTCAAGCGTCATGGGTATGCGCTACGATAGAGTAACGGCTTCTAATGGGTGTTCTGTTTCATATGCAGGAACTTCTATATCTCACAACGTTAAAAAGAAAATAGAATTTGAACAAAAAGCAGAAGCTTGTAAGAAAGCTTACGAGTCGCTAGATGCGTACTATAACATAGAAGCTAATTTAAAGGCTCTCACGAGTGAGAAATTGAGTTTAGTATTAAGTGTTTACAAATACGGTAATTCGCTCTCTACGGTCTCAAAAATGAGTTCCACGAATATTTCTAAACAAGCTGTAGCAAGTAAGATGAAAAAAATCATTAAAGAAATGATGAAAGAATAGGAAGTGAAAGAAAATGGCGATTAGAAAAGAAACCTCAAAGGGGTATACGGTTATCAACAACCACCTTTTGAAGAATACAGATTTATCTTTAAAGGCTAAAGGATTGTTATGTTTGATGTTTTCCCTCCCTGAAGATTGGAACTTTTCAACAAAGGGATTAACTTCAATAGTCAAAGATGGCGAAAGATCAGTAAGGGGTGCTCTAAAAGAATTAGAAGATAACAGATATTTAATTAGGAAACCTATCCATGATGGAAAACACATAACAGACTGGGAATATCGTATTTTTGAAATGCCTTATAGTCAAGAGTGCTGTAATGAAGATGCACATAAGCAAGATGTACAAAACGTACATCTTCAAAACAGCGCACAATTAAATACTAATAAATCAATTAAAGATAAATTAAATACTAATATATATAAGAAAGAAAGTAAAAAGAAAGAATTTGAGGATATTTTAAGCAAGATTGAGGATGAAGATATCGTGAATGCTTTGGGTGAGTTTATTGAAATGCGTAAGACCGTTAAGAAACCTCTTACTGCTCATGCATTGGATCTAAATATCAAACACCTATTTGAACTTTCAAACGATAAAACAACTATGATTGCGATTATCGAACAAAGCGTTATGCACAACTGGTTGACATTCTATGCTTTGAAAGAACAAGATACATCATCTAACAAAAAACCTCAACAATCTATGTATCCTAATGATTTTGCTTTCTAAAGAGGAGTTCAAATGAAATTAGAAGAAACAAGACAAATATTAAGCATTTTAAAAACAAACTATCCTCAAAGTTTTAGGAACTGGGATATTAAACAATCGCAGGATTTCTTAAACCTTTGGGCAGAAGCTTTCAAAGATGAACCAGTGGGACTCGTTGCTACTGCTGTCAAGTCAATCATTTATTCTGATACAAGAGAGTTCGCTCCTAATATCGGTCAAGTTAAGGCTATGATCCATAAGATTTCAACAGTTAACAACTCCTTAACAGAACAAGAAGCATGGAACTTGGTTTATAAGGCACTTGAAAATAGTGGTTATCATGCGGAGGAGGAGTTCAAAAAGCTTCCTCCTACTGTTCAAAAAATTGTAGGAAGTCCTTCTGTTTTAAAAGAATGGTGCATGATGAACATTGACGAGCTTAACTCGGTTGTAGCAAGTAACTTCCAAAGAAGTTATCGTGCAAGAGTTAAACATGAAGAAGAACTGCAGGCATTACCAAACAGCATTAAGGCTGTCCTCGGGAATATGGATCATACAAAAATTGGGTTTAAAGGATGATGAATTTTGTTTATTAGTTTAGATGGGGTTAAAGAGTTCGATAAAATAACCGAGTTTTTAAATAAAAACAATATATCCTGCATTGGGTGTGATAGTAGTGATGGTGTTTTGGAATGCTCGGCTTACAAGCAACCAAAGGATGTTAGGATTTTCTATCAAGATATTGAGTATGAGTGGAAAGACGGAAACCTCATCATAAATCATACTGGAAAGTTTTATTATAATGTTTCATGGGTTCGTTGGGATAAAACATATGTAAAGCAACAACATTGCAGGAATCAAAGAGAAGTTATCAATCTTCTTAAAAAAATTGATAAGGAATTTAGTAAAAATTACGAGCAATTAACTTTGCTTTAGAAAGGTAGGAAATCAAGATGTATTATGTTTTAACAATCATAATTTTGGTTTTAATTGTCATTTGCTTGTGCTTATACAAAGCATTGATAAATACAAAAGCAACGTTAGATGAAGTTAAAGATAAATATTTAAGCGCATTTAACTATGCTCATAAACACACGATAGATAGAAATATCGTTGGAGAAGAATTTGATATTGTCAAAGGGTATATTACAGCGCCAAGAGATACATTTGAACATTTTAGATGGTTTGCAAAACAAAACTATGTCGCAGGGTTTTTGTATGAAACGTTTATCAGAGACGAAGTAAGTAAAGAATATGAAAAATTAGATAGGGATAATCTTTATGAATATCCATCAAACCCAATTGAAATATCAAAAAGTTTAAGAGTAGAAGTACTACGTGTAAGAAAGAAAATAGGAGGTGTAAATTATGATTAAAGTAGAAGAAATCGCTGAAAAATACAAAGGTTATGAAGTGGACGAGGAGAGACTAAAAGAGTTTCTCATGCCACCAAAACCAAGAACGGTGTGGGATTTAAAAGAGGGGGATAGATATTATTATTTTGATGACTATGACGGAGTTAGTTTTAGTACATGGAATGATATTGATGTTGACATTACTCGAAGATATTTCGGCAATTGCTTTTTGACTAAAGAAGAAGTTGAATTTGAAGTCGAAAGACGTAAGGTTGAAGCTATCTTATTGAAATATGGTAGAAGAGGATTTAAATATAGTGAAGATAATTACTACATATTTTACGAACGTGATGAATCATCAATTGTAATTTGTTGCTATGAAAGTTTTCAAGATCAAGGAGTTATTTATTTTGATACTGAAGAGTTATGTCAAAAAGCCATTGAAGAAGCAGGAAAAGACAACATCAAGAAATATATTTTTGGAATTGAACAATAAAAAGTTAGGAGAATTTAAAATGAAAACAGTAGGAGTATTTTTAGCACGTATGCAACCAGTACACAAGGCACATCTCTTTATGGTTACAAAAGCTTGTGAAGAATGTGACGAAGTATGCGTTATTTTAGGAAGTGAAAATAAAAAGGACACATTAAGAAATCCTTTTACAATTGAAAAACGTAGAGAAATGTTATTAGAGTCTTTACCTGAAAAATATAGAAGTAAAATTTCAGTTTATGAAATTCCTGATTGGTCTATGGAAACAAAAACAGAGGACGATAAAGTTTGGGGAAGATATTTTTATTACAACGTTGTATCAAGAATAGGCCAAAAACATTTCAAACTCTATTATTCTGATGGAATCGATAATCTTAACAGTTGGTTTGATAGCGAAGTTAAGCCATATATCGAATATAGACTATTTGAAAGATCTAGTTTATTTGCAGGATTGTCTGCAACAAAGATAAGACAAGCATTTGTTGATGATAGCAAAGAATATATCGAACAATTTTGTCCTAAAGTCGTTATGGATAACTTTGATTATTTAAGAAATTATTATTTAGGTGTAGTTGACAAACCTAAAGAAGATTGGGAGATGGAATAATATGCAAATAAGAGAACAATTAAAAGAAATGTTTCAAATGCAAAGAACATTAAATCAAAATATTTTAAAAGAGTTCGGTCAAGAAGCAATGACCGAAGAAAAATTACAAATGGCTATCATTGATGAATTAGGAGAACTTACACATGAATTAAAGGGTGATTGGTGTTGGTGGAAAAAATCACAAGCTCCAGTTAATCGTCAAAGAGTTCTTGAAGAATTAGTAGATGTTTACCATTTTGTTATGACTTATGAAATGTGTTACGGATACAAAAATAATGAAAGCATTGAAGTAATTTTAAATTTCTATGAAGATGATATAGATGAATATTATGTACGTTTATTATTGCCTTTAAGTCATGCTATTCGTGAAATTTTAGATAATAATTGTAAATTAACTGATTTATTAATTTTAAGTGGACTATTAGGTTTCAAATTTGATGAAATCTATCAAGAATATCTTAACAAAAACAAAATCAATTACGAACGACTTAAGAATGGGTATTGATATGGAAGCTGAAAAGTTATTGGAACAAAATGGTTTCTCTAAATTTTATGAGAGTAAGAATGTGGTTGGTTTTGTATCAATGAGAGACCGACTTAAATTCTATGAAGATACTCAAACGATTTGTCTTTGTGACGAACATTATGAAGTCAGTTTCAGTCCTAATATAATAAAAGCTATTTATCTCTATTGTGAGGAGAGAGGGTGGTTTAAATGACAGCACAAGAAATGTTTGAACAATTAGGATACACTGCATTAACAAAAAAATATACAGAAGGTAAATTAAAAACAATCGAGTATAAAAACGAAGAAAACAAAGATTGGATTAAGTTTCATACAGAGAACGGACGATTTATTGAAATAAATGGTAATGGAGTTTTCATTGGAGAACTTCAAGCAATCAATCAGCAATGTAAAGAACTGGGGTGGATAGAATGACAGCAGTTGAAATGTTCAAGGAGTTAGGTTTTAGAAAAAATACATCAATTTGTTATGGAGTGGATCATATTGTTTATGAAAAAGCAATAGGCAGTGAAGATGATGATTGCGGATTTGATATATTTACAGTTGAATTCAAAGAAGGTATTTTCACTTACCACAACGCATGGAATAGCGCAATTAAAACGGATAAAGCAATGTTAAAAGCTATCAATAAACAGTTTGAGGAATTAGGATGGCTAGATGATTAAGCCGCTAACACCTCAATTAAGAGATAATATTCTAGAAAGCCTTAATAAGCAATTAGAAGAACTTGATAGTTGCGAAAGTAATTCTTATGTAGTTTTACAAAAAAATATATTTAATCAATTTAAAAAAATAATCAAGTCATTGCCTGATGGGTATCCAATTCCAGTTGAAAGGAGAAATGGGAATGAATAAATATGAAAAAGCATTTAATCATTTGAGAGAACATGCATCATTTGATACTGTGGATGAAATGATTGATATAAAAGAATTAGTGGAAAAAGCAATACCTAAAAAACCATTAATAGCATTTGCTGATGGTTCAGTTGTTCAAAAAACAGCATTAGTATGTCCTTCTTGTAAATCACTTTTAGTAGAAAGATAAAGCTATTGTACAAAATGTGGACAAATATTAGATTGGAGGGTTGAAGATGAAAAAATTTAAGTTAAAAGAAACATCATATAGCTTTGATAAGAAAGGTATGATTATTGAGGGGGAACGTGTTGATGGAATAGTAAAAGTTTATGCTAAAGATTTATGTAGAATAAATGAAAATATTATGACAAAAGGAGAAATAATGAATTGTATGACTAATGGCGCCTATTATAATTGGAACTACTATGCGAGTAGATTGGAACCTTTAGAAATAGTAAAAATAACTCGTTTAGATTATGAAATGCTCAAGTTTTTGCAAAAACAAGGCACAAAATATATTTGTAGAGACAAAGGCGGACTGATAAATTTATATGAAAAAGAACCTTATATTATGAGTGATAACTGCACATGGTGGGCAGGAGGTAAATGTGGTTATTTAGGTAAATTTACAGAGCAATTATTCCAATTCGTCAAGTGGGAAGATAAAAAATATTATGTCATAGAAGATGTTTTAAACAATTGCGAGGTGGTTGAAGATGGAGAAGCCTAGTAGAGAAGAATATACAGATTTAAGCACTCAAATGGGTGGTGACGCAGTCCGTTTGTATGTAGAAGCTCTAGAAGCATATTGCAAGCAATTAGAAAAAGCTTATGAAGACGTAAAAAAAGGTTTAGATAATGCTTGCAACAAACTGGAAGGTTTATATCTTTGCATTGATGTTTTAACAGATAAAGAATCTAAAAAAGATAAAGAATACTGGAAAAAGAAGGTGAATGAAGATGTACATTAATCCATTTGTAGCAGGAATCATCGTTACATTAACAGCAGAAACGTTGATTGTTATTTCAACTCTTACTTTAATAGCTGTTAAAGAATATAGGAGTGCAAAAAAATGAAATTAAACGAGTATCTAGAAAAACACCAAAATGATATGATTTCTTTATTTGATGCAGATGCAAATTTAATTGTTAGGTTAAGAGGAAGAGATATGTATACAAGCATTGGTGATAAGTTGGTTGATGCAGAGATAACAAAATATTATAGAAATCCTCTTGATAGAGGACGAAAAGTATTTATAAACGTAAGGGTGGTTTAATAAATGTCAGTAGAAATCAGGTATAAAGATGGCGATATGTTGTATTTAGAATGTGTTTCTAGTTGGAATTATTCCCAAGAGTTAGACTCTTATACTTTTAACACTTATAAAAGTGTAAGAAGCTTTAAAGGAAGAATAGAAGAAAAACAAACAAAAACAATAATCATTTCAAAGGAAAGCGTTAAATCAATTACAATTCAAAATTAGAAATAGGAGTTTAATATGAAACAAACATATAGTATTTTACAAAGACAAGTGAATTTACAAACTGGGAAAGTTGCTGTTAGAGTTTGTAAAAAAGGAACAGAAGAAGCTCTTTCCAAAGATGTAAACTATTGCAAATTAAGAAGCATCTTCAATCAAGACTTAACTTACTATCTTGTTAAACAAGAGAATGAAAAAGAAGTTATTAAAATCTTAAAAAAGAAGGTAGTCGAAGAAGATGATCGTTATATAGAAATTAAATAGAGGAGGTTAAAAATCAAATGGTACACGTTACGGATAACTACTACTTTGATGCTGATAGCAACTGTTATACAGCTCTCGAAGATACTTTGAAAAAGGATAAAGACGATAAACCAGTTTATCGAACAATCGGCTATTATCCTTCGGCTAAAGATGCTGTAAAAGGAATTGCTAAATACATTCATAAGAAACTTGCAGGGAATGAAGAAAGCTCAAGCATTGAATTAAGCGAATATATCAAAAAATGCGAAGATGTAAGCATCAAGCTTCAAACAACACTTGATGATATGTTCCAAGCGGTTGACTTTTAAACAGATGAAAGGTGGGACATACGGTTATGAATACATTAGAGTGGATTGAAGCAAAAACAAGTCTTATTGAAATTCAGCTAGAGGACTTCTTTAAAATCAACCAACTAAAATTGCATATGATCAATACATATCCCATCATCTGCAATTATTTGAGTGTCAACAACGACATTGAAGGATTAGAGCAACGCTCTTTTGAAGATTATAACGTTTTATATCAAGCGTTTATGAAATATCAAAACATCATTTCTAAAATCAATCTAGAAGTCGTGTTTGTAGCATCCAAAGAAAATTTCTGTTTCTTCATGGGATGGACTGCAAAATTCTATGATGATATGCTAAATAGTACAAATGATGATATTAGAGCAATGATGGAAATGATTAATGACTATATCATTGACTCTCAACTTTCAGCAGGTCAGCGAGGATTTATTAAAGCTAACCTTACAAAGTTCAGAGCGCAAACAGCAGGAGAACATGGTCATTCGTTGATAACTCAAAAAGAACAATTAAGCTCAGGTGGAAAGAGCACAGAGCTTAAATCCAAAGAACAGTTGATAGCTGAATTAGAGGGAATGGGACTCAACAAACAGTTAGTAGGTAACACATACCCTCATAGTAAAAAATCAAAATAAAAAAGGTTGTGAAATTAAATCACAGCCTTTTGTTTTCTAAACTTTCAAGCAACAATGTTAATTTTGAAGTTATTGTGTCTAACCTCTTTCTTTCACTTTTAGTCATTCCGTTTTGCTCGTCGTTTTGTTCGCTCACTAGCATATTAAAAGCTTCCCACATTTTTTCTAATGAATCATCATTGATTTTAGCCATTGTTCATCCTCCTATGCATATTGCTTCTTGATCTTGCAGACATATTGTCTAGATTTACCTGTTTTAAATTGAATTTCTCTCGTAGAATAACCTTCTTTTGCCATTCTAACAATTAGATCAATAACTTCTTGCGCTTTTTTTGTTGTAGGTCTACCAAGTTTAACACCTGCTTCTTTTTTTGCTTTAAGAGCATCTTTTGTTCTTCTTGCAAGTTTTTCTCTTTCATTTTGAGAAGCAAAACAGTATGTGTCAAGAACGATTGATTTAATTAATTTGATGTTTAAATCAATAGTTCCATCTTCCTTGTAGATTGAAAGTGATAGAGTGGGTACTTCTAGAATAATGACGTTTATATTTCTATCCTCAAACCATTTATAAGCTTCTTTGATACCGTCCCAATCACGACCCAAACGGTCAACTTCCGTAAAATAAACTGTATCTCCAGCAACTACTGTATTTTTCAATCTATCAAAATCAGGTCTATCGAATGTCTTTCCTGTAATAACATCTACAAACCATGCATCAATATGAATGTTATTCTTTTCAAAATAATCTTTCAAAATGTACTCTTGTCTATCCGTATGTTGTTTGTTTGTACTAATTCTCATGTATGCGTATTTCATATTTATTCCTCCTTCTTGAAATACAGGCGCTACCGTCTTGCGCCAAGTGTCAAACAGATGCAGGGTGACACATACCCCTTATTTTTTTAGATCGTCTTTGTCAAAAATAACAACGTCATGTTGTTTTTCTTTGTCTCTAACGACAATTTCTAAACCTAGATAATCACATATTTTAATTAGATCCTCAACATTAAAGCGATTATTACTAAATTTGTTGTTTAATGCTTGTTTAGATGAAACTTTTAGTACATCCATTAAAGAAATTTGCATCTTATTTTTATAAGATAACATCATTTGAATTTTATTCTTTACCATTTTTCCTCCTTGCCCGCCCCATAAACAGATGCGCATGTAGACATACCCCCATACACACCCCTCGAGCGTTTATTAATCTCCTCAACATATATATACCACGGCAACGACACAAAGTCAATAGAAAAGTAAATAAAATATATTTACTATAATATATATGTGATTATAAAGAAAATTAAAAAAATTATAAAAAGCTATTGACTATATAATCAAAATTATTTACTATAAGGACGTAGAAAGAAACGGAGGTCATGAAAGATGAATGAAACAGCTAGAAAAAGAACAATTTACCAAGACCCATATAACTCAATAAAAACATGGGAAGTAACAGAATTAAGCGGTGGATATTACCTAAAACAATTTATCAAGGGGAAACAATTTGGCAGAGGTTCAAGAACTACCAAAAAACACCTTAAAGAAATGGGGATTTTTGAAATGGAATGCATAAAAGTTATAGATAACTGGAAAGAAGAAAGCAGAAACACAGAAAAAAGAAAGCTAGAGCTTAACCGCTTCTGTTTCACTAACAAAGTAATAACAAGAATGATGCTAGAAGTTAGAAGAGCGCTAAAGGAAGAAAAAGCAAGCAACAAAAGGCTTGAGCTAAAAGAAAAACATGCGGAGCTAGTGGAAGCAAGCAAAAAAATATTTGTTATGAAAAGAAAATACTATTAAAGGAGGAATAGAGCAATGGAAGCATATGTTACAAATTTAGGAAAATACAACGAAGGGGAATTGATTGGAAAATGGGCACAATTTCCAATGGATGAAGAAGAATTTACGGAAGCGTTGAAAAGTATCGGAGTTCAAGAAGGTTCAGCTTATGAAGAATATTTTATAACTGATTATGAAACAAGCTACGTAACTGCATACGAAGAATTAGGAGAATACCCAAATTTAGAAAGCTTGAACGAGTTAGCAGAGCTAGACAACAAAATCGGAGAAAATGAAGCACTTCAAGCATTGATAGAAGCGATCGGGAACATTCAAGAAGCTTATGAAACTTTTAAAAATGAAAGATATGTTTTTTATAAGGGTCAAACATTGGAAGACGTAGCTTACGAACTTGTGCAAGATAGGGAAGATCTAAGTGAATTCGCTAGAAGATACTTTGACTATAAATCATTTGCTAATGATTTAAGCTACGAAGGTTATGACAAAGTAGAAAACGGTGTTATTTATTTTTATTAGAAAAGGAGAACAAGAATATGAAAATTTTAAAGGCAGAAGTTAGAACAAGTTACGTAATCGAATACAGCAAAAGGGATTTAATGGACATTATCGCAAACGCTCCAAAGGATAGAAAAAACTATTTAGGAGTTTTTGAAAAATGTGGTGGTGAAAACGTAACAATGGTAGTTGTAAGCAGATACTACGAAGGCATTATTGATTTAACACCCGACCAATTGACATACATAGCAAATAAATTAGGCTTTGACGGTTGGGAAAATGCGGGATACTACAACAGGGATAGAAAGGTAAGAAATATGGTCGTGTACAGAGAAGGCGACACGCTCAACGGATAACAGGAGGAACGGAGATATGAAAAAAATAATTTTAGCGGTTTTAGTTGTTTTAGCTCTTGCGGGGTCATTCCTTGCAGGGGCTAGCCTTGGGGCTAGAGATGTGATTGATAATCAAATAATCACAAACAAGGAACACCAAGAAGGCTTTTACGAAGCCGACTACAGGGGACAAGCTTATTCTTATTGGTATGAATAGCAGAAAAGGAGAATAAAGGCATGAAATATTATTATTTATTTCAACATGATAGCGTTGTAGGTCTTATGGATGAGCTACAAGAAAATTTATACATTTGCCATTTAGATGATGGATATATTGAAAAAATAAAAGATATATGGGAAGTGTTCAGCGCTTACAACAATCTAACATGGAATAGAAAATATAAGAGTATTCTAGTTGATGGGCTAGAAGATAACGGCTTTATTATTTCTTACATAAGCAAAGAGGGAAACATAACAGCTTATAACAGAGATATAGAGCATTATATCTTTATTAAGATTGAAGGAGGGGCAAAAGATGAATAATAACATGTTATTGTTGTTGATCATTGCGCTGTTGTTTCTCAAATTCGCATTGATTGGGCTGTATAATATCAAAAAAGAATGTTATAATTCTTTTAAGAAAGAAGAAAAAGAAAATGAGCTTTTCAAAAAAATAGAAAGAATGAGGGTGTGAGGGACATGGAAAGAAAATGGCTAGAAAGATTAGATAACGAGCATGTATTGCATTATGATTATATCGCTGAAAATGTATGTTTTAGTTCTATTGATTATATGAGCGGTACTATTGAAAAATATAATTCAAATGCAACGTTTAAAATTAAATTGTTGTTAGGCAAAAAAGAAAAAACAATAGCTAAAAATTTAAACGCACTCGATATAAGACTTTATATTGATAAAGATTTAATTAATGCTAGAGTTATTAAAGTTTACGAAATTGATGAAGAATATACATTTATTGTTAAATTTTAAGAAAAAAAAGAGAAAGGCCGAGGGGGATAAGAAAAATGATTTATTTAGGAGAAAACGCAAAGCGATATATTTTAGATGCAGGAATTGAAGAAAGTAAAATAAGCGAATATATCAGCGTGGACCAATTCAAAGAAGCGTTAGAATATGACAAGAGTAAATATAATTTAGAAGCTTTAGAAGTTTCAAAAGATGATAACTACGATTGGAGCGTATCATATAATAACGACGAAATCTTTGAAGTTATTGAAGGGGTAGAGGTGTTATAATTATGTGGACATTATTTAAAATTTTCTTTTATATCGTTGTATTACCTATTAGAGCTATGTGGTGTTTGTTCATGAGCTTAGCAGGTATGTATAAATAGAATCAACATGAATAGATAATAATAAACTAGGTTCAAATATAAAGAGCCTAGTTTTTTTGTTTATAGATATTTAATACCCGTTTATTATTCTTAATACTTTAATACTTAAATACATAATACGTATTAATATATAAGTGCTTGATATTAAAGGAATGCGAATATAAGCCCGTATAAAAGGCTTTTGCTATAACTGGAATAATTAACCCAGAATATATAAAACGTGCGTACAATCGAAAATATAAGCTATTTAAGTATATGCTATGCTATTTACGTATATAGGAATAATTAACCATGAAGCATATAAAGGCCTCGTATAAGCGAATATAAGAGCATATAGAGGTATCTAGCAGGGCAAGGCTTTATATATTTGTTCTTGATGCGCTTGATCCAACGAATGCAGGAACAATAAGAAACAATCGAAAAGCCTTTGCTTTTAGTTCTCTTGTATATTCCCGTGGGGTGGGTGTATCGCTGTTCTTTTTCTTTTCCTCACCTTTATATATTTAAGTAAACTATTTTATATTTATACTTCTATATTACTAATAACTTTAATACTTAATACTAATACTTAATTATTAATACAATACTATATATAAGTATTATGTATTAATATAAGGGTATTGTTTTTAATAGGGGGTATATATTCTTTAGATGGGTATTAGATGTCTTTATTATTTTATACTTAAATAAATAGTAATATACCTAAAGGGAAAGAGAAGAGAAAGAGGGAATTGAGAAGAAGCATAAGGGCAGATGAAAGCCTATATAGAGAGTTAAAAAAGTTATATAAACATGGCACATATAGGCAATATAAGGGCTTCATATATCCCAAAATATTGTAATGTAAATAAAAACGTTCGTTTTAGTTGACACTTTAGAGCTATAAAACACTATACTTTTTATTCATAGCCCACCCCTCCCTATTTTGCCGAGATCGGTACGGGGGTTAGTTACTCCACCATCCTACACACAAAAAATTCTCAAATCATAGAGCTTTTTATATTTTAAAACACAGTATAAATTATATATTTTTATTTTTGCTAGGTTGTCTTGACAACTTGACAAATCGAGCGTAAACTCATGTATGTAAGTGAAATAGCACTCAAAAGGGGTTTCTCCCTTCTTTAGCGCCCGTTGTGGGTGCTTTTTTATTTACAAATTTGCAAAGCCATTCTTTAGCTTCTTATTAAATCATAAGTCCATCAAGCCTAAAGCTTGTAAAAGCACCGAGTACAATGACCAGAAGGTTGAACACTAAACACAGCAATGGTGGTGGTGAAAATAGCTGAATTAGTGTCGCTAAATACTTTACATGCATAACATTTCAAAAAAAGGAAGATAGTTGACGTAAAACAACTAGGGGAACAAAGCGTTCCCTTATCTGCACATTTACCCAAGAGGTTTAAGGGGACTGTTTGCTAAACGGTTAGTAGATGTTAAATCTAGCGCAGGTTCAAATCCTGCAATGTGCGCCAAAATCTATTCACATTACCAAAATAAAATTTTAAAGATAGGAGGAAAATTCAATGCGAGGAACTGTTAAAAACTTTGACAATACAAAAGGGTTTGGTTTTATTATTCCTGAAGGTGAAGGAAACGACATCTTTGTACATTACACTCAAATTGAGGGTAAAGGATATAAAACTTTAAGTGCAGGAGATCAAGTAGAATTTGATGTCAAAAACACAGAACGTGGTTGTCAAGCTCAAAAAGTTAAAAAAATCTAAAAAAAGTTAAAAACCTAATAAAGAATTATATCATGACATTAAAGTGGCTGTATTAACATTTCCATATGAATTCGACTAGTTTCATTTGTTATAATTTCCTTCTTGAAAACTATAAATTGTACAAAAAGCGTAGTATTCATAATACAGTCAAGAAACATACGATTAGTGGATGTTTGTTGTCTTTTCAAACTAATCAACATGGAAGATAATCGGAAGCATATCGCCAATTAGCGGTTGCGGAGGTTCGAGTCCTTCATCTTCCACCCCTTATACCATTATTTACAAGCTAGGATTTAAAAAGTTTATGTCTTTTTATTTCCTAGCTTTTTTTATTTATACAAAAAAACAAGGAGGTTGAGAAAATGCTACATTTAGACGGCAGACCATGGGCTTTAAAACCCTACAAAGATTACAAAAATCAACCCGAGAAATATCAAGAGAAAGCAGTTGGGATAAGGCCTAAATTTGGAGAGTTCCAACAATTCCAAGTTCATGACGTCAATTTCTCACAATTAAGGAGACCGATCTACGGATTTGTTTATCTACAGATATTCGGTTGCGAGATAGATTTAAGAGCAGGGGATTGTGTTACTGTCGACAAGATTTTGTATATCCAAAACAAAAACAAGCTTACGACTATTGGATGCACAATCAAAGAAAAATCGCCTTTCCAAAGTGATTATGAAGTTGGAAATCAAGAAGAAAGCGACGAACCAATTTTTTAGAGGTTAGATACTGCTATGTCTGAAAATATGTCAAGAGTAATCAACGATTACAAGATTGCTTTAAGAAATACAGGCGCTTCTACTTCAATTCAAATGCTTAAGATTGCCAAAAATCTATACGATGCAATGATACAGCACTACGAATACTGCGAAGAAATGAATTTGCTAACGCATCAATATCGAATATGTCAATTGATAGACGAAGAAGTTCTTCCAAAGCTTGACAAAGGGATAATCGGTACAACGAGCTTAAAAGTTGCTAACGAACTCTTTGCAATTAGAAAAAAATTCTTTGCTTTATCTTCAAGACGAATCCTAAAGAACTTTGCCTTGTACATAGAAAGCTACAAGAAAAAGAAAATTTGGGACAAGACAATGGAAACGGTCGAGCCCGTTTTTTATTATGCTGACCAATTCATTATTAGCGATACGTTAAATTTAATGCGTGTATCGTGTATGCCCGGGCTTGGTAAGTCATATATGGGTAACTTGCTTTTAGCAAATGCTTTTGGAAACAATCCTAACTTAAGCGCACTACGAATTACATTCTCGGATGACTTGGTAAAGATTACAACAGCACAAACGAAAGCAATTATGAAATCACAAGCATACAAGGAAATTTTTCCAAGATATGCAAATCCCGACCTTTTATACAAAGGCAAATATGTTTTTAAAAAGGACGACAACCATTCGTTTTGCTTATGCGATTGCGAAGATGAATTTAATCTTTTCGCTGTTACTCGTGAAGGTCAAGCAACTGGGAAACGTGCGAAGCTTGTTGTTATCGACGACTTGCTAAAAGGGGAAACAGAAAGTACAAACGTAACCTTACACAAGCAACTTGTCGATAGATACGATTCAGACTGGTCTTCACGTGCTGACGACGACAACCAAAAAACATTGTTGTTAGGAACTATGTGGGCAAATACGGATTTACTTAACGTTATGTACGACCGAGCTACAAGCGGTGCAGAGTCATTGATTGCTGACCCTAAACATAGATTTACCGAGTTGACACAAGATAGAAAGAGCGTGTTTATCGGAATACCTGCTCTAGACAAATACGACAACTCAACGTGTCCTAAACGTTTTTCTTCCGAGTCATTGAAGAACAAGCGAAAGTTCATGTCTAAATATCTATGGCAAGCGGTTTATATGCAAGATCCAATTGCTCCTGACGGGTTGGAGTTCAACTATTCAGTATTGCAAACGTATAACGAGAAGGTTACAAAGCGTTCGGATATTAGATACGGTGCTCTTGATCCTGCAAGACGAGGTAAGAACTACGTTTCAATGCCTATTGTCTACGGTTATCCAAGAGAGGACTCTTTAGACGACATCTTTTATTTAGTTGATTTCTTATATCAAAAGAAGGGTATGGATGATTTATACGACCCAATCGTGGATATGATTATCAAACATCAACTAAACCAACTTGTTGTCGAAAACAACACGGATACTTCTCTTAAAACCGTTTTAGAGGAAAGGTTGCACAAAAAAGGATATTACGGTTGCAATATCGTAGAAAAATATTCTACGCAAAACAAAGAGCAAAGAATCAAGGATTATCAATCAACAGTTAGAAACAGTATTGTTTACCCTGCACAGAACTTATTCAGTCCCATCACTCAAATGGGAGAAGCTATGGAGTCAATCACTTCATATTCTTTCAACTATCCAAACAAGTTTGATGATGCGATAGATAGTGTTGTTCTTTTATGCATGGAATTTATAAACAATCGATTAGAATTTCCAACTATTGGAAGTTTTGACCGCTCATTCATATAGAAAAGGAGGTAAATATGTCAAACGTTTTGCAACAAGAAGATAAAAAAAGTCCCATCTTTAAAAAAAGGACATATCGTTTTGGAAGACAGGTCATTAGAATACCTGTTTCAAAATATTCTCTTAACGAAAATGTCATTCACGAATATTTGCCTTATATTTTAAGATTGCATTCTATTAACGTTGCCGATTATATGCATCTTGATAGAGTGTATCGAGGAGACTCCAATATTTGGACAAAGGAAAGATACTACGGAGAGAAAAATAAAATGAACTCAATTATTGAAGAAGGACATCCTTTTTCAATGGTTGAGTTTAAAAAAGGCTACATGTACGGTGATGATGTTAAATATTCATGTGCTGACGATACGTTGTGTACTGACGATATTTCAATCATCAATAGATATATGAAGGACCAAAAGAAAGCAACAAAGAATGTTGATATTGCTCAAGACGTTTATGTTGCGGGTGCTGGTAATCGTATTATTTTACCCAAGCCTTACGGTTCGTCGTATGACATCAAGAGAAATGCTCCATTCGATATTTACAATTTAGATTATTGTACTTCATTTATTGTTTATTCAAGTGATTTTACAAAAGAAAAATTATTTGGCGGTATTATCACAATGATTGACTCAACCGACCCAAACAATGTTATCTATCAACTTATGATATATGATCATCAATATGTTTATGAATTCTATATGGGAGGTAACGGTTCAGGATTTATTTTTAATTCGGGCTACTTCATTAGAAAAACAAGACATTATATTGGTGTTTGTCCTTTTGTAGAATACAAGATTAACAAGGCAAGAATTGGAATTATCGAAAGAGTTGAAACATTATGTGATGCAATCAATGTTATTTCTTCAAATAGTGTTGATAATGTTGCCGACTTTGTAAACTCTCTTTTAGTTGTTTACAACCAAAAGATTGATAAAAAATCAAAAGAAAATGTAGAGCAACTAGGAGCAATGTCTTTAACAACGATTGACCCTAGTAGACCTGCGGATGCAAAATATTTAACCAACTTACTTAACAATGCGGATGTAAATACAAAATACGAAGCATTGGTTAAAGTTGCTTACGCTTTAGTAGGTGTTCCACAAGCTAATACTCAAACAACAAGCGGTGGAGATACAGGAGAAGCAAGACTGTTAGGTGGAGGATGGGCAAGAGCTGACATTGTCGCTAAACAGGACGAGATCCTTCTCAAAGATGCGGAAAGGGAAATGCTTGAAATAGTTATCAACATTTGCTTGAAACATCCACAATGCGAAATAAATGACATTTACTCAAGCGATATAGAAATCAATTTCAGTAGAACTAAAAACGATAATCTTCTCGTAAAAGTTCAAGCTTTAACTCAACTTGTTCAAATGAACGTTCCAAAAGAAACAGCTTTAAACATTGTGGGACTTGTTGGAGACCCTCACGAAGTTGCACATAGTTGGGAAGCGGAAGTTGAAAAAGCACAACAAAAGAGTATCGAACTTGTTCAAAAACAAAAACAAGGTAACGATATAACGGATATAAAAGAAGATACAAACGATAAACCTAAAGAAGAAGACACTAACTAAAGTGTCTTTTTTTTATGCCAGAGAAGGCAATAAAACGCAAATTGTGAGAGAACACAAGCCATAAAAAACGCACAAGCATAAACAGAGAAGTTTTAAAAACGCAAGGAGGATTTTTATGAATAAGGATTTATTAAGATTTTGTTTTGCTCCCGAAGGTGGAGAAGGCGGAGGAGCACCGGTTGCAGGTAACCCTGCATCTAATGATCCTACACCAAACCCAACACATGTAGACGGAGAAGACGGTGGGCAACCACAAGAAGAACAAATTTCAAAAGCTCTTTACGACAAATTAGCTAGCGAATATGCAAAATACAAAAAAGATATGAAAGCTAAAGAAAGAGCAAATATGACGGCACAAGAGTTAAAAGATGCCGAAGCGGAAGACTTTCGTAAAGAATTAGAAACATTAAAAAAAGAAAATGCAAAATCAAAGGCAATTAGCAAATTAAACAAAATTCAAGGTAACGACGAAACAATCGAAAGCATTGCTCAAGCACTTGTAGACAACGATATGGAAAGTGTAATCAATAACGTTCTTAAACTTGTAGAAAGTGCTACAAGCGAAGCAAACAAGAGAGTTGAAACAATGCAATTAGAAAGCACTCGCCGACCAAACATTGGAGATAATTCTTCGCCTACTCAAATTACAGTTAAAGAATTTAAACAAATGACAATCGACGAAAGAATTAAATTAAAAGTTGAAAACCCTGAATTGTATGCTACTTTGTCTAACCAAAATAATTAGATAGGAGGGCTATTATATGCCACGTACAGGAGTATTTAACGGTGTCTATTTTGACCCAGATGTATTCACCGAATACATGCAAGAACAATCATGTTTAAACTTTGCAATTATTCAATCAGGTATCTTACAAGATGACCCTATTATTCAAAAAATGTTAGGAAATGAAGGGAATGTTGGTACCGCTCCGTTTTTTAATCCAATCGACAACGAAGGCGATGCATTAAATTATGATGGTAAAACTGACAACACACCTACTGAATTAACTACTAACAAACAAATTTTCATGGCTATTTCAAGAATGAAAGCTTGGAAAGAAGTTGACTTTGTTAGATATTTAAGCGGAAAGTCACCTTTACAAAATTTAGCTACAAAATTAGTTGTTCCTTATTGGACTTACCAATGGCAAAAAGATTTAGTAGCTACCATTAAAGGTATTATGGGTGTTACTGAAATGAAAACCCATAAAACTGATTTATCTGTAACTAGCGGAAGTATTACTGATGCAAATAAAATCGACTTAAATACACCATTAAGAGCTAGTCAAAAAGCAATTGGAGACAAACGTAGAGATTTCACTTTATTCATTTGTCACTCAACAGTAGCTACTCGTTTAGTTGAATTAAATATCGCTCAAAACATTAAATATACAGTTCCTAATGCCGTTCAACAAATAGAATTAAAACAAATTGGCGATATGATTATTTTTGAATGTGATGATTTAACAGTTGACAATACTAAACCTGAATTCCCTGTATATCATTCATACATGGTAGGTAGAGGAACATTCTTAAAAGCTGAAAAGAAAGTGCCTCATCCATACGATACTGATTATGACCCTGAAAAATTAGGTGGGGTTTCAATGCTTTACACTAAACAAGCTAGAGTTATGCATCCAAACGGATTCTCAATTAAAGCCGACAACATTGTCGAAGAGTCACCAACTCGTGAAGAATTAGCTAACTCAGCTAACTGGGAATTAAAATTCAACCATAGAAATGTTGCGATTGCTGAAATCATTTCAAACGGTTAATCTATGGCATACATATTAGTAAACGAAAAGCCTTATTACACTAATGGTAGTAAGGTTTTTCCTTGTTCATTAAGTGCCGAAGTAACAACGGTTGATTTTAAAAACCCAGCAAGATTAGATAAGGATGCAACATTTAACTGTATTTATACAGAAGATGAAATTAAACAAAGATTAGGTATTGCGTATGTAGATACTTGGGATGAAGAAAATCAAAAGATCGTTAAAAAGACAAACAAAACGATTTCTACTATCCCTAACAGAACAAAAAAAGAATAAAAGGAGGTATTCGTTATGACGGAAGAGGATGTAATATCTTACGTTGTTGAGAAACTCCGTATTAAATACAGTGAGGATGATAAATCTAACGAGGAGTTAGAGGATGCTGTAGAAGATTGTATATCAATGTTTAAACGATTATCTAACCAACTTGAATTAGAAACATTTACAAAGGTTGATGCAAACTGGATAAAGAGAGCTTGTGTTGAAATCATCCAACGTACAGATGATGGGATGATAGGTGTTAAAGAGTATCAAGAAGGTAATATCAGATATACATTTCAACGTGAAAATCTTTCGAGAGCTTTAGTGTTGGAATTATTCCCTATGGTTGGTTATCCAAAATGAGGGATAGTTTTAATCAAGCTAAAAGATCGTTTGATGATGTTGTCTATATTGCTCAAAAAGATACCGAAAGTAAGTTAGACGATTACGGAAATAAAAAATATTTAGAGCCTAAAAAATTGTTTTGTTGTGTTTCTCCTTTAGATGGATACAGTGATGTAACAGCTTATGGAGAGAAAGTCACAAAGACTTATAAGACGTTTTTAAGCAAAAGAATATTTAACAATGTTTTTCATGAAGGAGACAAAGTTTATTTAGATGGAGTTACTCCCGAAGGTGAAAAGACATATGGTAGCAAAGCTAACTACTTGATAGACTCGGTTAGAAATCAAAACAAAAAGATATGTATTTATTTTCAAAAAATATCGAAAGGTAGTGAATAAGTATGAAATTAAGAAACATTAAAACGAAAGTTGTAAAAGATGTTGAAGATAAAATTGTAGCTGATTATTTATCCACTAAAGAATGGGAGATTTTAGACGAAAAAGAAGATGTAGAAAAAACTCCTAAAACTCCTAAACAAGCCTAATCACTATGAAGTATCAAATCAACGTTGAATTAAGTCAACAAGGAATACAGCACGTCATGGATGTGCTACAAGAGTATTCAAAAAGATTGCCTTTAGTAAGCAAAACATTTATTCAATATTCTCTTGATTTTTTAGAAAATCTAGCAAAAGAAAATATTGATAATACTACTGGTTCAAGTGAATGGTATCAAGTAACGGGAACGTTGGAACATAGCTTTACAAAGCAATGGTCAAATTTCTACGGAGAGCTTATCAACCATGCCATGTATGCTTGTTACGTAGAGTCTGGAACTGGTGAATTTGCTAGTAAAGGTGATGGAAGACAAGGCGGTTGGCTATTCAAAGACAAGGACGGTGTGTTGAGGTTTACACACGGGACAAAACCACATTTCTTTATGCAAAATGCAATAGACGTTTATTGGAGTGCAGGAACATATAAAACAATTTGGGATAAAGCTTTTAATGATGTTATGGGGGAGGTGCTTAAATAATGGATGGTTACTTTGAAAAGTTGTTTCAAGGCTTAAAATCATATGTTAGTAGCAAAAGTATTTATGCACCATATATTTCAAAAAAAGCGAAGGAGTCCATTTTCCCGCTTGTTGTATTGTCTGTATCAAATAATACAAATATTGCAAATTTAGGATTTTATGAACAAATCGACATGTTATCTCTAACTGTTGAAATTAGTACGATAAACCTTGAATTTGATGGAGAAATGGTGGATGCAATGATTGTAGCAAATGAATTGCATAAGTTAGTCAATGAATATATGGGTGTCATGTGCGGTTTAAAAAGAACATACGATTCGCCAACACCGAACGTGGATAAAAACGTATATCGAATTGTTATGCGATATACAGTAAAAATTAACAGAACAAAAAACATGATCTATTAAAAAAGGAGGAAGTACAATGCAATTATATGAAGAATTTGGCGATAGTCGTGTCATTACGGGTATTGGTAGTGCTTTATATTATAAAAATGGAAGTGGTAAGTTTTCTTTATTATTACCTTTAGAAACAGTACCTTCTATTGCAAGTAACCCTGAAAGTATTGAATTTGATGTCACTACTTCAACAACTAAAGGTAAAATCAACGGTAAAGTTACATTAGATGAAAAAGAAGTTGATGTATATAACCACCGAGACAACATGAGACGTATCAAAGCTCTTGAAGGTAAGACTTTAGAATTCTTAAAAGTGTCTCCTGATTATTCAGCAGAAAGATTTACTGGTACAGTTTCAATTACTTCACAAGACTCTACAAGTGATAACCCTGAAAAAGCAACAATGAAAATTGTTCCAAAATCATTTGAGGGATTTATTGAAAACTGTTATGATTTAATTCAACCTACATGTCATTTTAGTTCAGAAATCGAAAGTGTTGTTTATTTAAATAGCGCTAGTAAAGACCAAACTTTCAAGGCAACTGTTGAATTAATTCCTGCTGATGGTACAGTGAAAGCTACTTCTTTAACTCCTAGTGTTGCAACAGTTACTTGTACTGGTGGCAATTTAGTCATCACACCAGTTGCTAAAGGTAGCTGTATTGTTGAATTAGAAGCATCTAAAGAAGAATACGCACCATGGACTACAACAATTTTAGTAATTGTTAAGTAGTCTTTTTTAGTATTAGAATTGGAGGATATGAATTATGAAGTTATTTGAATATGAATATAACGGTGAAAACTATGTTTTTGAAACTACAAATAAAGCTAGAGCAGAATTAAAAGATTTACAAATGAAAGGTGTTAAAGATTTTAGTGCAGGTGATTATCTAGAATTAATGACAGACATTAAAAATTTAGAAATTGAAGGTGCTAAAATTGATGTAATGCCTGAAAGCGAAGAAAAAGCGGAGTTAGCTTCTATCTTGGAACAAAAATTAACAGCGGTAGCAGACAAAACCCAAGCTATGTCTATCGTTTTAGATAATGCTGAATTAACAACGTTAGATACTATGTATGTGATCTTGAAAAATACTAGAAAATTCAAAGGCAATTTATCTAGAGAATTATTTGACGACATTATCTATGACATGGAAGAAAAAATGGGTGATTTAAAAGTATTTGAAATGTTGGAGGAAGCGAAGCAAAAAGCTTTTTCAGTATTCGAGGAAATGACGAAGGCGGAAGCAAAATTCAAAAAGAAAGAAACCTCACCCTCGAAGAAAAACTCGAAGAAATCCAAAATGAACTAAAAGAATTTGAAGTAAGAAAAAAATACTCAACAGAGGAAGAATACTATTTGATGGAATTTCTTCCTCTTGCTTTAGAATATGGAATGAGCGTTGATATGTTTTGGTATTATGATGAAGATTATTTCAAAGCATATCAAAAAGCTTATTTTAATCGTTTGAACAGAGAAAAGTGGATAGAGGGTAAATATATCCTAGATGCCCTTTATGAAGTTTCAACAACAATTATGCCCGTTCTTTGCTACAACGGATTTAGTGGTTTCAAACCAAAGGACATAGACACAATACCTTATAGAAATAAGCCTATAGATTTTATGAATTTAGATAGGTTGAAGGAGAAAGAAAAACATGAAATAACAGAAGAAGAGAGAGAAAAAAGATACAGAGATAGATTGAATTATTGGGTGTAATTCTAACTATCTCTTTTTTTGTTATCTCTTTTTTATAAGGAGGTGTATTTATGGACAATCAAACGGATATTGGTGTTGTTATTTCAACAAAGATTGACAAAGCAATACAAAGTGCAAATCTTTTGAACAAAAAATTAAAAGAAACTCAAAAGAGTATGAAAAAGCTTGGTGTTGATAGTTCAAGTATTAACAGATCATTATCCAAAGTAAACACTTCTAAAATTAAAAACTTGTCTAGCGACGCAAAAAGAGCTAGTTCAAGCATGGGTGGTTTGTCAAAACAAATAAAAGAAGCTACAAACGGTTTACATAAAGGTTTTGACCTAGGAAAAATGTATTTCATGTTTAATACATTAAAACCAGTCATGCAAGGGATTGGTGGCATTATTGAAAAATCGGTTGATTATACTGAAACAGTCAACTTATTCGCTAATGCAATGGGCGATTTAACAAGTCAAGCAATGACTTTCCAAGATAAATTGTCCGAAGCTTTCGGAACAGCTCAGACATCTATGATGAATTATCAAGCAACATACAAAAATATGTTGAGTGCATTAGGTGGTATGAGCAATGACGTTACAGAGAAATTAAGCGAGACATTAACATTGATGTCTATTGACTATGCTTCTCTTTACAACGTTGAAATGGAGAATAGTGCTCAAAAGTTCCAAAGTGCATTATCAAGACAAGTTAGACCTATTCGTAGTACGAGCGGTTACGATATTACTCAAAATGTATTGAGCGATTATTTACAACAAGCAGGTATCTACGATAAAGAAGTAAGTGATTTAAGTGAAATTGAAAAAAGATTATTAATTATATATTCATTGCAACAACAAATGGCTAACTCTAGTGCATTTGGAGATTTTGCAAGAACAATTGAGAGTCCTGCCAACCAATTAAGGGTACTTCAAGAACAAATTCAAGAAGTAGGTCGTTGGTTAGGCTCTGTATTCTATGGAACTATTGGTAAGGTTCTTCCTTATATCAATGGCTTTATTATGGCTATTAAAGAAGCTGTTAAATGGCTTGCTTTATTTTTAGGCTATAGTGTAGAAGATTATGCAAGTAGCGGACAAACTTATTTTGACCAAGCTTTTGGAGACTCTACCGACTCAATAGACGGTGTAGGGGACAGCGTTAGTGATGTCAACGATAAGTTGGACGATACTAAAAAGAAAACAAAAGAAATCAAGGAGCAATTATCGGGGCTTGATGAATTAAATGTCATTACTTCTACAAGTGAAAGTTCAAGTGGAAGTGGTAGTTCAAGTGATAGTGGAGGTTTAGGAAGTGCAGGTGTTGACCCTAGACTTTTAAAGGCTATCGGTGAATATGATGATATGCTCGACAAAGTTAGAATGAAAGCTAACGATATTCGAGACAGATTGATTGAGTGGGGAAAAATCGTAGGTGGGTATGTAAACGAAAATATCTTTAAGCCTATGGATGTTTCTTGGAATAAATACGGTGAGTCAATTCTTTCTAGGTTTCAAAGTGGATTTTCTAATTTTAGTTCAATCGTAGAAGATGCTTTCGGCATTGTTTTAAAACGATTGCCTGAAAGTGTTGAGTCGGTAAGTTCATTATTCTTTTCTCTTTTAGATGATCTTGCGATTGCCTTTGATGGTATCTCTAAATTATTTAAAGGAATTTGGGATAACGGAGGAAATGTTTTATTTGAACAACTCATTAGATTAGCTAATGCAATCATTGATTTAGGAACATCTATTAATGATAACTTTGTTAAGCCTATTCTTAAATGGTTTGCAGATGATATTGCGCCAACACTAGGTAAGGTTTTAGGCAAGATTATAGGTTTATTTGGTAGTCTTGTAGGTTTACTTGCAGATGTGACAAAAGCTATTGCAGAAAACAAAAATGCGGTTTCTCTCGTATGTACAGCCCTTACAGCTATGTTCACTTTATACAAAGGAGCAAAAGTAATTGTATGGGTAAAAGGATGGATAGGTGTGTTTAAGGATTTCAAGAGTGAATTAGGACTTGTAAAAGGCACTCTATCATTGCTTGGTGAAACTAAATTTGGCGGTAAGATAGTAAATACATTTAAAGATTTAACATCTTCTGCTAAATCTACTGGAAGTACATTTAAAGATGCTAAAAACATCTTATCTAGTTTATGGACCACTCTTACAGCAGGAAGCACACCTATGAGCAACACAGCTTCTATCTTTGGAAAATTAAGAGATATGGCATCAACTTCTACTGGTGCTGTTGGCTTATTTGCTAAAGGGTTATCTGCATTGACTTCTCCCTTAGGCTTAACGGTTGTAGGAATTACTGCTGTATCAGGTGTCTTAATGTATCTTACAAGAGATTACAACGGTACAACTGGTGCAACCGCTGAATACATCAATAAACTTAAAGATCAGCAAAAAGAATTGGATAACGTTACTAAAAAGACACAAGAAAATCAAAAAGTAACAAGAGATAAAATTGCTACTATAGACAGCGAATACTATGCTGTTGAAAGAGCAATTTCTAAACTTGATGAAATGGTGGACTCTAACGGTAAGGTTAACGGTTCACAAGAAGTAGCACAAAACTTAATTGACCAAATCAATTCAAAACTTGGTACTAACATCACTATTCAAGATGGTGTTATCAAGAATTGGAAAGATGAAAAAACAGCATTAGACCAAACTATTGAGTCTATGAAGTTGAAAGCCAAAGTAGAAGCTCATTATGATGCTTACGTCAAAGCTTTAAAACAAGAAAAGGATTTAAGTGTTGCTTTATCTAATGCAAAAAGAGAGTTAGCTGACAATACTGAAAAACTATATAAAAAGAAACAACGCTTTGATGAATTAACACAAAAAGGTGTAAATAAAACACAAAGTGAAAGAGAAGAATATCAAAAGTTAGTTCAACAAATTGGAGATTTAACCGCTACACACTCCCAACTTGAAAAGAATGTTAAGAGTGCACAAAAAGCTTTTGATACCAATAAGAAATCTATCACCGACTACGATAAGGCTGTTAAAGCCACAAGCGGTGATGTAAAAGATATGGCAAAAAGTATTGTTGCAGACTATGAAAAGATGGGCAACGACTCTAAAGCAACTTGGAAATCTATGGCACAAGGGCTTGTTGATTTAACAACTAAACATTCAGAATATGTAAAAAACAACGCTGATATGAACTCTAAAGAAGTTAAATCAAATGAAGAAGCTACTAACATTATTATCCAACACATGGTAGAAAAAGCTAAAAAGCATGGTATGACATATGATGAAATGTTAGCTAAATTAAAAGATGCAGGGGTTAAGCTTAATGCAACTGAAAAAGCTCAATTACAAGAAGAATACAACAACTATGTTTCAAACAAAAACAAAATAGCTAACTTGGAAGCTTCTAAATGGGCTAACATGTCAAGCCAAACATCAATCCAAATGTCTAGATTAAATTCTTATCAAAAAGCAAAATTAGATGAAGCTTTGAATATGTTCCAACAAACTGGGGATAAATCAGGACTTCAATATTGTCAAAAATTAGCAAATGCTTTAGCAAGAAATGGTGGAGCTACAGATGCTGAAACATTAAGAATTATCGGTCAAATTGAAAGCAGAGCAAGAGCTTGTAACCCTAATGTTAAAGTTCATACAGCTTTAGATTGGAATAGTTTGAGTAGTGTTGTTAATTCAATTTCAAGCACTGTATCAAGAGTTGTTTCAACAATCACAATGAGATTACCTCACTTTGCTACTGGTGGTTTCCCAGAAGACGGAATGTTCATGGCAAACCATGGGGAATTAGTTGGTAAATTCTCTAATGGTAAAACCGCTGTAGCGAACAATGAACAAATCGTTCAAGGTATCCAAAGTGGTGTTTATAGAGCTGTTAAGGAAGCAATGGGAGAGTCTAATAACAATGGAAGCAATGTTGTTCAAGTATATATCGGTAAAAAGAAAATTGCGGAGGAAGTTCAAAACGCAAACAAAGAGTCGTTGATGAAAACGGGAAAGGTAATATTTGGTACTTAATATGGCAAGTGAAAGAAGACACGACATTACAATTAGTGGTATTACAATTAGCCTTTCCTCTAAAAAAGATACTTATTTTGACTTGGATGCAGAAGCGACAAGAAGTTGGAAAACTGGAATATTAAAAAGAAATAGAATTAGAAAGAACTGTTTAAAAATTGAGTGCTCTATGGAAAATAGGGATGCTGACTATGTGGATTTAGTTCTTGGATTGCTTGACCCTCAAGAGTTTCAAGTTGAAGTCTACGATAGATACAAGAGAGAAAGAGTTACAAAGACAATGTATTGTAGTGACCGCTCAACAGAAGATTATGAAACTGTTAGTGGTACAAAAACAACATTGTCTTTTAATTTGATTGAGGTTTAAAAAACATGTATAAGATACTTTCAAATGGTATTGATTATGCTGAATATGTCACAGCAATGGAAAGCTCTATTTCTTTTTCAGATAATACAATTATCGGGAATGTTTCTTCTAAACAAGTTAAGTTAAGTATTGATAACAGCTCAAATGCTTTTAACGATATATTAGATCAAGAATTCGAGATTTACGACAATGACAACAAATTAGGTGTTTTTAGGATTTATGAAAAGCCTGAAAGAATGACAAGTGAGTTAGAAATTACACTATACGACAATGTCATTCTTTCTAACGTTGCTTATAACTCGGCCATTGAATATCCTTCAACAATCAAAGAGCAATTAGATGAAATGAGTGGAATGATTTCTTGTCCTATTATTTATGATGAAGTTCCACAAAAGGTTTTAGATACACCAGTTGGATGGAAAGACAACACATTATCTATTAGAAATTATTTAATGTTCATAGCTGAATTTTCAGCTTGTAACTGTTTTGCGGATGAAGAAGGAAATATTGTTTTTAAGAGGTTATTAAAAGAAAAGAAGTTTGATTTGCCTGAATATGAGGGTGTAGAAGAATTTGCTACTATTGAAGAATTTACTATTTCTAAAGTAATATTCGATAATGGAGTAGGGACCGTTCTTGAATACGGAACAGATGAAGGACAATCTTATTATTTGATGGCTGACAACTCGTATATTGAGACACAAGAACAAGTTAAGGCTATTGCGACAAATATTATTGGCTTGTCTATTATGACAATGGAGAGTCTTAAATCCCCTGAAATCATAGGTTCGACAGTAGGAGATATTATTAAGTATTATGATGATGAAGATACTTACTATTTTATGTTGATGTCTATTGATATTGATTATTACAACGCTGAATACAATATCATGAACGCAGAAGGGAAGCTTGAAACACAAGCGGTTGAAAGTGTTACCAACAGAGCAGATACAACAGTTAAAATAAAAAGAGTACAAACTGAACTAGACCAAGCAAACAACAAAATCACAATCATAGCAAAAGATATTGATGATACAAAAAGTGAGGTCGGACAATTAGTCATTTCTAGCAAAGATATTACAGCTCAATTAGAAAAAATTACTCAAAGTGTATATTTAATTGAAGCAGGAAGCGGAAATATCTTTGACAACTGCGAATATTCATTGATTAAAACAAGTGAGGATTTAGAAAGAGCAACTTATTCCATTCCATCTTTAGGAATTACTGAAAACTATCTAAAAGGCAAGGATATTGTTATCTCTCTATCTGTTTATGTTTTAAATGGATATTTGAGTTTAGGAAATAGAGTTGGTGTTGAGTTTGATGTTACTTATAAAAATGATGTCAAAAAGACCTATTCAGTATACTGGTATTTGGGACAATATGATCTTCAATATTTATTGCAAACAAGCACGAACAATGTTGATAAGAGAATATGGGCACATTACAAGCTTGAAGATGAAGATATTGTAAGTGTTTCTAATTTGCGAATGATTGTAGATGTCAATGCTGAAAAAGCTGTTGCATCAAACCCTAAAGTTGAGTTTGGAACAACTCCAACAGGCTTTGAATACGATATGAACACGATTAGAGACAACGTTCAAGTTCTTATTACTCAATATGCAGGAATTGAAACGACTATCGAAAAATTAACAGCTAGAGTAGAAAAGCAAGAGCAAGACACAATCAGTATCACGACAAACGTTGAAGGTTTAAAAAAAGAAATGGATACTATCGGCTTAAATGTGGATAGTATGAATGAAAGAGTATTTACAAACAAGGATAGCATACAAGCTAAAATTATTGAAACTCAAAACAACTATAGTGCAATAGTTGAAACTATCGAAAGTTTGACAATAAGAACAGCGCACACAGAAGAAAATGTTGCTACGATTACTCAAAATGTAACAAATATTTCTAGCGACTTAACGGATGCCAAAGGAGATATTTCAAAGAATACTGAAAGTATTGGAACTATCAACGGTGATATTTCAAGTATTAATGGAAGTATTGATACCATTGAAGGAGACGTGTCAAACAACAAAGAGTCTTTGAACAAGATAACAGCAACAGTCAATCAAACGGTAGAAAAATATACTGAAATAGAGTCAACTGTTAACACTTTATCTTTAAAAGCTGTTGATCAAGAAGAAAAGACAACAACTATTGAGAAAAATGTCAATGGAGCTATTGAAAAGATTGAAACTGTTGAAAGCAGAGTCAATAATACAGAAATTGCTTTACAACCTAAAAACATTGTTTTAGCTGTAAATGAGCAATTAAGTAAAGATGATGCTATTTCAACAACAAGTTTCACTTTAGATAACAAAGGAGCACACATCAAAAATGGTGCTTTGGATATTACTAATGCATCAGAAGAAAAAGTTTTCTATACAGATGATGAAGGAAACTTGACAGTTACTGGTAATATCGTCGGTTCAAAGATTACTGGTTCAGCAATCAGTTTTAAAAATATTGAAAATGGACAATCTCTTGAGCTTAATGAAACAGGTATTCATATTGATGGAATTCAAGATACTGGAAGCGGAGGGCTTGGAATTCATTTTAAAGTTCTAGGTGAGGAAGATAGCTTCTTATCCATTGATGAATACGGGATTGAAATAGACGGAAGTAACGCATCTACATTAGGCTCATATGGTGGAAGGATATCGTTATCTACTATTATGGTTGCTGGAAACTCGCCTATTATGTATTCAACAAGTGATGCTGTATGGCAGGGTGTTATGTCAGATTATGTAAACTGGTTAAAATGGGTTCCTCGTTCCAATGGAGAATACGTTGAAATTACAACAGTTAACTCCACGAGATGGGGAATTTCTGTATGGCTTTCAGATGCTAGGTTGAAACAAAATATAGTTGATACCTCTATTAATGCTTTAGATAGAGTAAATGCAATAAGACATGTTGATTTTGATTGGACGAACAAAGAGGGCCATGTAAAGTGTGGATATATCGCACAAGAACTTAAACAAATAGATGATGAATATGTCATTCCTATAGAACAAGATGATGGCTCTGTTATGTATCAAGTATGTAACAATACGATAACTCCGTTACTTTCAAAAGCAATTCAAGAATTATCAGCAAAAGTAGACACGTTAGAAAGAAGGTTAGAAGAAAATGGAATTAGTTATTAAACACACTAGAAATTATAAAGGCGAAGTAAAAAGTGAAGATGGTAAAATCATCATGAACTTGTCACAAGGATTTGACAACGCAGGAAATATGATTGGTGGTACAAATGTAGCAATCATCAATAGAGAGCTTTATAAAGCTGATATTGAAGAATGTAGAAAGCAACAAGATGCCTTTACTGCTGAAATGCGTAAAATCGAAGATGAACTTTTAGGAGAATAGAAATATGATCACATTAAAAAATAAAGATTTAGGAGCTGTTAATTCAGCTCTTTTAAGTTTAGGAAATCATCAAAGTGATATTGCTTTAAAGTGGGAGTTAGCAAAATATACAAAGAAGATAGATGAAGCTTATGCATTATTTAATAATCAAGTACAATCGCTTATCAAAGAAAAAGGCAAAAAAGATGATAAAGGAAATATTTCATTAGATGTAAAAAATGAAGATTATTTGAAATTATTATCACTTGATATTGATATTGAAGTTGACAAGCTTTCTCTTGAAGAAGTGAGCAAGTTCAATCCAACTGTACAAGAACTTATGCTTTTAGAGTCAATTATTAAAGAAGGTGATTAGATATGGCAATAGGAAGAATTACCTATGCTAACAAAGTGGATTATCGTCAAGAAGGGCAGGATGACAAATATAAGATTACTGCTGAAAACATGAATGAAATCAAAAGGGTATTCAATAACAGCGCAGAGTCAATTGAAAAAGGATTGAACACTATTGATGAAAATGTCAAGAAAACAAATGATGCACGTGATCTAGCAAAACAGTACATGGAACAAGCTTCACAAGATGCTTTGGCAATCAACGGTACAGCAAATGGTATTATTGAAAAAGTAACTACCGAAGATGGATATGCTCAAATCAATGATAGTTCAAATAGAAGATTGAACAATATGATTATCAGAGGAAACAGTGAACAAATCAAAACTACTGGTAAGAATTTATTATTAATATACAAACAAACACAAACTGTAAATGGTATCACTTTGACATATGATAATGACAATAAAGTAATCATTGCAAATGGAACAGCAACCTCATGGACAAATATAGCTCTTGGAGTATTTGATTTCAAGAAAGGCATAACTTATAAGTTTGTAGGATGCCCTAAAGGTGGTAGTGTTGACACATTATATCATATCGAGCCTAACGGGGGATTGTTTTTTGACATTGGCAATGGCGCAACTTACACACCATCTGAAGATAAGTTAAACACACTTATTTATTTTGTTGTAACTAAAGGTGTTGTATTAAATAATTTGGTTATTAAGCCAATGATTACAACAGATTTAAATGTAACATATGATGATTATGAGCCATATACTGGTGGCAAACCTTCACCAAGCCCGGAATATCCCCAAGAAATTAAAGCGGTTAATAAATTGAGTGGAGTTATGTGTGGAAAAAATTTATTTAATTACAATACTTATAAAAAAAATGATAAACAATTAAAAATTATCATCAGAGGTGGAAAAACATTGTTTAGAAACAATAGTATTTCTAGTACATTAAATTATAAAATATATGATATAAATGGCAATAGTTTGGGGACTTTTTACAGTTTAGAGTTTACAGCGACAAATCCGTTAAAATTACCAACAAATGCATCATATATTGAGATAAAATCTGATAATCCTTTTAGCAATTTATATATTGGGTATAGTTCAAACACCACTTATGAACCTTATATTGGTAGTATTTTAAATTACACTCTTCAAAATCCTCTTTATAAGCTAGGCGACGTATATGACTACATTGATTTTAACAGAGGCAAGATTGTAAGAAACATAGGAGTAATAACTTTTGATGGAAGTGATGATGAAGATATAAGATTAAGTCCTCCTGATGGTTCCCGTCGTGTTTATTTGTACCTATTTCGCAATTCTATTCTATCGATAGAAAATATAAACCCCTATTGTAAAAGCAATATGTTTAAATTTACAAATCTATGGACTGACGGTGTAATGTCACATAACCATCTTTTTTATGTTTCAAGTACTAACATATACGTTTCGTATAATGAGATTACGTCTTTAAATGATTTTAAAACATGGCTCAATAAAAACCCAATTACTGTAGTTTATCAACTTGCAACACCTACAGAAGAAGATATACCTGCAGAGTTGTTATCACAACTCAAGGAGCTTCAAACGTATGTTACAACGACAAATGTAATGTTTGAGGCGAGTGATGTTTATCCAATTGTTGATTTAGAATACATTGCAGATACGAAAACATACATTGACAACAAATTTAAGGAACTTGCAGAAGTGATTATAACAAGCACAAGTGAGGAGGAATTATAATGGCATTTAATTTACATGGCTTTGTAATGAAAACATTAGAAGGAATGAAAATTAACACTGATGAATACCAAGTAAGACAATATGCTCTTAAATGGTATTCAAAAGGTGTTTTAAAAGATGAAGATTTAGAAACCATTGATGAATGGTATGAAGTTGAGGATGTTCCAACTGAATTGGATCCAATTGAAGATACTGATATTGTAGAAGGTGAGGAAAATGAAGAAGATGGAAAAATGTTTTAATACGTTAGTAGCAATCATTGCTACTTTTTTTACGTATTTATTTGGAAGTTTTGATTTAGCATTACAAGTTTTAGTTATTTTTATGATTTTAGATTATTTAACAGGTGTGCTTTATGCGTTTTTAACCAATCAATTAAATAGTGAAGTCGGTTTTAAGGGTTTGGTTAAGAAATTGATGATTTTAGTAGTGTTGATTATCGCTGTTATGCTTGATCGCATTTTAGGGGTTAACGGATGGCCCTTCAGAACTCTTGTGGCATACTTTTATATTGCAAACGAAGGCATTAGCTTATTAGAAAATGTTGGGAATATTGGAATTCCTATTCCAAATAAAATGCGACAAGCTTTAGAACAATTAAATAAAGATGATGATAAAGAGAGCGAATAGCTCTCTTTTATTATGAATAACAACCAAAAGTTGCAAAAAATGGTTGTTAAACGGTAGTAAATGATAAAAAAACGGAATTAGTGAACAAAGGAGATTGTACAAATGGGTTCAGATGAATTTTTAGATTTATGTAAAAAAGTAGTCAGAGAGTACACAGAAGAACATCTTGATAAAACGGATGGCAAAGTTGATTTTGATGTCTATGCTGTTTGGAGTTGCAAAGCATTGCAAAATAGTAAAGCTTTAGCATCAACATCTCTTCCAGATGGAATGTACTTCGAATGTACGTATAACGGAGATAAGAAAGAACTTTATTTAGATGCTTATAAGAAATTTGAAAATAAATGTATTAAGTTAGGAGGAGAAAACAATGAAATTTAAAAGAGCTTTTGAATTAATGAAAAATGGAGCAAAAATTAAGCTCCCATCTTGGGGCGGATATTGGTATTGGGATGATGAAAAGAAAACAGTAATCATGCATACAAAAGATGGAAAAGAAATGGATATTAGAGAAACTGAAAGAGTTATCTATACGTTATCTAATATTCTTGATGATGGATGGGTTCTCGCTGATGAAAAAAACTGTCCCGAACTAGGTGGAGAAGCTACTTTTGGTTTTGATGAAGCTATCAAATATCTAAAACGTGGAATGAAACTTGCTAGAAAAGGTTGGAACGGTAAAGGAATTTTTATTCATTTATGTGAAACAGATGCAACAACAAATCCTTTTGTTTGTATAGATTCATCTAATTTACAAACTGATAATCTAGATGCAAAGAAAAATATTGTACCTTGGGCACCATCACAAACAGATATGTTAGCGGATGACTGGGTATTTTTTGAATAGGAGGATGTTATAAATGAAACTATTCATTAGTCAACCAATGGCAGGAAAAACAGATAAAGAAATCCTAGATGAAAGAGAAAGGGTGCTATGCAATGTAAAAGAATTATTTCCTGATAAAGAAATTGAAGTGATTGATTCGTTCTTTGATGGTGAACCTAAAACTCCATTATGGTATTTAGGCGAGTCCGTTAAGTTATTAGGTCAAGCTGACATTGCTTATTTCTGCAAGGATTGGGAAAAGTATCGAGGATGTTGTATTGAACATGAATGTTGTGTTCGGTATTCAATTAAACACGTGGAAGAAAATTAATTAAGGAGGTAATGAAATATGAGTTTAATTGTAGGTTCAGCTAGAATTGATGAAAACGGTAATCTAAAAAATGGAAAGGCTGGCGATCAAACAGGAAAAGAAGTCTCAACACAAGCATACTATACACATAAAAAAGGTTGGTACATTTTTCGACCAAAAAGTGTAGCTCATGCAAATGCTCTTGCTACTGCTATGAAACAAGCTTGTGACAATAATAAAATTGGATATGATCAAAATGAAAGAAACGGAGTTATCACTCAATTAAAAAAATATGGTTCATTAGATAAAATTGCTACAGCTACTGAATGTGACTGTTCTTCACTTGTTAGAGCTTGTATCATTCAAGCTACTGGCAAAGACGTTGGGAATATCACAACAGCTAATGAAGCTAGTGTATTAGAAGCAAGTGGCTTGTTTGAAGCTAAAAAATCTGTTACTGGTGAAGGAATGCTATACAATGGTGATATTCTTGTAACTAAAACTAAAGGTCATACAGTTATTGTAGTAAGCGGTAGAGCAAGAAGTAAAGCCACTACTTCCAATACTTCTACAGCAACTAAATCATATCTTTCTAAAGGCGATAAAGGTAATGACGTTAAAACAATGCAAACAATGTTGATTGTTTGTGGATATTCTTGCGGATCGTATGGAGCCGATGGAGATTTCGGAAGTGGCTCTGATAAAGCGTTAAGAAAATTCCAAGGAGATTATGGTTTAACTGTAGATGGAAAATACGGGTCAAAATCTAAAGCAAAATTAGAGTGTGTTTACAATCAAAAGAAATCTTCTAAATCTTTAGGAACATATAAAGTTACAGCTAAATCAGGCTTATACGTAAGAGAAGGTGCAGGGACTAATTACGATATTGTTCCTAAAAACAAATTAACTAAAAATGCACAAGAACATGCTAAATCAAACGGAGCATTAAGATATGGTACTCGTGTCACAGTAAAAGAGTGGAAAAATGGTTTTGCTCGTATTCCTAGTGGTTGGGTAAGTGGGGACTATTTGAAAAAAGTGTAAATTGATGTATAATATATATGCACATTCATTGTATTAGTTAATAAAAAAAGCAAAAAGTAATATTATCTATTCTTCAAAAAAATGTTTCAACAACTTTATTTATTAGCTAAACAGAAAGACCTACTCATTAATTTGGGTAGGTTCTTTTTTTTATGCTATAAAATCTAGCGGGTTGGCAAAAAGTTGGCAAAAATATGGCAAATAAAAAACAACCCAAAAAACAATAAAGAATAGGAGGTGCTATGCTTTGTGAAATAAAAATATAGAAATGAAAAAAGCCTTGATAAAATCAAGACTTTCTAATTTGAATTTGTGAATTATTTACAAGCTTCTTCGATAGCAACAGCAACAGCAACAGTAGCTCCAACCA
>ERZ773239.367-NODE-367-length-50813-cov-3.919362_pt1 | contig 50813 bp, 72 predicted proteins | sample MGYA00580521_ERZ773239 | MGnify/ENA primary metagenome ERZ773239 (study PRJEB29015, sample SAMEA2737801) | human gut metagenome | biome: human gut; feature: human-associated habitat; material: faeces | place: China | collected 2012 ... | reverse complement strand
GAAGAACCCGAAGTCCAACCTGGCATCGATGGGAATTTACATTTTCAACTGGGATATCCTGCGCAAATATCTGATCGAGGACGAGGCCGATCCGAATTCTGAGAATGATTTCGGTAATAATATCATCCCCAATCTCCTGCGTGACGGACGCAGAATGTACGCTTATCATTTTGATGGCTACTGGAAAGACGTAGGCACCATCCCGTCTCTCTGGGAAGCAAACATGGAAGTGCTCGATCCGGAGCACAGCGGTATCACCCTGTTCGATGAGAACTGGAAGATTTACAGCCGTAACAGCGGTATGACCGGTCACAAGATCGCAAAGAATGCTGTTGTCACAAACTCCATGATCACAGACGGTTGCCGGATCGAGGGCGGTGTCAAGCACTCCATCCTGTTCTCCGGTGTCAAGGTAGAACCGGGTGCTGTGGTTGAGGATTCTGTTGTCATGGGTGGTTCCACGATCCGTTCGGGTGCTGTGGTACGTCATGCCATCATCGCTGAAAATGTAGAGATCGGCGAGAATGCGGTAGTCGGCGACATGCCATCTGGCGATGAGAAGAATGTGGCAACCATCGGTTCCGGCGTGAAGATCGGCGCAAACGCAAAGATCGGCCCTAAGGCGATGATCAACAACGATGTAAAGGATGGTGAAGAACAATGGTAAATTCTAACTCTGATGCTCTGGGCATCATTTTTCCAAACTCATACGACGCTCTGGTTCCGGATCTCGTAGCAGAACGCCTGATGGCTTCCATTCCTTTCGCCAGCCGTTATCGTCTGGTTGACTTCATCCTGTCAAGCATGGCAAACTGCGGAATTGACAACATCTCCGTTGTTGTCCGCAAGAACTACCTGTCCCTGATGGACCATTTGGGTTCCGGTCGTGCTTACGATCTCGTTCGCAAGAACGGCGGTCTGAACATCGTTCCGCCTTACGCTGAGCGCGGTGTTTCCGTCTACAACGGCCGTGTACAGGCTCTTGCCAACATCTTAAGCCACTTAAAGCGCCAGAAAGAGAAGTATGTCATCCTGGCAGATACGAACATGGTTGCAAACTTTGACTTCAAGGATTTCATCAACAAGCACATTGAGAGCGGTGCTGATGTCACGATCGCTTACAAGGAAGAGCCGATCCCGGCAGGTCTTCTCTCCGCTCCGATCACAGACGATGTTCTCTACTACACCTTTGCTATTGAGAACGGTCGTGTGAGAAATATCTACATGAACTCCAAGGAGCAGGGAATCCAGAACTTTGGCATGAACATCTACATTCTCAGCAGAGAGCTTCTGATTCAGCAGATTGAGGTTGCTTTTGCGCGCGGATACATCTACTTCGAGCGCGACATTCTCGCTCCTCAGGTCAACAAGCTGAATATTCAGGGATACCGCTACGACGGATACGTTGCCCGCATCACCGATATGAAGAGCTACTTTGAGGAAAACATGAAGATGCTCGACGACGTCAATGTCGATGCCCTCTTCTCCGCTAACCCGATCTACACGAAGATTCGTGACGATAACCCGACCCGCTACATCAACGGTGCAAATGCAAAGAACATCATGGCTGCCGATGGTTGTGTGATTGAGGGTGATGTCGAGGATTCCATCCTCTTCAGAGGCGTTCGGATCGCAAAGGGTGCCCGCGTTCGCAACTGTGTGCTGATGCAGGATACCGTTGTTGAAGCTGGTGCTGATCTTGATTACGTCATCACCGATAAGAACGTGACGATCTCCGCCGGAAAAGAGCTCAAGGGAAATAGAGACTTCCAGGTATTTATTCCCAAGAGACAGACGGTGTAAAACCAAATAAGATCTGATAATCGCAGTTTATATGTGATTTATCATAAAAAAACCGCTGTGTCCTCTCATACTTCTCATTTGTGTGAGGGTTCACAGCGGTTTTGTTTTTATATTTTTATGTTTTTATAATTTTATTTTTTATAGTTTTTTGCCTTTATAATTCTACATTTCTATGATTCTTTTTCTTATATTTCTGAAGTCTCAGACTTTTATACAAAATTTCTTCTCTAGTAGGTTCTGACTGAGAATACTGCCACAGAACGCGGGCGCATCGTAAATGTTCCCTCAATCCGGACTGCTTCCTGCTCGGAATAGCAATAGCGTCCCTGTCCATCCCCGTAAGTGTTCACATACAGATACCAGAAACCTGCTCTGCGCGTATCCGGAAGCGTGATCGTCACATCCTCCCAGTAGGTATTGACTGCAAGGTAGACCATATCGTCTCTTCCCTTATCCTTGTCATATCCCGCAAAGCTCACGCACAGCGTTCTCGTGTCGTGGGAGATATTTCCCGGGCGCAAGGCATCTGCCTCGTGAGAGCGAATCGGCTCCATTCCACAGACCGCATCCGGGAGGCGTTTGCGGATTACCGGATGATCGTGACGGAACCGGATCATGTAACGGAAGAACTCAAACAGATTTGGATTTTTGTCAAGCAACGACCAGTCAAGCCAGGAAATCTCGCTGTCCTGACAGTAGCCATTGTTATTTCCATACTGGGTATTTCCAAACTCATCTCCGGCAAGGAACATCGGCGTACCGCGACTGCACATCAGAACCGCACAGGCATTTCGGATCATTCTCATGCGAAGCTGGTTGACCTGCCAGTCGTCGGTGTCGCCCTCTGCTCCACAGTTCCAGCTACGATTGTCATTTGCTCCATCCGTGTTATCCCACCCGTTTTCCTCATTGTGCTTACCATTGTAGGCGTAGAGATCATACAGCGTAAATCCATCGTGACACGTCAGGAAATTGACACAGGAGTTGTATCCGGCATATTCGGCATGGTCATCTGAAGCCACTCCGCCATAGAGATCACCGGAACCGGAAATTCTCCATGCGGCATCCCAGGCTTCCCAGTTATCTCCCTTCAAGAATCCGCGGATCGTGTCGCGGTAACGTCCGTTCCATTCTGCCCAGCGTCCACTTGCAGGGAATCTTCCGACCTGATACAGACCACCGGCATCCCACGCTTCCGCGATCAGCTTAACATTTCCGAGAATCGGATCATAGGCAAGGCTTCGCAGAAGAGGCGGATTGTTCATCGGGGAACCGTCCTCATTTCGTCCAAGAATACTTGCGAGATCAAAACGGAATCCGTCGACACGATAGCGAACCGTCCAATAGCGCAGACACTCAAGGATCAAATTCTGGACGATCGGGTTGTTGCAGTTAAGCGTATTTCCACAACCACTAAAATTATAGTAATATCCGTCCGGCGTCAGCATGTAATAAATCTTGTTGTCAATTCCCTTAAAGCAGAAAGAAGGTCCCTTCTCATTTCCTTCTGCGGTGTGATTAAAGACCACATCAAGGATGACTTCGATTCCATTTGCATGCAGAAGACGAATCAATTCTTTGAGTTCCTTGCCCTCTGTTCCATCCACATGGGTGGACGAATAGCTCGCATTCGGGGCAAAGAAGCAAACCGTATTGTATCCCCAGTACTCCAACAGCGTCTTTCCATCGACCTCTCTCGAGTTAAGCATCTCATCAAACTCAAAGATCGGCATCAGCTCAACCGCATTGACTCCAAGGCTCTTGAGATACGGGATTTTTTCCCGGAGACCCTCAAACGTTCCCGGATGACGTACACCGGAAGAATGATGGCGCGTGAAGCCACGCACATGAAGCTCATAAATCACCAGATCACTCATCTCCCGCTTTGACTGTGGCATATCTCCCCAGTCAAAGTTGTCGCGCACCACGCAGGCATGGTAATCCCGGCTCTTCTTCTCTCCCCAGCGCTCTTTTCCCACAACACAACGTGCATACGGATCAAGAAGCACATTTTTCTTGTCAAACAGAAGACCTGCTTTCGGATTGTTTGGTCCGTCAATCCGATATGCATACTCAAACTCTTCCGGCTGTAATCCAAATACAATCATCGAATATACATCACCGATTTTGTATTCCTCCGGAAATGGAAGCACGGCAAATGGCTCTTCCTCCCCGCGATGGAACAGCAGAAGCTCACAACTTGTGCCGTTTCTCGTGTGGATCGTAAAATTTACACCACACTCGAGCACCATCGCTCCGTTAATGTCAAATAGTCCTGGTCTTACGTGATAACCCGCAATTTTTCCCATTACCTCATTGCGAATCGGATAATCCAGGATAATCTCTCGATTCTGAATCTTCATTTACCAGTCTCCCCTCATTTATTGAAGTCAACGCTCACAGAGCATATAACTGCATGCCTCTATTTTATCATTTTATGAGAGTGCGGGCAAGTTTCTGCCGAAAGATCCACGAAAGACTGCATTACCAGTGCTTTCTCGATATGCAAATCAAAAAATAGGAATCAGAAGCCTTTTTTACAAACCTCTGATTCCTCCATAAATACATCGAGCCGTTCTGCACTCTACTGCAATGGAATTCCCTCGCTTTTCATAAACAAGCTCACTTCCACAGCGCGGACATTTTACAAGTTTTTGAGGATGATTCAATTTCTCATTCAGAACACGCTTTTCTGATTCATCCCACTCTGCTTTCATCCCTATACTTCACATCCCTACTCACACCCATTTTTATCTCTGCGTTTTTCAAAGATTTTCCGCGCAATATATCCCAGAATCAATGAGACTGCGATAATAATTACATTTTTTATTACCTCTATACTTACACTCAGTTTAGCTATTTTCCTTTTTCTTTTCATACAAATATTTCAGAATTTTCATCAAATTAAAAAATGCGCGTGCAAAGAAAAAACATGACAATGCACTCAACCCAAACTTAACAATCTCTCTCATCTTTTTTTATCCTTCTATTTTCTGTATGCAATCCCCACAAGCTATCATTACTCTGAGATAATTTCAAACAGCGTTTTCGGATAAGCATACCATTCTCCAGAGTGATCAAGAACTCCATAATAGCGCGAATCATCTTTTATTTCTGTCGCCTCATAGATCTCACCATTGCGTATCTCCGCCATATCCACTCCTAAATATTCTACCTTTATTTTCATATAAAATCAATACGCTATGTCTCGCAACTCATCTTTACTTTTTCTGCAACAGAAATGTCTCCTATAAAAACAAAAAATGGAGTAGAACCATCCAGCTCTACTCCATCGCCTACATCTCTATAAACGGCTTAAATCCGTTGTTTTTAGAACTTGCCAGCCTTAGCTGCTTCCTCTACGGAAACGAAAAAGCCTTATTTTTCAAAGGTTTCTTCCTTATTATGTACAAATAATACACATATCTCATGCTTCCGCAGGCTTGTTCAGACGTTCTACTTCGCCAGTCCCGGCATCTGAAGTGTACTATCTTGATCTGAATAATAAGCTTACTGTTTGATTATGACAATTCTTCTGAACCAATTATCGGAGGTATAATTATCGGAATTTGTCCAAATGACGCCGTAATTTCAGCAATCAAAAGAGAGGTCCTGTTCAACAAATTTTGTAATACAAAAGCTCCGTTATCTTTAAATTCTTTAGCTAAACTTATATCATTCCATTTTATTTCATCTTTATTTTTTTCATTAAACTTTAGAATAGTACCAAATGATACACTAAGCTCAAATACAGATTCTGGTGTGAATTTTAATGTTCTAGTAAAAATAACTCTAACCCCATCATCAGTCACATTTGTATTGATATTATCAATACATTTTATTTCTCCATCTTGAGAGGCATTATCTAAAATCTTATAATTAACACTGTTTAAAAAATATGTTTGTTCTGGTAAAAAATATTCTTCTAAGTTTTTGATCATAGCATTTCACCTATTATTAAAATATAGACATTTCATAGCAGCACTATTGGCTATCATAGTTTTTGGAGGATTTGTTATTCCTGAATTTACAATTTTAGAATGGCTTTTTTGCACTGTTAATACATCTGACAATATACTTATTTTTTGTTCTATCGATGTTATTTTTGTTCGAGATGTGTCATCCACATACGCTTTTAAAGCCTTTTCCACTATTCGATTTAACGATTCATTATTTTTTAAGGCCATCACTGATAATTGTTTGTGTAGTTCAGGGTCGATTCTTACATTAAATGTTCCGCTGTATTCTTTTTCAGGATTTTTTCCAACTTCTTTGCAAAATTCAAGATAATCATCAACAGCACTATGAAATTCACTCTCGAGGTTTTCAATAGATTCACTTTCAAAATTTACTAAATCTTTGATTCCCTCAATCTTTCCATATAAAACATTATCTTCTAAGTCTATTTCAACTTTAGCATGATAACCTTTATATTCAAGTATATTTTTCATCATAAATCTCCATAATCAGTTAATTTTTCCATCAATTGTTTTATCGCATACATTTTCATTTCATTTTGCGGATGTGGCTTATGTAAATCAATAATCGCCTTATCTCTTTTTCGATAAAACTGTACTCTTGAACCAGATGTTTTTCCTTTATTCCATTCTTCAAATTCTAATGCTATCAAAAGATTTCTTGCTTCTATATATGTGTAATCCCGCGGTATCTGTTTTAAGCGTTCTTTTGCTTTTTCCAATTTTCCCATTCCCTTAGGCCTTCACCTCTTTGCAACTATTTTATAGTTGCAGTATAGAACACAAATCAAAATTTGTCAATTTCTATTCTCTTAAGTTTGTAACTAATCTTTATTTAATATATATTCTGTTTGAGATTATACCATACCTAAATAATGGAGCGCGCCATCCTGATCTGGAGTAAGGGTAATTGGATCCGTAATCATACGCCCATCTGAATCCATGCAGTACCACTTGCCGTCCACCGTCACCTGCCCGGTTCGCATCACTCCATCATCGCCCAGATAATACCAGCCTCCATTGTACAGATACCAGACATCGTGCACCATCATGCCGGCACCGTCGAACCAATACCACGCCCCGTTGTCACAGTACCAGTTGTTCCGGACGTAGTTTCCCAATCCGTCTCGGTAGTAGAACCGCCAACCGCCATCTTCCTGTTGCCAACCGGTCTTGACGTTCTCTGGAACCCACGTTTTCTTGAACTCGTCCGGAGTCTTATAGAGCTTCTTGATCCCGCTCGTACTACTGCCCCAGTCCGGCAACTGAAAATGAGGCTTGTCCACGATGCTCTTCCAATTTCCGCCCCATTCCAGACCGAGAGCAACTCCGATCGCTCCGACGCGCTCGAAGAACTTGCTGGATTCGTTATAGGCTCCGCTTCCATCATTTCGATAGATATCAAACGCTGTCCCCCACTGGTGATAAGAGCTGTAACTCGTCCCCTGTGCATTCGTCACAATCTTTCCCGGCTTCGTGCGCCCCTGCGCATAGAGAGCGTCCTGCTCCGCCACCGTACGAAATGTCTCTCCGATCTTGATCTTTAAGCCCTGCTCCGCACACTTCTGGATCAGCTCTGCTGCCAGCTTCTGAAGGCGCGGGTGACATAATGCAATATCTCGCATAGTCTTGTCCTCTTTTCTTTTATTTTATGAAATCCTTTGGAATATTGACATTTTTGAGAAAATAGAATATGATGTAGGTAGCTAAGGAACGTGAGAAGGTTCCATAAGGCAAAACAAAAACCCCAGAGGTGGCCGCCTCTGGGGTTTTCTTGCTCGTTACGGTGAGCTATTCCGTTTAGACTGTTGCTGTCTATCGTCTGCTGTCCAGCCATTTGCATATGTAGTAGCTAACTACATTTGCTACGATAGGAGCAAGAAACGTGAGAAGGATTTCTACCATAAGGCTCACCTCCTTTCTGCTGGAGGTTCGACAGCTTCTACATCATATCATATTTTTCGTCAGTATTCTACTTATTTTCTACTCGTTCTTACTATACTTTGTCCGATTCCAAATTTCCGAGACTCTCTCCCAGCCGTCCATAGCCACCAGTGCCACAAAGAAACCAGCAATAACACATAATCCCGCCAGTGGTAATTCAAAAGAACTGTGGCTATACCATGTCCAAAATCCATATGCCAACGGGCACAGGCACAAAGACAACACAATTACCACCATTGATGTTGGAAGTTTCTCCAGTCCCGGCCATGATTTCACGACCTGTGTAATCACGGACACTACACACGCCATTACTCCGACCAGTGCCAGAGCATACACAACATACTGCATTGCTACATTCATATCCATGCTTATCATCTCCTATCTGATATACTGCTGAGCGACCACGATGATAACTCCGGTCATCATCGCCCCGACCAAAGCCCCTATAATAGTGTCTATGATCTTGTCCATCGCATTGTTCCACTTCTTCGCTGGTGCTGACTCCAATGCATCCAACCGGTTGCCCTGCTCTTTCTGCTCCGCCAACATCCCCGCCATATCGTGTGCGAGCGTGTGGACAGAAATCGCCAGCTCCTGAATTGTGGCACTAATTTTCTCCAACTCGTCAATTCGGTGATTCTGACGCTTGTCCTCATCGCGGAGTCTCTCAAGCTCTGCCTTTACTGCTTCGTCCACTTTTCGTTTGTCTCCTTTCGCAAATCATGCTATAATATTGCAAAAGGTATATGAAAGCACCCGGATCTCTTTGGCTCGTGATCGGGTGCTTTCTTGTTGCATACTATTTTTTATATGCTGGTCCCTGTTCCGGATGCTGATCCTTATTCGCACTCTTCGGGCGAATGCTCATATCCAGACCTGAAGAGTACTTATTGGGATCGCGGTGCATGTCCGGACCGTCTCCGCCGACGCGATGACCGCAATCATCAAACTCCGGATTCAGGTTGTCGTGATCATTGATATCGCAGTGCTCTGCGTCATGCATCTCGCAATTTCTGTGTAACTTCTCGTTTTTGTTTTCCATAGTAATTTCTCCTTCTCTTTTTTGATTTTTCTATTCCAAACGAATGTGCGAAATATTGATTCCGCAACTGATTCGGATTTTTAACTGCGCATTACACGCTAATCCAGACAGATCAAATTCTGTCCATGCTGCCGCTGAACTTTTATTGAAGTTCTGTCCCACAGTATACATATCTTTAACAAATGGCACGCTTCCAGCAATCAGCAGAGAAACATTTCCGGATTCCGGTGTTGTTCGGTTGCTGTCATACCAAGTCCACACTTTGAGTTTACTATACTTCTTCAGATTATATGTTTTCTTGGTTGTAACATAAGCGTAGTTCTGTGCTGTCCACAGAATTGTTCCAGAAGTGCCCCAGTTACTATCGAAGGTCATTCCATCCGTATTAGTTCCGTCTTTCCATAGATCTACCGGATCACTCAAATATCCTTCCCACGTTCCGGTAATGCCTGCAATCGTAACACCTTTCTTCAGTTTTGCAGCTGTAATTCCAAATGCAGCTGCTACATCTGCCTGCTTCGTCCAGATTTCTGCATATGCCGCATTCCCACTTGAATCATTTTGCCATGCAGTGTACCATCCACCCGGAATCCAGTTGATCAGATAGGTAACTCCGTCCGATTGCGTGTGAGAATAACATTTTACAGTTTTCTGACTCGTACCTCTCTGGCTCGGAATTGCTCCCACAGTAACTTTTTCCAGAATCTTCCCAGAATCCGCAGATATAACCTGCTGTGCTGTCGTTGGTGTAACGCTCTTGCTCTGCACCGGAACAGCAACGTATGTATCTCCATTCCAATATCCTCGATCCGGGCGAAGCGCAAACATGCGCTCTGCACCGGTGGCAGTTGGTTGCGTGAATTGTGGCTGTGTACCTTTGTGGATTGCCACATTTGGGTAATTACTATTAATTCCTCCCAAAGAATCTTTGTTCGTTTGGTCTGGCATTGTACCGGTGATCTGCTCGCCTTCCACCCATGCAGTCTCTCCGGTAAGGATCTTGGGAGCAGTTGCTGTTCCCGGAGTCTGTGACTCTAAACTATCCGTTTTGATCTTTCCCGATCCATTATGATAACCTTCAGGAATTGTAACGACTGCCCCGGCTTTGACTCCAGTATTACTCCATGCCTTCTTATTTGGCATGGAACCAATAAGCTGTTTTCCCTTTACCCACGCAGTCTCTCCATCAAGAATTTTAGCAGATGTTGCCGTTCCTGGTGTCTGTGATTCGAGATCTGCCGGAACTGCCGCCGTAACAGTTCCATTGCCATCGTGGATTCCCGCAGGGATTTTCACCGTTGCTCCTCCGGAGAGACCTGTATAGCTCCACGCGCCTCGATCTGTGAGAGTTCCTGTTGCCGGCTCTCCGTCCTGATCCACAATCACTTTTCCAGCCCGCACATCTCCTTTTGTGGCTGTAATTGCATCCAGATCGGCATTGTTTCCACCGCCACCCATTAAAACATATCCCATTTTATACCTCCATAAGACGTATATTACAATCTATCTCCGGCTTTTTATACGCCACGAAAGTGACACTTCCATTCAGTGCCTGTGCTACTCCAGCGGATACAAAACCATAGGCTTTCTCATAAGTCTTGTATGTGTCCACTGTAAAAACCTGCGCAGTGCGCGCCAAAATGTAGTTTGCTTCTGCCTGTATTTCTGAATTATATACAGTCTGCGCGTACATTCCAGACGCATATGTCCAGCCGTTTGCGCGCAATGTGATTTCTATGGGGCGTGCGTTTAATTTGTTCTTTTCTGTTGCAGTTACAAACATACGCTCTTGGCTTTCTACAATATTTTCCGCAAGGGCGCCAAGGGGAAAGGTCTGCTTTTCCCCATCTATTTCTACCTGTGCATTTCTTATTACTGCCATGTCATCACCTCTTATCCATTGTATTCCTTGATATATACACTATGGATGACTACCCCCGGCGCTGCATGCGCCATGTCTGCGCGGTTTCCGATCAGAATTGCATCGCAGGCCTCTTTGATTTTCTGGAAGCGCGGGTAGGCAATATTCTCTCCTCCATACGTCGGCAATGCCCATGTTCGCCAATTTGAATCGGTATTCGCCTTCATAGCGAACTCACCGGTTCCGGTCGCACTTAAACGCAGACGAAGGTTCTGATGCAGTGTACTTCTCGCAATCCACGTTCCGGAGTTTCCAAGAGACGTACCGCCGGAATCCGTTGCATATCTCCAACCAAGCTCTGTTTCTGCTGCATTTGTGGACGGAACACCTCTCAATGCAGGCCATGCGACTCCGTATTTCTCTGTACCGAATGACAATTCATTCACGCTTCCTTTGACCAATGCCACAAACGTGCGATTCTTTAGCGTCTGACTGCTGTAAGAATCATCTGTCAGTGTAAAGTCAATCCCGATTTCAATACCATCAGGCATTCCACTCACCACCGGAATACGAAGTGCTGATGTATCTGCCAAAGTCAATCCATCCGTTGTCAGATAGCCGGACGTACTTCCGTCAATACCTTCCAGAATATTGTCATCTGCATCGGTAACCAAATTTTTGATTGTGGTTGTATTGGAGCTGCTACCATTCTGGAAGTCCCAGTAGCCATAATAGGATGCATACGGATTGGAGCTTACAATAATCGTAAGCGTTACACTGTGCTGTGTTCCATTGTCCAGAGTTCCCGTGATCGTTACAACATCACCATCGTTTCCGCTCAAGATTGTTGCTGTACTTCCTTCTACCTTGACCTTACTTGCATCTGAAGACTTCCATGTAATTCCCAGCCCGCCATTTGCATTGGAAGGTGTGTAAGTCGCTGTAAGAGTAAGAACATCGCCTACACTTCCCTTTGAGGCAGAAATGTGCGGTGTGAAATCCGCCGCCGGAATCGCATCCACGATAATTTCACGATATGCATGACTCGCCCAGTTGTAGAGAGGATATTTCTTTCCGGCTAAAGATTCTCCATTGGCATCCGTGGGACGATAGTCGATCGTGTTACCTGTCGAAGAAGTCTCAGAGGTATCATCTGCATAGGTATACAGACTGCAATATCGGTCACTGTCGCGAAGATTTCCGATACCTCGATGATCACGATTTCCTACGGCATTTCCAGCGTATTTAATCGCAATCGTTCCATGTAACTCCTGACCGCAGGTAAGCACTACGCGGGTGTTCTGTACTTCTACCTTTTCCACGGTAATTCCTACACCATCTACCGTTACAGAGAAGCCAAGATTCGGCTGTTCCTGCACCGTATAATTATCTACCACCAGAGGCGGAACCGGAACTTCGTAATCAATATAGATCTTACTGCCATCTACTGTGATAGCTCGGTCAATGACCGTCTGTGCAGAATCTCCCCAGATCAGGCTCTCTGCCAACTGCTTTCCGATCATCTCGCCTTGCCAACGATAACCATTGCTTGTCATGTGTCCACCGGCAAAACGCTGACACGGCATCGCACTGCCGAGAAGAATTGCGTCATCACGCTCAGCAACCATTTCCTGCTGCGCCATGTTGATCGAGCTGGTGCCGTTTGAGATGAACGCACCGCCGGTCTGGTACACAAAGAAAAGAGGAGGCTCTGTCTGACCATAAGCCGACATGATATCTGCCTGCATATCCTTTTTAAGCTGGATGAGATAGTTTTTATATGTATCCTTGTCCGTTGTAGCGTCTTCACCGTTGGTAAAGCCCTGCCCCTTATTATAACCATCATAGTTATATTCGCCCTGCATCCAGATTACAGCTACGCACTTGACGGTCTTTCCTTCGCTGTCCACAGCCGATTTGGTATTGGTTAAGTAATCCAGAAAAGCATCTTTATACAGGTACTCGTATCCGTAAGAAGTACATCCCTTGGATAATCTCTCGATTGATCGACCACCGAGACCAGTCGAGTTCGCGATGAACTTCTGACTTGCATCACGATTTCTCCGGTACATCGTTGCAAAATGGTTCACCGCTGCCACGATCGGAGACTCGAAGCCTTCGTTTTTGCATGGTTTCAAACCAGTGAGAGTCGCTGCTTTATACCAATGTGCGCTGCTGCCGACCATATACACGCCGTCCAGTGGCTCCGTGGTGAGGGCAATCTTACTTTCTGTTCCTGATGCCAGGCTCTGCCCATAAATAATAATCTGCGCATAATCACAGCCCGGAACAGTGGCATACGGCACACATCCCAACTTGCTCGGTTTATACGTCGGCGCTGAAGACGCTGTGCCTGCATCTCCCGGATCTCCCTTCGGTCCCTGTGCTCCGGTATCACCCTTGTCCCCCTTTTCTCCCTTTGCTCCCTGCGCTCCGGTGGCTCCTTTTTCTCCGGTGTCGCCTTTCGGACCAGTAGCACCCGTAGCTCCTGTATCTCCTTTGGGAAGTACCAGATTCAGTTTTCCATCCGTGATCGATGCACTTGCCGTGCTACCGCTGGTAACTGTTCCGATCGTCAAATCTGCCGATCCGCCAGATCCTGTACCCGACTCCATCTTCTCTGCGATCTGTTGAACAGCTTCCACAAGCGCCTTACCTGTTTCGTCCAACAGCATTGGTTTTGTAATTTTCTCAGCCATTTTATGCCTCCTCGTATGTTACGCAGAGCGCTCCATCTACAATGCTTAATCCTTCAGTACCACCACTACTACCATCCAGACACTCCTGAACTGTTCTTCCATCCTCTGTCTCGACTGCATCTGCCATCGTTCGTGGATACCATTTTTCCCATACTGGACTCGCCTTTGTACCTGTGTTTCGGTACAGATATGCTCTTTCGTCTGCCATGCTATCCCTCCAATTTCTCTATTTGTGCCACAAACTTTTCTGTCTGATCAGATAACTCAGCACTCACTTTTAAATCGCCTTCGGTCACCGCCCAGTTATCTGTGTCAGCTGATGCCGGAAGCGCGCCGAAAGACAAATTCGTAAACGCCACAGAAGTCAGTTCCTGTTCTTCTTTCCAACCACCTGAAAAACACAACGTATCGCCTTCAACCGTGACGGACAATGAATTCTTTTTCATCGTCTGAATTAAAGAATTCATCCTCTTTTCCAAATCCATCACATCTCTTACAGTTGCCGTCCCCGCTTCTCCAATAGTAATGCTTATTTCTGTTGCCTGCGCGACTGCCAGCTGTATATCATAAATAAATGAGCTTGGCGCCACACCATCATATGCCGGCATCTGATCTGGAGTCACCGCCTGACACACTGCAAATAAAACTTCTTTATTCCCGTCCGATGCATATACTCCAACATTTTGTATCAAATAACTTGAAGTGATTTTTTCATTTCCAAATAATGCTCTTACACTGATCAACGTATCATTTGATATTTGCACCTTCGAGGGAACAATGGTTTGCCGGACTTCCTGCAATTCTGTCAATTTCTTTAAATCTGTTCCTTCCGGATACAGATATGAGGATGCTTTTGCGTGCGTAAACTGCATAGTAACATTTCCGGCAACTGCCTGTGCTCGCAACGCATTACCTACATCTGTAATAACTGCTTTTTTGTAAACGCCCATAAGCCTCCTTAAATGGTCTGAACAAATGTCCCCGACATAGTTCCTGCCATATACAATCCTGCATTCAAATTATTTTCAACCTGTTGATTCGCGATGATCTCCAAATGCGCCGGCACGATATCCCACAAAAGATCATACAGAAGATTTACCGCGCCATATTTTTGCGATGTAACAGAAATTGTCAGCTTACAATGCTCAGGATCACTTTTTAGCACATAGTCATCTTCAAAAAGTTCTGTAAGCCTTTTTCGCAAAAAATGTATTGTAAACGGCGCTACTGTATTGTATTTCAGCAACAATCTTTGTTTCCGATAATCCAGCGTCTCTCCCGGTTTCGCAACAATAGAAAACTGTCTCTCTTCTTCCTCTAAAGCACTTTCATCCAATGTCTGAATGTAGAAGTTGTCTCGAACTTTTCTCATCAGAGTTTCCACTTCATCCATTACGATTCCTTCGGATTTCATTATTTCTTGAAATTCAAGAATGGGGCGAAAATATTCTGGAAGAATTTTCAATAAATCAACCATTGATCGTCACCACCCCCAAAGAAGGAATTTGTTGCAGTTCAGCAGTCTCCGTCAGAATCAAGTCTCCCGAAGCTCCGTTGATCATAACATCCGTTACGTTTACAACATTGGGAATTTCCAAAATAGCTGCAACAATTCTGGAAGAATATACCGCTACCACATAGCTTATCTTCTGACTTTTGATTGCACTTCCCCAGCTTTCACACACTGACTTCAAGTACTTCTGAATCTTCTGTTCTATCTCTTTCTGATAGATCTCCACTCCTGATTGCACTGTCGCAGCGAATTGGATCGTTGCAGATATATTTAAAACAAGATTGATCGCTGTCGTTATGGTTACAGATGCCCCGATCGGTGCAATCCCATATCCATTTGCAGACGCTACTTCCTCATTTACTTCAGTAGGACAAATTGTCGCCTGCACTTTGCTGATCAGTCCCGGCTCTGCTGGTGTCAGCTCACTGTCCAGAATGCTACACAACACCGTCCCTCCGCCCTTCCAGGCGGGATACACCTGAACTGCACCCACTCCATCAATCGCAAGAATCGCATTTCTGTATGCCGCGATATTACCGCCGAACGCCGCAACATCAAACGTCTCAAAAAAACGCGCCCTCAAAGATGCATCCGTCTCTTCTTCTGAACCAGAAACTATAACTTCCCCGATCACTGCACTTTTGAGCCCAGCCACTGCTGTCACTGGAAGAATATTTCCGAAATATGAATTTCCAATGATACCCGCCGTTTGACAACTTAGGCTATAAACATATTCGCCCTCTTGCGCTGAGATCTGTTCTCCAACTTCAAAGATTACAGAATTTGCCCCGTTAATTGTCTTGAAAGTACTTCCTATCGGAACCTCAACATCAAATATGCCTTTTCGGATCGCAGGTGTTGATGCTTTTCTTGTCAGTCCACGCTCCGCCACAATGCGATCCAAAAACTCCCCCACCGCACTTCCTGCATAGGCATTTTCCTGAACCTGCTCCAATAGCATATAAAGGCCTTCCAGATACCATGCAACTGGTCCCAACGCAGTCTGAATAATGCTTCCCTGACGCTTGTCGATGCTGTTTGATACCTGACTGAGCAATCTGCTTTCGATTTCTTTTCTTGTATACTTCTCATCCTTAAAATCAATCACAACACCATCTCCTTGCTTATCGTTCCATATACAGTTGTCACATCGAAAGAAACTTTCAAAGTTCCATCATTCTCCTCGTTAAACACCCAATTGTCCACAGATACAATACGGCTATCTACGGAAAAGGCATCCTCAACTCTGCGCGGAAGTTCACTTGTTATGTAAGCGTATTCCTCTCCGGGAAGATCCTCCAGCTCCGTTGCAAAATTGCTGTCATAGATCTGCCACCGGAAGCGCTCGTTCTGAAGAATAATGTCCACTGCCTGTCGCATTGCTTCAAGTCCATCCGTCATCCCTGTGATCCGTTTTGATGTCCAGTCAATCAAAAATGTATTCGTAGGCTGTTCTGTTGGTTTCAACTGTACATCTAAACCAACTCCTTCCGGTAATGTTGCCATACTTCCTCCTTACTGCACCTTTGAAAGCACAATATACCTCTGCCCTCTTTGTACCCTCAGCATCACCACACGATCTCCCGCCACGAGTCCCGGATTGATGACAACAGTTCCTCCCTCACCGCCTTGGACCGTCGCGGTTCTCGCAATGACAGAGTCTGTCAAAATCAATCCTGCTTCTGGTTTAGGCTGTGCCGTATTATCCACTAAAATCGCCAGCGGAGACACCGATGTAACCGTTCCAAATGCAAGTTCTGTCGGTTTCATTGCTTTTTGGTTTTCCTGCATGATTTGCTGAAGTTCTCCCAATAAATTAGACAACTGACATTCCCCCTAACTGGCTAAAATCCTTTACCTCAATACTCATTGTGTGCCCGCCATCCTCAAACGTATGCGTAACCTTCTCGGTCAACATCAAACGGACCACTGACAATTCCTTGATTGTTCCTAATTTCACTGGTATGATCATTCCTGCACGCAATCCCGGTATTCCTATTGCATCTATCGTAATTGTCTGAATCACACGATTGTAATACTGTAAATATTGCTTACACATCTCATCAATTTGGGCTTCATTCAGATTTTCATCCACTTCATCATAATATTGCAAAAGCCCCCAGGTCTTGATCGTATCGGTATCCTCATGAATATAAACATCTGTTCGACCGGACTTCTCATTCTTCCGAACCAGTTTCACTCGATTATAAGTATCACTGTCAATATCGCGCTTGTATGTATAATCAGTGACCAAACTTTTGTCTCCAATCATGGTCTGAATATACATATTTTTTGCTTCTTTCAAGGTCAATTTTCCACAATCGTCGTAGAAGTTGTAGATCTTTCCTGTTTGCACGATCGCCTGAGATACTGCATCAAAGATAATATCCATGCAGGTTTCATTTTCTTTATCCAGATATGGAAACACATATCCCGGCTCTTCCATTTCCCCCACATTCAATCCAAAATTCTTCACAACCTGCTGAATAATCTGTGGTAACGTCATATTTTGAAATAAATGACTTGCATTTGATTTTAAATAACGAAGCTGATCATGAGCCGTATAGGACACTTCTCCTTCGCGGTTGCGTTCCGCAGTAAAAACATATCCTTTGAAAAGTTTTTTACCGCTCACAGATAATTCCACCGAACTTCCTTCTGAAATTGCAATCCCAGAATCCTCCAAGCAGGTAAAGGAAAGTGATGCCGGATTGTCAAATCGCTGTGTGGTCAACTCTATTTTTGATGCCACATCGGCATAATCTGTCTGAATTGTCCGTATTATTTCATTTGAATCATTCAAAACCGTTGTCTGAACGACCAAAGACACATTATCGATCACTTCTCAGTCACCCCGTTATCTCCAATTGACTTTCCTTTACCCAACCGTAAGAACCTACATGTATCGGATACTCCGCGCCCGAAACGATTCTAGTTACAGTCGTACTGACATTCACCGCTGTCCCATGCGGTTTTCCACCAGCGCTATCATAACAATACTCTCCGTTTACAATCACACCTGCGCCGACTCGCATAGCGGATGTTTCTACTGGACGCTCAGTTTCTGATGTTGTTTGCGCTTCTGGTTCTTCCTGAGTCTCCGGCTGTGTCAAAACGATATTGACCGTCTGCGGAGAATAATTTTTATACTCTTTCAGAGTAATGGAATAATGCATATCCCTTGGCTCCCCGCCTTTATCCTTGGTCTCGAACTCGCTCACAACACAACGCATATTAGTATCGTACAATCCAGAACGACTTATAATCAACCGACATTTCTGCTGATTTTTTAGTGCGTTTTCAATCTGTTTAACGTAATCCTTCGGCTTTTTGCTTCGATTATTCACATACGGCGATTCTGTATCTCTTGGGAAAAAACTCTCCCAAGAGATCTCCTTTAATCCCGGCTTTTTCTGCACCAGGACCTTGCCAATGCCAATAACGTCATACTCCTTGTTGTTGCTTGGATATTTTATTTTTATCTCTTCCGGATTTACCGGAATTTTCAGCTTCTTGCCTCCGAAGCACAGATAAATTGCAGTTGTATTCTTCATAGTTCTCTCCTTATCCGTGCGATACTACCGTTCCTGCTGCGCGCTGTTCAATCAAAAGCGCCTTGAGCTTGTCCGCAATGTCCTGCGCTGTCAGATTCTTTGCCTCGCTCTCTGGAATTGATACTTCAATGTGAGGCGCGAGAGTTTTCAGTTCGATCTGGTTCATGTAACGTCGTTCAGCCAAGTTTCGGTATAGTTTCAGATCTTCATCAGACAGCTTGATGTCTTTATCGATCTTTCCAACACTTCCCACTTTTCCTACATTTCCGATATCTCCAATTCCGTCTCCGAGCTTCAAATCTCCAAAACTACCAGCAAGATCTGAAACATTCAGGCTCAGGTTATCCAATTTTGAACCCAGACCAGCGCCATAATTGCCCCACTGTTTCATCGTAGTTCCGATATCCAGATTTGCCATACGTTTGATCTGAATCGCATTTTCACCGAAGGTATTGTCAACCCACGATGACAAATTTCCGCGGATTCCACTTATCACTCCAGATGCGCCTAATCCTGTAAGCGCATCGAGCGCACTGGCAACCGTCTCAATCATTCCAAGGATCACATCTAACGCATTGGAAAAAAGATGTGCCACATTCGCTACCGGATCATTAAATGCATTTGCAAAATACTCCGCAAATGTTGCGATAAAATTCCAGAGGGTCGCAAATACGTTGTAACCAACTGCATAAATAAATCCAAACACATTTCCAACAACAGATCCAACCTGTTGCATGCCAATTCCATATTGTTGCGCTGCAACCATTAAACTTGACAAGAATACCAATGCTAAAACAATATACCAATTCGCCAAAGCCCACGACGCAGCTTTTGCCACATTTCCTGCAATACTTGCAGTTGCTTCCGCTATTGCCGCCGCCTTTACGGCAGCAATCCCTGCCACAATAGCGGTCAAAATAGGGATAATAAAATCCATATTGTCATGCACCCACAATGCACTCTGTCCAATCGCAGACAAAGCATCAACACCCGCTGATGCCAATGCCGAAAATAACTGGATTGCCTCACCGATCAATGCCTGACCGCGATCCGTATTCAAAAAATCATTCCATTGCGATGCCATATCCTGCACACCATGCTGAACAATGTTCTTTCCCATTGTCATCGCATCTGATAAAGTCATAGGAATGGATTCAAACTTTTTGTTGGTTTCATCTGCCATATCAAGTAGCGCGTTTTTTACAACCTGCGCCGTAACCTTGCCATCCTCGGCGTACTTCTTGATCGATCCCGAAGCCCATCCCATACTTTCCTCAATGGTTCTTGCAATCCCCGGAGCAGCAGCAAGAATTGAGTTCAGATCCTGACCACGGAGCACACCCGCCGCCATTGCCTGCGTCAGCTGGACCATTGCATTACTCTGCTCTTGCGCCGATGCTCCACCGATTTTGAATTGCTTATTCACCTGCTCAGTAAAAGCAATCAACTCCTGATTCGATGAGAATGCGTTCTTCGCATTAAGTCCCATCTTGCTGACGGCGTCTGCGGTATCAAAATATGATGACTTTGCACGCAAAGCAGATTGATAAATCAACTCATTCAGTTCCGCCGTTGTCTGCTGACCATCATTGATCAGGTTCATACGGGCATTGACCTGCGTTTGTGCATCTGCAAATCCAAAAAAGGATTTTGTCAAAGAAAGCGCACCACTTGCCACAACTATCTTTTGGATTGTTCCAAGCAATTTTTCTGATGCACGTTCTGTTTTCTCTGTCTCCTCTTTGTGTCTTCGTTGCTTCCCAACAATCTGCTCCAGAAGTTGATTCGTCTGCGCCGCCTGCTCTCCCAGCCCGCGGATTGCTCCGATCGTTGCCCCCGCAGACCGTCCCATCGCATGAGTCAAGCTCTTATCCAATGCCGTTGTAGTCGCAACCGCCCGATTTCCAAGCTCCAAAAAAGTATTAAATGACGATGAAAACTGATCAGTGAGGGACAATGTTTCGTTAATTACAGCCATCTATGTAATACCTCCTATTTGAGCTTTTCCAATTCTCGTGATTCCTTCATCAGTAACTCCGACATCAAAACGCGCTCTCGAACAGAAAGTCTCATCACCTCATGAGGGAAAACACCATGATCGCACAACATTCTCTGCATCAATTGCACATCCACGGTGTTTTCCGAAATCAGTTTTTTGCCTCTTCCTCAAGCTCCTCTAAGCTGTCGTCATCGCCAATCATCTCATTGAGGTTTCTGATCTCTTTGACAAGCAGATCATACTCACCCATTGTCAGCATGCGTCCCGGAACATCCAGCGGATCTGTCGTCTTATAATACGCACATAATTCAGCATCTTTGAAATTCGGAGTCACCACGCAGGCATCCACCAGAAGTTTTCCGTACTTATCCGTATCAAGCTCCTGGATAATACGACCATTTGCTCTCGTTTTCTTCATTGCTCGCTTCAGCAGACGATCATTCGTCTCCTGATCGATCACGCGGATGACAAACGGAATCGGTTTTCCATTTTCATCCACAGCTCTCTTTGTGATTACAACCTCTTTTGTCTCATCCATAACCGGCGGTAACAAGAACGCTTTAATATCTGCCATAACTTTATTCCTTCTTTCTTCTTAATTTTTAGCTTCCAAGCTGTTCCGGATCATGAAACCAGTTGAGAACCTCGATGTTCGTAAACGAAAATCCCACTTCCATGTCCAGCACATTGGAATCGGCATCCAGTTTCGCGATCGGTAATTTGTTGAGCTTCACATTATAAAAGACAACCGTCTGCGTTCCCACACTCGAAGCTGGATCATCATTTGTGATCTGAAGTGTGAAATACGGCAGTTTTCCTGTCTTTAAGTACTCCTGTAATAAGCGCAGGAAATGCGGAGTCCCATAATACAGCGTCATCGTTCCAGATAATTTAACTCCGGTGGTTCTCACCTGAACCAAGGAAGTGCCAACAACCTTAAAGTCCTCTTCCTGAAAGCTCGCATCTGACTGAAACTTCTTCATGCTAAACATCTGATGGTTTTCACCATTGATTGTCATAAATCCATTTCCGGAACTTCCATTAAGCGCGTCGCGCTCAAGTAAAAAATTACCATCCATCTTCCACAACCTCCTTACTCAGTCACAGTGCCGGCCGACACATTCACTGTCATGTAAATCTTCTCAATGCTGTCCACCGGCTGAATCGCAACATCTACAATTACAGAGTCAACATCATTTTCCTCTGTCACAGAGACATCCTCTGCTTCAAAATTCTGAATTCCGTTGTTTGCCTGCATTTCATTCAGGTACCCCACGATCCATCCTGCCAGAAGATTGCGTCCTGCTTCATTGTTGTTGGTTTTTCCTACATAGTACAAAGCAAACTGCTTATACACATCATTGCAGAACTGATTCAGCACACGCATTACACGGTTTTTAGAAAAACTCTTCTGCTTATCCACAGTAAAACTTGTCAGAGTGTTGATATCTGTACATACCTTGACTGTATCGAAACTGTCAATAAACACAATCTGACCATTGTTGATTGCTTCCTCGATTTTTGCATCTGTCAGCTTCGGATTCGACTCTACGGCATCTGGATATCTGGCATATGTCAGTGATTCGTTATATTTGGCTCCTGCTTCTGCACCTCCGATCCACCACGTTACCTGCTGTGGCGAAAGAATCGTTCCATCAGAGAGCTTCACACCATTTCCAACAGAGATCACCCACTCACTGTTTGCAGTTTTTGCCTCCGCCAGAACTGCCTGACATTTCTTACCGATGCTGTTGGAAACTCTTTTCGCAAAGGTTGCATATGCCTGCTGTACGGTTGCATCCGTCCCGTCATACACAACAATATCGAACTGATACGGCTCTAATTCCGTCAGGAATTTTGCGTAATCGCCGGCGGTTGGTGTCGGATCTGTTCCTCCTGTTAAACTTTCCCCTGCGGATGCAGTCAACGTCTCTGTTCCGCTAAACACAACCCACTGATTTCCGTGTAACTCTCTCGCTGTTTTTACACTCTGCTCATCAAGAACATTTCCATCAACGATTGTGGATACGGTAAAAAGATCCTCTTCGTCCGGATCTGCCGAAACCATAATGATGATGTCATTTCCTCTCTTGCCTTCATACAAAGCCGTAGCGGTTAAAGCGCCAATCTTTGTTGATGCCTTCGCTCCGCCCGTACCAGATACTCGATACAGCAAAATTTTCGACGGTCCAGATGTCACATCGCTTCCTTTCATCATTTCCCGTAAGAACAGAGCACTATCTGAAGTGATGTCATGACCAATAATGTTTTTTACATCATCGCCGGGAATAATTTCCTGCATAATCCCAACACGTCCCCAAGACATCGGCTCCGCAATTGCCACAATTCCCTTGTCTCCAATATTGGCGCCAATATTTCCTCTTGACCTCGTATTGATATACACACCCGGCTGACGTTTGTTCTGGCTTGTCCATGTTCCTCCTGCCATCCTACTTTCCTCCCTTCAAATATTTGTCCAAAAGCGCCTTTGCTCCTGAAATGGAATAAGCTGGCTTCACCAGAATCGTTCTGGCAAAGTCCGGCTGATACCCGGACAGATGTTTGCTCTTTAAGAGTTTTTCTGTCGGATACAGGGTTTCATTATTATTACGTTTTTTTAATGCCGGCATAATTTTCCTCCATCTCTTGCATTTTAATCTCATCTTCTGAAAAGCTGACGCGCTGGCGAATATGGAACTGATAATGCAATTCATCATCTTCCTCATGCCATTGCCTTTCTTCCGTCCGGATCAAAGCCTCATTCCCCTGAGAATCCCTATACACAAATCGCTCAAGAGAGGCATCCAGAAATTCAGCCACCTCATAAATCTGAGCATTGCGGTCGACGATATTTCGTTGCTGCACAAACACAATATCCATTGCCAGATCTCTGCCCATTCTGCTTCCAATGTGAAGTTCTATCGTAACAGGCGAAGTGAAGAAAATAAAAAAGCAAGGAAATTCTGTTCCCTGCTGATTCGGGCTGTCATAAACAGGATAATTCGGATACCTCTCAGAAAGCAATGTCGCCAAACTGTTTAAAACTGATTTTAATGAAAAAATCACTTCATTGCCTCCTTTACTCGTTTCTCTAACTCGCTCCGAACTACACTCCGGTATCTTCCAATTGCCGCTTCTTTCATGTGTTTTCCAGGTACATAGGTTGTTTTTGTTCCAACCATAATACCGCCAGATCCATCCGGGCTTCTTTCCAGCAGATTCCCATTCACAATCAATCCCGGAACGAAATGCTTATCTACTCGATGACCATCATTTACATAAGATGCATATCGCATGTTATTATTTAACTCTGTGTAAACACTTCCGCCTGTCACGACGGGTGTCGTAATGCTATCCGTTGACCAATGCTGTGCCATCTGACCACTTCTCATATTCGTTCCGGCAAGTGTTCCGTCATTGGGCGGTGTTTTCTCTGTTGCCACTCGAACCGCCTCAATCGTTGCTCCCTCAATCACCTCTGCCATAATCTTGGGAACATTTTCTCCTGCCCTTCTCAGCTCTTCCAATCGTTTTCGCATCTGACTTCCGAAACTCGACAAGAAATCACCTCCCCGATTCGATCAGATTATCTCTCAAAAGAACAACCTCTTTATGCTCCAATCCTGTCAACGAACCGCCAACCGGATCGTAAAAATCCTGTGGTGATCCAGCAAGATATCTTTCCGCCTGATTTGCACGACCAAGATTTCCACCTCGAATCACATGGAGTTCATCGCCCGCACAAAGATCCACCGCAAGGTCACAGGAGAGCTTATCCTCTCCCCTGGATCTTGCGGCATCATCCGTGATGCTTGGGCTTCCGGTCCCTGTATGGTACACTCGACACGGGATGCCTTCCGCAACTTTCCTGCGCTCCTGCCTCGAAATACTTCCATCTTTTATCGAAACCACTCGATACACATCCATGAGGTCCGTGTACCAGCCCTCAAAAATAGGATTGTCAAATAACATACATGCCTCCCATTCCAACCAATCGAGCAAGTGTCGCAAGCTGTTGTCCATACTGCGTAGCATTCCAGCTTCCCCACTTTTCCGTTCCGATCGTTACTGCTGAATTGTCATAACTGACGGATGTATCTCCCATCGTGGTGCTCTTTATGACACCTGCCGGCTGTGCCTTCGCAACCACCTGCGCCGTTCCAGATGATGCTGGAGCGTATGTCTTTAAATACATTGTTGAAAAGTGTGCCAGGTAAAGCCCCACAGCATAACGCCACATGCTTCCCCAGCGCGACGGAAGAACGCTGTCATTTGCCTGCGTCAGAAACATATTCAGGATTCCTTCCGGAAGAAGATCCTGACTCTCAGGATCTTTCCCTTCCTCCGATGAAACTTTCTTCGTAAACTGTGGAAAGTCCTCCCGGAACATTTCCTTCGTGTAAGCTCCCCGCTCCCCCGGCTGTGTAAGATTTGCCGCCTGCTCTTTTGCTGACTGAAACCTCGACGTCATCGTATTCGTGCTTCCATACGGCCACATCGACATCACTCTTTCTTTCCGCTCTTTGTCTTCACAGACTTCTTGGCATCCTCAGAAGCATCTTCATCTGTTACCGCCTTTTCTGCATCCGGGCGGATATCATGCTCTGTTGCCAGCTGTTCTGCTACTTCATCTGCCTTGTAAAGTTCCTTGTCCTTCGTTCCTTCTGGGACTGCGATATTGCCACAAAGAATTGCTCTCTGAACCAGATCGCTCTGTGCAACATCCTCCGGAATCTCTCCAATATAGTTCTTTTGGATCAGATACAACGAGCCATCTGCTCGCCTTACCTGATAATTTCTCTTTGATACAATAAACATCTTGCTCCTCCTTAGATTCCATCTACATAAATCATCGACTGATCGTAAAACATCTCCACTTCGGACAGATTGCCGGCATATGCGGTATCAAAGCAAAAATCCTGAGTATTGGAGCTTGTCATTGCTCTCGTAAGCGGAGCAAGCTCATCCATCGCAAGGAAACGTTCCTCGTTGCGATAAACCACCATACGATCCGCGCCTGCATCTCCGGCGCCTTTGCACCACTTTGTTGCAGCGATTACAAGATCTGAGCCATTCTGTTTTGCGACATTATTCTCGAGAAGGAACGTCAAAATCGTCTTCTCCGCCAGCTCAGTCACCTTGGTTGTTGCAAGATAGTTAAACTGCTCATACGGCATAAGAATGTGATTTGGAATTGCACTGTTGTCATACTCACAGGACGACCATGCCAGCAGGATTGCATCGTTGATGTCCTTTAAGATCTGATCTGGGGTCTTATCCTTGAATTTTGTGCTTGGCGAAGTCTTTCCGTTAGACTCAGCATTCGTCACCGTTACATCTTCGTTGTTTACGAGACCGGTTGTTCCATATCTCGCAAAACCGGCATAGGTATTCTCATCCAGATGCTTGTCATAAGCCATTCTGAGTCCATCGCGAAGCAGAGTGTCTATATTACGACCAGTCATGTTTCCTCTCTGCATATCGATCCACATGACGCGAGTGCCTGCCGCGATCATATGTGCCTTGTGCTGACCCTTGGAGAAATCCGCCTGTACCATTGGAATTCCGTTTGAACCACCAGAATGTACCAGATTATCTCCAGATCCACCAGTAATGCCATAACCGACCTGCATAGTGGAAACGAACTCAGCCCAACCACCACCGACACGAATCGGAATATCTCTCGCATATGTAAAACTTGTGAGCGGTGTCCGAATAATCGGATCTCTCTTCTCAAGCTCAGATGATAAAAATGCCTGACCAGATGCGATTCCGGCTGCATCCATAGTGAATGTCGCCACATTTGCACTTCCTGCGGATCTGCTCACCGCTCTTCCCAAATCATAAGTACCTACATTTTTAAACGCCATGTCTCATTCCCTCCTATGCATTTAAGATGGTCAGGATTCTCATCTCTGCCACACCATTGGCATCCGCGCTTCCCTTCCACTGTGCGTTTGTCAGTTTCACATTCTTACCGGTATCGGCTGTTGCCTCGAATCCGCCGACAACTGCATTCGGATAGGACTCATTTTTAACAGTACGAATATAGACGTCTCCGCCGGCAGTCGGAGTTCCGTTCTGGCAAATTACATTCACACAGCCACGCTTCATGACTGGAACAGCATCGCCAGCACGATAACTTCCTTCATTCTGATTCATATAATCCATTGCAGATTTTACTTCACGAACTGCAACACCAACAAACTTTCCTGCGGTAGATGCCGTCTCCCACGGTTTTACCGCTCCTGCTGTTCCAAGCACTACCGGAGCACCGAATGCGATCTCGCCCTCACTCGGATGGGTGTCCACCACCATGTCTGCCTGTCTCGCATAACTGCCGGCATATCCATGTGGCATACTCTTTCCAATTACCTGTCCTTTCATTACTCGTTCTCCTTTCTCTTGTGCGGGTTTCTTGCATCATAAGCAGCCTGACACTGCTCCACATTCATCACAGAAGCTTTATCCGCAGTCTTCTTGGCATTTGCCTGCGATGCTTTTAAGATCGCACTGATATCGCTGTTTGCATCCTTCGTAGTAACAAGTTTGATCAGTGCATCAGAAACTGCCTTTCTCTGTGCTGAATCCTGAATGGCTGCCACAGTCGGGCGCATTGCCTTTAAAATTCCGAGAGCGATTGCTTTGTCCATTCCTTCATTAGTCTCTTCATCCATTTCTCCAACTGGAACAACCTTCGCCTCGCCGTTTTCCTGATCATCCCCCTTCGGATCTTCGTCTTTGCCTCCCTCTAAAGATTCGATTGCCTCATCCATCGGGTCCTTTTCTTCTTTTTTCGTTGTCGGATCAAGAAACTCTAAAAGTCTGTCAATTTTCTTGTCTAAGGCATTCAGGAACTCTGAATCTTTTGTAGCTGTCTCTCCTACACCGTCCGGCTTGTCTTCCGGACTCTTTTTCTCCTCCAAATTGTTTTCCTCCTGTCCCTTTGTTTCTTCCGCATCCAAGGCGACTGCGGCATCCATCGCCATCTGCTCGATCTCTTCCGGACTCTTGTCCTTGACAGCCTGACCAAAGAGTTTAAAAAATAATCCTGTTTTGCTCATTGCTTTCCTTTCTGGCTTTTTCGCCTCATTTTTATCTGAATCTAAAATAGCGGCTCGTTTTCCGGCTCTTCCCCGGTCAACTACCGCTACATGATTCCCTCTGATATTTTTCTGGCTGTATGTGCCATCTTCATTTTTTATATAATCGCATTCATATCCGCAACTGATCTCCCGCTTTCCATTCTGGATCGCATCGATCAGGTCTCTGTCATGAATATGAAGATCCGCAATCATATAATCCTTCCACTCACCTGTTCCCCGCCGGATATTCTGCGCATGCCCCATTTCATATGTTTTCACCTCATCCGGTCCAATCAGTCCCGGCGGATGATCATTCGTCACCGGCTTTCCCTCGAAAGACGCAAGAGCTGCCTCGGAGAACACCTCATCCGGCGAACGGATGACGGCGATGATCCGGCCGGAATCTCCTCCGGAGAGTCCCAGCTCGCTTCCGAGGTAATCCTGCGTTCCAGTGCGGGCGATAGGCACATTCTTACAAATCAAAAAGCCCTCGCCAGTCTCGATCTGGTTTGGGCTTATCGTGTATCCGTAATACGCAAGCATCTATTTCCACCTTTCTGTTTTTTCGCACCTTGCGCAGCGTTTCACATAACCGCCGTAGGGGCCGGAATCCCGGCTCCAGTGCTTGCAGTAGTGATGGCTGCATCGGTGCTGTCTGATCCGTCTGAAGATTCCCATTGTGATCACCTCCCTGTCTGTTGCGACGTCGCAATTAAAAGAGCGCCCCTCTGTTGAAGGACGCCTCTTTTTTTACGCTACAATGCTCTTTATAAATAACTTATCATATATCATATCAAATATCGCAGTCATAAATCGCATGCTAAGGTTCTGCTCACCAACTTCACACATCACATCTTTGCGAAATTCGTTAAACTCATCTTCACTCATTTTGCTACACTCTTTCTGCAACTCTAATACAGATGGAGCAATCTGTTTACAAAATTCACCATAAGACATTATGCCACCTCCCCGTAAACAACCTTGCATTTATTGCTGTTGCCATTGGAGAGCATAAGCTCAATCACAGTAGGATAATCATTCTCATTCAGCCACTCTCTGATTTTCTCCAGAACACTGACTTTGTACTGAACCGTAACACCATCATGTCCATTCCGACTGTAAGCTGTCCGGACGATTTCATCTGCAAAGATATCTAACTTCTGGATGATTGCGCTGACAGCCTTATCATGCGGTCTGCCATTCTCCGAATATATTCCCAGATTCTTTGCGATACTGGTGCAGTCCCAAAGCTCTGGAACATCAGAAATCAATTTTGTCTTTACCGGATAGCCGGAGTCGGAATAGATCCGCACCACTTCGGCGGCTATGTACTTGGAATCCACACCGGCGTCATGCAGGGCTTCCTTGATGTTCTTTACCATCATGTTTACGGAAGGCAGTTTCTCTTTCTTTGGCTTGTCCTGTTTTGGCATCTCGTAAGAGCCGGTCTTACGGAGAGTCGGGAGAACCTCATCTGCGATCCAGTCTGTGAAAGCTTCTGCATTTGGCTTGTGGCTCTTGAATACCAGCTTATACACGCCGCTTTCAGTGAGGAAGTTCTCACCTGCATTATTCAGTTTTCGGATGTCAACTTTACTGACATCCGAATTTTTCACTTTAATTACCTGCTTTCCATTCATTTTGGCTACTGCCATTCTCACTGCACTTTCACCCAGTTCTAAACAAGCACCGACATGATACGGATTAAATAATACCTGTCCATTCAGTTCAAATACTTCTACATCGTGTCCTTCAAAGACCATTAAATTCTGCATTGCAAATTCCTCCTTGCAATTTCTGGCGGAATCCCTTACAATACAAGGTGATTCCTGGGTTTACAGGTTTCAGGTTTCGAGCAATCACGTAGGTCGCCAAACTCAGCGTGATTGCTCTTTTTTGTTGTCTAAATCTTTTTCCATAAGATCTATCACATACTGCATTAAAGATTTATCTAACATTAAAGCCTTGATTCTCGCTGCTTTATGTGTTTCATCTTTAACTTTTAATATAATTTGCTTCATCGTTATCCCTCCTCCCATGTTTTATGTTATCATACCATTGGTATTGCGTCAATACCATTAGCATAGTTTTATTTTCTCATTGTATATATATTATCAATATGGTATAATATATATACATAAAGGAGGTGCTCTGATGGATGCCAAATTTTCTGAACAATTATCTGCTCATCTTAAAGAACTTCGTTCTGACCTACAATTGACTCAAAAAGAATTCGCAGAACGTATAAATGCTTCACCAGTCAGTATATCGTCTTACGAAATTGGTGCTAAAACACCGTCTCTTGAAATGTTGATAAAAATTGCAACAACATTTAACGTCTCATTAAGTTGGCTATGTGGACTATCGCCGCGAAAAAGCATGAACAAAGTATTTAACACCTACACAGATATTATTGATATGTTTTTTGATATCATGAATATCGCTGAATTAGATGTCTATCCAACCAAAGCTACCGCTGTCGACTCACACGGAAACAAACGTACCATGTGGGGAATTTCTTTTACCGATGATAATCTGAATATTTTCTTGCAAGATTGGGCCAAAATGCGTAATTTATATATATCCAAAACCATCGATGAAGAAGTTTACGCTTTATGGCGAGAAAAAACTATCGCTAAATATAATATTCCTATTATCTCAGAACATGATGATTAAATCCGCCTACCACCAAATAGGCGGATTTTCCTATGGGTATAAAAATACCACCGACCATTTCTGACTGGTGGTACTAGTTTGTCTGATAATAAATATCATCGCGGATACTTTCAAGCATATACGTTTTCTCTGAAGGCTCCTGACCTTCATCCATCCAATAAATCGACTCGTCTTCCATAAAGTCCATGAAATCAATTTTTGTATCCACATCAACAACAAAATATCCATTGTTCTCGACATTCAGGACACGCTGCACAAGCGGATTTTCTGGATACATTTTCTTTAAAAAATCAATCTGTTCTTCTGTCAGTTTGAACTTTCTTTCCATTTCTTTCATTTAATCGCCTCGCTATATCGCTATCAGTCGGATTGCACTGAATCAGTTTTCCAGTATCCGGATTGACAGAAACCGTTGCATTTGCACCAATATATTTCTGGCTTCTGTCTCCTTTTGCATCTGTCACAATTTTTCTGACATCAAGAGGGTTCTTCAGCGCATCCTGAATATCTTCCACGGTTACTCCCGATCTGGATCTTCCAGTTTTCGGGTCCTTCATAGTTCCGATCACACGTTCTATAAAGTGCTTTCTCTGACCAGTTATTTTTGTTCCCTGTACTGTTTCAATTTCAATCATTTTAGCATCGATTTCATCATGAAGACGAACGTAATTCTTCACACCCGACAGCGGAGAAATCATCCCCTTCTTCACAGATTTCTTATAATCCTCGTACAGATGCCATCTCTTAGGATCATTATACTTCAAATCCCTGAACTTCGCAAAGTCTTTCGGCACATCATTCCCAAGAATTGCTCGATACTCTTTATGCTGCTTCATATCCCGGAGGAGCTGCTGCCGATTCTTCTCTTTTTCCCGATACGCCGCGATCTGCTTCTTCGTCCGTGGATCCCGGCTCAGAGGATTCTTTTCGATGCTTGAAAAGTCCTTGTCCTTCTGGATCTGCTCCGCGCTCTTGCCGATCGTGGTGTACTTGACCAGGCTGTGCAGGCAGTTCGGATGGATATTCAGGTATGTGTTTGAAAGATCATTGCTCCCAGAAGGATCAATCTTTCCGAATGCTATACTCAGAGGCGGATAATCCGGATTCGCTCCGCTTTTTGAATATACACGCCCTTCTAGTGGTGCACACACCGGACAAGTCGTTCCAACCTTCACAATTTGCCAGAGATCATATTCATCGGATGTCAGAAGTGCCGCTACTTCGGCTTGTCTGGCTGTCGTTCGGACTGCCATGTTTCCATAGGCCTGCATACTCCATTTCCGCCCTGCCTTATCTGTAAAACCGGTGATTCCATTTGTCTCCATCTCCTTCACAAGATCCTGACTGGACTTGATCCACGGCTTTCCCGATGCCTCTTGTCTAAGAATCTCCTCCAAAGCAAGTTTTCGATATGGATCGTTCTCCAATCTGGCGATTGTAAATACCTTTTCAACGCTCTTCTTTGCAGTTCCCGCCATCTCCATCAACTCGCCCTGAAGGTTGTTTGCCAGTTGCTCCATAATGGCAATCTGTGACGCAGAGTGCGTTCCAGTAATATCTCTCGCATTGGCATATCCCGTAGCATCTTTGTCTGAGTGATAAAAGATCTTCTCGATCATCGCCGGCACATAGCTCCATGAAGTGTCTACCATGTTCTGCAAGATCCGCTGAACTCGTTCCAGTGCTATCATCTCTGCATATTCCACCTGACCCAACGTGCGCTTTTTGCTGATCTCTTTAATCAATTCCTGCTCTGTCCGAAGAAACAGATTCCGAAGCAATACCGTGATGTCAGCTTTCTCCGGCGGTCGGATCTTCATTGCCATCTCCTATTTCATCCTCTCCTGTATTTTCTGGAAAAGAAAATCCCGCCATAGGATCTTGCATGCCACGAGTCTCTGAGTAGAACTTGCCCTTTCCTGCTTCGATCGCTTCGTCCGTGATCTTGCTGTAAAGCCCAGTCTCGTCAGACAGATTCTTTAGCTCCTGCATAGCGGTTGCTGCATCAATCAGATCACTCTGATATACTGCCAGAATCGCACTGCTCTTTCGCTCTGTGATCTCTGCCACATCCTTCGCATCTGGCGTCTGCATTGGCGGGAAATCGATGTCCATATCATCCGGAATTCTGCCCCACGCAGACAATTCCATAATCGGAAGTAAACGCTCGATCACTCCCCGAAGCTCTGTCTCCCTCAGCCCGTCTATGTAATCATAGTAGTTCTTCAGATCTGATTCTCCAGTTGCATTCATGCCGGCCGGGGATCGCCCAAACAGCTTTGTCACCGGTGTCCTTGCTGCGCCAGCTACATCCATCATTACACGATCATAGACATCGGGAAGTCCGGTAAAGGTATACTGAGTGTTGTGAATCGCGTCACCTTTGTTGATCATCCGGGTTCCAAAATTACTCTCCATCATGGACTGCGCCGCCAACGTATTCCAGAACCGGCGCTGAATCTCTGAATTTGCCGAGCCCAAAAGCTGATCCAATCCGTCAGTCTCTTGATAATTGATGTTTGCTCGAAACGTAAGTGCTGCAATGTTTCCTGCTACATTATCCCGGCGGGTCAATTCCTCGTAGATTGCCTCAATCTCTGACTCTCCCCAGTACTGTTCTGTCACTTGTTCCATCCAAGGAAGCTCCCTGCCGATAAAACGGATTACCCTGCTGTGATGCACTCTGGCAACCATAGTTCCCGTCTCATCATTCCTGACCGTGTAGAACGCTGGCAATCCGTAGTCTGGATCTTCTGGATCTGTAACCAACTCTCCCTCTGGATACACACCGTTCCACCGATCCAGAATATGAAGTCCCAAGAAACTTCCCGGCATAATCGTATCCAGATCCAACGGCGTACTCATGTCATTATGTCCCTTGATCAAGATCACTCCCACTGCACCGCCGTAAAGCCGTCCCCAGTACATTCCAAGAAGCAGTTTATTCCGGATCTGTGTTCGACGCTCTAACTGAGTCATCTCTTTCAGATACTCCGGTGCAACGCTGGTCCTCAGATCATACCATTTCCGCAACATGTCATTCGGAATCGTAGAGATGATGTTTTGAATGATCCAGTTCTCACGATACAGGCTCGTCAGGAGTTGATAATTCTGTGTCATTCGGGTCATCGGGTACTCTGTTGCCTGAAGTAGATCCATTGTCCCGAATCCAATTCTTGCAGCGGGATTAGAAAAGGCGTCCATCGTCATGACGGGCGCCTTGGAATCCATATTCTGTTTTGAATCCGCCCTCGTCCGGCGGGATGCCTTTCTTTTTGCCATCTATCTTTCCTCCTATGCACTGATCCTCCATTTTGGCAGAACCGTGTAACAATAATACCGCAATGCATCTGGACCGTGATCTTTCTGCTTCACAGGTTTTTCCTCTCCTCGCTCCATCGCTTTATCGTCCCAAACGTAAGATCTCATCTCTCCAAGCAACCCCTTGCAATTTTCTTTGTTAATCCGAATGTTTCGCTTTGCCAGAAGAGAGCCAACCACTCGAATTCCATCCGTTACTTCATTGTTTGCTGGTTTCACATACACACCGCGACTGCGAAGTTCCGCGATAAAGGATGCCGCCGACGGGTCCACAACAACCATACACTGATCCTCTGGTGAACATCCCATAAACTCCTCCATATCTTTCGCATACTCAGCGTCTGTCCGTTGCGGGTTCCCGCTACGTCTTGCTTCCTCCGATCGGCTATCCCAACGGTACTCCCGATCAACCCACAGCGTCTCTCCATCATCCCACACTTCCAAAAATACACAAGGGTTTGTAGTTCCATAGTCCACAGTGATTGTCTTGGTCGCCGTACTCTTCAAGCCCACCGGACGTTCTGCATCCGTATACAGATTCCGATCCGTGAGCATTGTATAGATCAAACCTTCCGCCACAGCCCACAAACCTTTTATGTACCGAAGATAAAAGACTCCAGCGTACATCTCCCGATACTTTTCCTTTACCTTCTCAGAAAGGCTCAAATTATCATCCATAGTAAAGTGAAGGTATAAGATCCGCTTCTGTTTCTTTTTATCGATCCAATTCAGCTTGAACCAGTGCATCGGTCCCGCTGGGTTGCAGTTGAACCACCAAGTCGCACCCTCCACGGAACATCGACCGGTTGCCTGATTCACAAAACTTTCCGGCATCAGAGCAACCTCATCAAAAAATGCTCCCGCCGCCGTGATACCCTGTATCAGGTCTTGGGAACCTTCATCTTTGCCACCAAATATATAAAAATAATTTGTTCTTTCTCCTCGTGTGACCTCCAACATATTCGGAAGATCTCCGGAAATGTGATAAATCCAGCGATATCCTCGACTTGTCAGCATCAGTTTGAGATTTTGAAGTACATTTCGCTTAAATGAACTGATCGTCTTTCCTGCCATGATAAAGTTCTGACCATCATACTTCTCCATCGCCCACATAACATAAGACAAACTCATGCTGACGGTCTTTCCGGAACGGATCGCGCCATCCGCAATGATTCCAACCGCATCTTTCACCGGGCTGTTATCTGCCCACCAGGTAAAGATCTGCCTCTGCTTCCGAGAGAACTTCTGGAACTTAAATATCGGACGTTTCTTCTTCATCTTCCGTATCCACCTCCAGAGAATCATCATCAGCCCAATCATCGGTAGCAGAACCATTCAGGGCATCTAAGAAACCATCGTCCTCAGCCACTTCTTCTGTATCGCCCATCTTTGCTTTAGCAGTTGCTATACGAAGACGTTGCTCTTCCGTAGCAATGTTCATGTGCTCCGCCAGCCAGTCAAGAGCCTTCATCCGGTCAAGCAACTTAATGCTGGCGCCATCCTTCCCTTGCTTCACCTCAGAGATAAGTGTTCCATCTACCTCGCCAGACTCTCGGAAACGCACAGTATTCACCTCTTTCAGCAGTGGCTCTTTCTTTCCGGTTTCCGGGTTCTTTACCTCGACCGGTCCAAACGCGCCCATCACCTGCACCTTTTCCCTGCCGAATTCGACATAGTCAGTAATGTCAGCGAAGGCGATGTCCATGTACTTCTGGAAGATGTCATGCTCATCCAGAAACTCGCGATTAAGGCGGGATTGTTTGAGGCGGTTAATTTCATTTCTGATTTCCACGTTTTTCAACAGTTCATGACCATGACCACATGCACATTCATAGCTACACTTATACGCTTTCTGATATGCCTTTGTGGCATTGAAGCATCTCACATAATAAATGCAGAAAAGCCTTTGTTTATCGGACAAATCAGGGTTTTCAATCACTGATTCAACCTCTGGAAAAGACAGTTCTTCCGCAGTCACGACTACCTTTTTTTCATGCCCTTTTTGTTTGGTAACGTTACCATTCGGATTTGGTAACGTTACTTTATCCCACTTATCTAAATTTTTCCACTTCCGAACCTGTTCTTCTGACACACCAAGTTCCGTTGCTATATCCTTTAGCCGTTTTTTCTTTTTGCTCTCTATCCAAATTTGATATGCCCTATCTCGATTTGGACTTCTTGATCTCGCCAACTATCACCACCTCTCATTCGTGTTGTTTTTCAGGCATAAGAAAAGAGCCACACGGGGTGGCTCCTTTTCTTATGCAAAATCATTATATAATTTTTTTAAAGAAGAAAAATCTCCAGCTCTTACATTATTCCACATTATTGAAAACTGAGAAACCTTATTAGTATCTAACTTATAAAGCCAATCCTGCTCATCTGTATACAAAATTTCTTTTTGTAAAAGGAATTTTAATATCTTTTTCTTCTTCTGACTCGTTCCAATAATTCTATTATTTATAAAATCCATTTTTCTCGCAGGAGTATCTTTGCTATGAGATCTTAAACAACTAAAAATTCGCCTTACAATATTAGCAAATGATTCAAAGTCATTATCTTCAGACTCAAAAATATTATCTTCCTTATAAGCCAGTAATTTATAATATGTACCAATATTGCCAGCTGATATCTTTAAATTTTTCTTTTCATCTGTTTTTATCTCAAATCGCGGAATCACATTTGGAAGAGAAGAAAAATTATTTGCAACAATAATACACGTTTTTGGCGTATACGCTTCAATCAAGGTCTGATCACAACTCCATACTGCTTCATCACATACAATAGCAGAATTACTAATTCGCGCCTCACCATTTGTGCTACCAATAAAAAGTTTCCCCGCAAAATCAATATTACAATTTGATATCTGATTAACAAAAACGCCTTCTGATGGATTTTCCAATTCAAATTCTGTTGTCAAAATGCTTTTATCATCTTTAGCAAGATTAAACTCCACATAACACTCATCATCCGCACCACTTATATTTAAAGAAGCTGTATCTCCCAAACGCGCATGCGCCTTGAATGAACTATACATTAACGGAATATCTCTTCCTGCTATTCTCTTTCCTGAAAATAATTCATAAAATTCTATCAACATTTGCGAAGGACAATATTTTCTATTATCTGCAAGAAACTCTCTTACAAAATCACGCACTTCATCATTAGCTAGCCCAAATGCTATTGCATAATCTCTAAATGCCGGACCCGTAAATTCATAATTATCTTCTTTAGAAAAAATAAATGGGTGTTGAGGTAACTGTGTATTTACTACCTCTAAATATTCGTCCCAATACTCCGTAGGAACCGCATTATCAATATATCCAAATATATCTACATCGCCAAACAATAATTTTCCAATAATACGACTAAGCTGTTCTGATCTTTCATAAAGATTATCTGTATTAACCTCTATATTTAAGGTTGAAAATCTGCTTTCCAATGCTTTAATAAATTTCTCTTTTTCTCGATCCAATAAAAAATCTAAAATTCTTTTTATAAGCTGACAATTATTTTCGCCACTAGTCGTACTTTTCAATAAACGAGATGTATTTCGATTTTCTGTGTATGAAGCAGCCAGCGCATCCAAAACCGGCGCATATCCAAGAAACTCTTTTGCTCCATCTTCTGAAAATATTCTGTGTATTTCCTTAAACTGTTCTTCTATGCAATCTTTTACTACTGATGATATTTCAACTTTTGCCTTTTTCAAGCGATTTTCAATGTAAGTCTTTGAATTATACTCTGCAAAATAACCGATTTCGTAATGTTTATACGCTATATTATTTTTTTCAAAAAATTCTTTTATAAAAAGAGCACTTTCTGTGCGTGCCATAAACACAGCACATGTACACGTGCAATCCTTAGTCACAGCATTTAAATCTCTTAAAAAGAACTCAATACCTGATCGCCCAGAACCAGCCTCCGCTTCATCAAACGCATCAATTACAAAAAAATTTTCTCCCTCGACTATACTCTTAATAAAATCACTCATTCTACCATATCCAACAGCCTCAGATATAGCACCTTGAAAGCTATACTCTGCAACTTTATTATTAGGCAAATCCCAGTATATACCATTTCTGGAATGACAAATATACTTTGCTAAAGCCGATTTTCCCGTTGCGCCTGGTGCTGAAAATAATATAAATCTAGGTTTTTTTCCAGACGTGCAAATAGACTCATGAAACTCCGGTTCAACATAACTAAACACATCTTTTGCATATTCCGAATCATCTATATACCGAATTGTTGAATCTTCGCTGTTCAAGCAAAATCGTCTTTCTTTTTTATTTACTCCCGAAAGTATACTATCAAGTGTCACCAATATCCCCCCATTTTCTCTAACGCTTTTATTTAGAGTATACTCCCAGTATCCGCACATGTCAAAGCCCTTTCTTATTTTTATATTAAATTATCTTATGTTTCACATTCATTATATATGAAAAGCCCCTGCCCGGAGGCAAGGACTCTCAAAGGAGGTTGTTGGTATGTATCTATTTACATCGGAACGGAAGGATTTGCACCTCCGACACACTGGATATAAGCCAGTTGCTCTGCTCACTGAGCTACGTTCCATAATGGGGTGCGACCAGTTCATGAACGAAACTGGTCGCCTCACAAAGGAGTATTTATTGAATATTTCCGCCCATCAGTCTGCCCTTCTGAGCTATTATCATTATATAACGAACAAAACGAATAAAACGAACTTTTTTATTTTAATTTGTATTCCTTTAAGAACCTGTCCCGAATCATAATCCTTGGATAATCCGGATTATTTTTATACCCAATCTTATTTGCAATTTTCTCCCACGACATCCCTTCCTGATAAAACATCCGGAAGATATAACGTGTCTGCCCGTCCTCAATGCCCGCGATCCACTCCTCAACCGCCTTGCAAGTTGCTTCTTTCTCCGCCAGAACTTTCTTTCGATGCGCATAGAGAACATCATCGAACCCCACAAGCCCGCACGGCTGTGCGTATCCCTTCCGGTAGTCCAGAATCACACTGCTTCCAAACCCGTTGTCTCCCTGAAACATCTCTGAAAGTTCCAGCTCCAGCACCGGAATCTCTCGCTTTGTCTTCCGGTAGTTATCCAACATCTTTCTTGTTATCCTCATCACACGTTCCTCTCTTGCCACTTCTCCACATTTCTGCTACAATAATACACACACCTTGGACCGTCTGATGAGGATGGTCTTTTTTTAATTCAATAACTCGAGTTACCTAACTCAATTTATCAAATTTAACTCAAGTGAATGAGTTAAAACTCAATTACCACCGTCTTCCCTTCTGATCTACTATCGTAACCTTTCCCAGCACCCGCACACCGCAGATCTCACACAGAAACTTAATTCCCCGCCGGAAGTCTCTAATCTCCTTCGGGATCTTGTCTGCGTTCCGGATCGCACGGCTCGCAGTTGGGTCTGGATAGCCTTCTTTATTTTTATTCATCCCAATCCTCCCAATAATCCTTATTCATTGGACACTCCGGGCAGCGACAGACCAGCTCGCCCTCATCGTTTTCATAATAGTCGTCGCCGTAGCCAGAGCACTCGTAGCAGTAATCAATGTTCATCACTTCAGCCCCCTCTTTGCATTTTTGATTTTCTGAATACAATCCGGACAAAAATCGAAGCCATTCACTCGTGTAGTGCAATCGTCACAAATCGGCTTGTCACAGGTCAACGTAAATGACGCAAAGTCCGAACTTCTAGCTTTTTAATTTCTTGCATCCGCGCCCTCCTCATACGGCTCCGGCAGCGGTTGCCATGCATTTACAAACAACTTATGGCTGACAAGTGATTCTAGCTCATCACCAGCAAACCACATTATTCCTTCTTCGTCCCTATCGCATCTTCCTATAATCGGTAGAGAAAAATTAGAAAATGAAATCATGACATATTCACCAAATTCTGGCAATCTCTCGCCCACCGGAATCCATCTATGTTTCTCCTGCTCTTCCTGCAACTTCTTCATCAGGCGCTCCACTTGGCTCTCGCCGAAGTTGTTCACCCGCTCAACGTCTTCTGGACTCAGCCCTGTGTTCTCGTAATCTCTCAGCTTACACAGCGCACCATAGAGCTTCTGTCTCAGCTCCTCCGTGATTACCTTTCCAGCGCACAGCGCTTCCTGCTCTACTCCTTTCAGTGCCCACTCACCATTTTTCTTTACCTCAATCAGTCTCATTTCTTTCTCTCCTCTCTGTCTGCCACTGCCAGCAACGTCACAATCACCGATAAAATTCCTACACCAATCCCGACGACACCCCCAACAAAAAACATCACGCTTTCTTCCCCTCCACTTCTTTCTGTACTCTTCTCTGCGTCACCAGATCTGCCCACAGAACACACTCTTTCGCGCCGTTCGAGAGTTCCACGATGCAAAATCTCCGGTTGCTGGTGCTTACCACGATCCCCGTCGTCCTACGCCCGTTGGTTGGCTCCGTACCAGACACCACCTCCGCAATCTTGAGGCTCTGGAGCGGGATTCTGTCTCCCACTCGAGTCTCCCTGCGGATCCGCGCAATCTCCTGCGCTGTAACCGCCTGTTGCCACAGCTCTGTATCCTTTTTGGTTGCCTTTGGCAAAATATTCCTCAGCGTCAGCGCACCGCCCGGATGTTTCTCGCGGTAGCGCCTCCTGTACTTTCTGGCTGTCGTTCCCGAGACACCGCACAGATCTACAATCTCTTTCGTTGTTCTTCCCTGCGCACACAAGGAAAAAATCTTCTCACCAAGCTCTGTCATGCCACCCACCTCACATTGCCATACGCATCTGAGCGTTCATGTTCGCAATATCGTTCGCCAAGACGTAAGGGGGGGGCATATTTTGCAACGATCTGGAGCGCAACATCCACCTTTCCGCGCTTAATCTGCTTGTAGGACGGCACTCCAAACTCTCTCTTGATCTGCTGATAGATGTCCGCGTACACTTTCCCGCGCAGACTACTGTCGTGGTAGGCATCCGACTCCTTTCCACCCAGCACTTCCACGCCCTTGCGCTTGACTGCTGAGGTAATCTGGTCCATCTCCGCGCCCAGCAACGGAAGATCATCGCGGAAGGATCGAAACTCGTCCTTGACCTCTCCCACGCTGTTCTCGACTGCGTCCATTCGGTTGCTCAGATCGGAGTTGCACTCTACCAGCAGTCTCAATTTGTCGGCAGTGGTCATTGGCACAGCATACGCACCTGTCTTACGGATCGCCGGAATAACATCATCAAATACCCAGCTTTCAAAACGCTCTGCTGACTCTAATTTGCTATGCGTAATCAATCGATACATATCTCCCTCTGGAATCAACGAAACAGTCTGACCGCCATCTTTAAAGGTGTCGTGTTTCACGACACCTTTGCAATGTCTTGAAATCGCATCTCTCGGATTGACATATCCCAATGCCTCTGCCACGTCTCTCCCCACAAAATACAGTCTTCCATCAATCTCAATCGTTCTGATCTGCCCAAATTCCGGGTTGTCAAAAATTCTCAGTTCATTCATCATCCTGCATCTTCCTCCTTTTTCAGCCATGCCAGCGTCTGATCTATGACCATTGAATCATAGTCTGTGTTTCTCTGCTCAAAGTTGCGGAAACGGTTCGGCGCACCTGCCGACTTCTTCTCCGCCGGTCTTTCCTTGTCCGGCACGAAATTGCCGTCCAAATAATCCACATACCCGCTGTTAAAGAACGTGCTTCCATTCTGTGCCCTGCGCCATCCAGAATCTTTTGCCAGCTCTGCACGGTAGCGTTCAATCGCCTTCAACAGCGCAGGTTCTCCAATTGCCAGCAGTCGCTTTTTCTGGGTGTCGCTCACCTGCCCTTTGCCTTTCTTCACTGGATATTCCGCCCACAGGCGTTCAAACAGTTCAACGGCTTCGGCAGTGCACGAATGTTTTTTATTCTGTTTTTCATTATCATTATCATTTACATTATCATTATCAGGGTTATTTTGCTTCGCTTTGCTTTCACTTGCTTTTTGCGAAAAGCATTTGCTTTCTTCGGAAACCTTTTCCTTTTCTTCTACCTTAGGTCTTCCACCCGCTTTTCCAGCTTCACGACGCTTCTGGCAGATCTCATTGTACTTCTCATCATCCTTCTCAAACTGCTTTCTGATCTGCGCAAACGCAACACGCGGACCAGATCCTTTTTCCATTTCCGGGATCTCCATCCCCAACTGGTAGCGCATCATAGCAAGGAGCAACACGCCTCTATCAGCATCACTCAGCTCCTCAATCATGTCTATCCAGTCTGTATATACTACAAAGGTGCTTTTCATGCGCTTCCTCTATTCTGTTTTATGTATCTCCCTCCACTGGATCAGCGGAAGGAGACACCCCTCCGGCATTCATTGTCGTGACACAATATTTCAAGCCGAACGAACAAGTTACCTATGCCCCACGGTCATCTTCCTGTCTATTGCCTGCACGCTGGCAAGCTCACGGGTATATGGTCCGCGGTATCGGGCGCTTTCGGCATCTCCCGGCATAATTTTTATTACGATGTCAGTGCCGTGTTCGCGTCTCCGGAAACTAGCGGAATCGTCACCGGTTCCTTTGGCTTGTCCGGTTTTTTTGCCAGCGTTTTCATCGCATCCAGCCACTGTACAAGAGTAAGATCGTGGAGATCATTCACTTCATAATTTGCCATTAACGGCTTTCTTCCTACTCCTGTTCTGCGCAACTCGCTCCTTAATTCTTCTATGTACTCTTCTGGAATCATCTGCTTTGCTTTAGGCTCTTTGCTCTCTTTCTTTGCCTTTTCTGCTTCACCCGGCTTTTTTTTCATGCAAAAAACCACCTCACCCGAAGCATCATTTTTCTGTATTTCAAGATCCACAATATTCCGCTCTGCATCATATCCGATGTGGGATACCTTAAACCGGTCGTAGCAGGTCATAATCATTTTTCCATTTCTGTCCTTGCGCCCGGATTCCTTAATATTACACTTGGTTGCCGGAATCCAGATAAAAGGCGCTGTGTAGAGTTCTCTACCAATGCCCCAGTTAAAGCAAGCCCGTTTAAAAGAATCGGAAGCAAGCCCCTTTTCAGCTTCAGCATTGCTTTCTTTTCCGGTGTCTTCCTTGCTCACCCACTGCTTTTTCTCATCATCCCAGATAGAAACCGTACAGTTTGCGTTTTCGCGGCTGTGACTTCTCTGCCAGTTCATCGGTCCGACAGATTCATCCAGAATATTCTGGTCTACTCTTGCATCCTTGTAGAGCAGAAGAAAGAGACCTTTCTCGCCCACCGTCGCGATCCGGCAGTCGATCTCGGATGCTTTAAGCGTCCGGAATTCCAATTTTTTCCTCATCATGTCTCCCTCCTACTTAATCTGCATGTTATTCCGGGTCAGCAGTCTTGCACCCGGGATCTCTGCCCCCGCCTTCAGGAGCTTCTTCAGCTCCGCCTTATTCACCTCTGGCATCGCATAGCGGATGCACTCTTCCGGAAGATCTTCGATCGAGCCAGTGAACTCTGCCACCTGACTCTTACGCCAAGTTATCTTCACTCTCGCAGTCTCAAACTTCTCGCCCGCCAAGAGAGTCGCAACATATCTTTCCGCGCCCTCTGCTTCTCTTTCTGCTGTCGCCTGACGCTCAGCAAAAGCCTGCTTCTCCGCTTTTAATGCCACTGCTTCCGCCCGCTTGTTCTTTGCATAAAGGGACATTTCTTCGATAACCATCTCTTCCTGCTTTCTCAGCAGTTCCTCAAAAGCCTCATGTGCCTTTTCATTCACAATCTCGCCAGTCTCAGGATCAACAGCCTCCCATCCCTCACGGATCACATCATCAATCTTGTACAGCATACTCTTCTCCCTCTCTATATCCAGACTTCTTTCTTCTCTCCGCCTCTTTGTGGCATCTGGAGCAGTCCTCCGCTCCACAGTTATCACATCTACTATTCATCACACATCCTCGCTTGCATTAAACCAGATATCTGCCCATAACTTAATCTTCTTCCTGAGATTTTCTCTCACATCATCAGGAAGCCCGCAGAATCTGATTCCATCATCGCAATACTCCGTTCCAACGAACAACACATCTCCGACAATCGGATTTCCGTGAATATCTGTTCCATAAAGCCAACTTCCAAACTCATTTACAGGAAGGTATTTCATCAAACCCTCCTCATCAACCAACATCACCACGCCTCTGCCCGAATCATTGCTCATGCCAAAGACGTCATACAACCGTCTCGGACAAACTTTCTCGACCAGTTCACAGGTTGGATCAATCAGCTCACAGAGAGTATCTGCACAATACTCATGCTCGGTCACTGCTCCAAGTACATCTACCTTAATAATTTTCATTGCATTTTCTCCTCTCATCCCTTACAATAAAAGAGATGAATACTTTTTAGATAGTTTCACCGCCCCGACGTAGTTGGCGCTACGCGGGGCTTTTTCTTTACCGCGCCAGCGATAATGCTACCCACGCCCCGATCGCCATCAGTGCCGACGCTCCGGTTGCCCCGATCAGCAGACACTGGAACAGCGCCAGCAGATCGACACGCTCTCTCGGTGTGCTTGTACATGTCACAACAGACGGCTCTCCCTCTTTCTTAGCCTCGACACTTTTAATCTGCGATGTTCTCTTCATCATCTTTTCGCTCCTTTCCCTTCCATACATACCCTGTAAGTTCCCACAATAACTTGGGGCTTACATAATAATTGGTTTTCTTATTACGATCCAACTGCTTCATGCTCGTGATCAGTTGCTTCTCTTGGGTGGCTTTTCCAATCGGAAGCCACCCGGAGATAATGCCTGCCTGCACCCACGTTGCATCTTTTCCCATTACCTTCGCCACCACGGACACCGGCACGCTACCGATGCCAAACTCTGGCAGATGCACCGCCGATGCAAGGCTCCGGCAGATGTGTTCTGCAATCTCTTTGGACTGCGTCAAATCTTTTACGTTGTTATCCATCGCATCACCTCCCTTCGTTGCTTTTTGCACCTCCTTGACTTATACTGTACCCACAGGCTCCTGCCAGAGCCGAGTACAATAGAAAGGAAATACAACATGAAACTTAATCCTGATTGCATTCGTGATATTCTGATTTCCGTAGAATTAGAAACATCTTTGAATACTCACATTCGTTTCACTCCAGGCAAAATGCCATCTACACTTGCTCAATATTCAGATGATGTTATTTTTTACCATGTAAAGCAGTGTGAATTATCTGATCTTTTCGGCGGAAAAACATACTGGTTTCTCGATGGTGGATGCATGGTGCAATATCTCTCACCATCAGGTCACCAGTTTCTTTCTGATATTCGTTCGGATAACAATTGGAGCAAAACCAAAGAAATTGCAAATACGGTGGGTTCTGAATCCATTTCAGCCATCAAGGATATTGCTACCGGTGTTATTTCTTCTCTGATTCAGAAACAACTCGGTCTGTTGTAACCAACATTTTCACCAAAAGCTCCGCCGTACCGCCATTATCGGCGGAGTATTTCAAACAATAATCCGTTACACCCGGAATTTCTTCGCCATCCAAGAATAACCGCCCAGCAGAATCAATGAGTACTCTTTTCAGTGCCATTCTTCCTCACCTCCTCTCATTGGTTCGCTTTACACTGCTTTCTTTGCTTCCATAAGTGGCAAGATCTTTCTCTGCTTCAAGAGCTCATAGAGAAACAGTCTCCCCTTCTGTGTCCAGTAAGAATGCTCTCTGGAATGCTGTACTCCTTGAACCCGCTCATTTTTGAGCAAGTTGAAATCTTTACCTGCTTCAAATCCATACTCCGCCATTCTCGGAAACCAATCTTTAAACGCCGTCTTAATTTCCAGACCCTCATGTAACTCTCTCGCCGATACAGTCGGACCATCCGTGCCGTAAACTACCTTGATTAATTCGCCCATTGTTCTACCTCCTTTATCAAATTTAATTTGATCTCTCACCAAAAAAAATATACTTTAATGGCATGTTATATAACTTGCTCAATGCTCTGGCATGTGAAGTTTTGGGTTCTGTCTTTCCGCTCTCCCAATTTACTACTGTCTGTTTTGACACATGAAGTTTTTGCGCAACTTCCTCCTGAGTCATCTTTGCATTCACTCTTGCCGAAGCCAGAGAAATCTGTAACTCTTCCAATGTTATCACCTCTTTGAATATTTCCCCGTATAGCCGATAGGACAGCTTTTCATGTTAAAAAAACATGATAATAAGCCCTGCTACTACTACAAGCAACATAACCACCGAAATAATAAGTCTAAGCAACTGTTTAATTAACTCAAACATAGTTGTATTTCAAACAGACTTATGGTAGAATCTTTTGAGAGAAAGGGAAAGGGAATCGCTTCCCTCTCTCCCGAACCCATCGGGTTCGTTAATTTCACATCAGGCTCTCAACAACCATTTTTATAACGGCTAAGAGAGTTCCGACAGATAAAGCAAGTTGAGTAAGTGCTGATACCACTTCTTCAGCTTGCTTTATTTTTTCTACCAGCTTGTCCATCTTACTTCCTCCTTTCTAAATGTTTCGCACCTCATCGGTACTGTTATAGTATATATCAAATTTAATTTGATGTCAATACTAAAATCAAATTTTTTTTTACTTTTAGTTGCGTAAAATAAAATTATATTGTATTATATACTTAAACAAGGAGGTGCTAATCGTGACTGACGCTGAACAGAAAAAAATTTTTGCAAAAAACTTATTATCCTTATTGGAAAAACATGGAAAGTCGCAACGAGAGGTGGCGGAGTCTATATCTGTTTCGCCTCAAACGTTCAATACATGGTGTCAGGGGATTGCATTACCCAGAATGGGAAAAATACAGAAACTGGCTGATTATTTTGGAATTGATAAAACAGCTTTGATCGACGATAATTCTGATGCTCAATCCTCTGACGACCATTATTATATAAATGATGAAACCCGCCAGATCGCTCAGGAAGTCTTTGAGAATCCCGATCTTCGTTCTCTCTTCCACGTTGCCAGGGATATCGATCCGGAAGAACTTCGCGCACACATCGATTTTATGAAGCGCCTGAAAGCCCGGGAACAGCACAACGATGATGAGGGGTGTTAAAAAGTTTTGAAAAATCCGTTACTTACAGAGGCTATCGGCGTATATTATATGGACATGCCTTCGAGAGTCGAGGAACAGGTTATCTTTAATGCGGATGGAAGTTTTTCCATATTCTTAAATTCACGTCTGAATTTTGAGCGCCAAATGCTTGCTTATCAACATGCACTGGAGCACATCATAGAAAATGACTTTGAGAAACCTGATGCTGATGAGATCGAAAAGGCAATGTAAATATATTTACAAAGGAGAAAAAGCATGGAAAATAAGCGAAAAAAATCAGCTTTATCCAGTGCCAATGCCAATTTATCTGTTGCTATTGTTAGAAAACCTAAGAACAAATGGATTGCCTTTTTCTTGTGTCTCTTCACAATATGTGGACATAAGTTTTATGAAGGTAAACCATTAGTAGGTCTATTCTACTTTTTTACATGTGGGATATTTGGTCTTGGTTGGATAATTGACTTGATTTCACTACTAATGAAACCAAATCCTTATTATGTATAATTATAACATTCAAAAGAAAAGGAGAAAGCATGTATGAATTCTTCTCAAGAACCACTAACTTGCACCGTCAAAAATCCATGGTGTTTTAACACAGTTTTAATTGCCATCCTATTTGCAACATGGTTTTTGTATGGAATCCCGTTGATAATTGGGATTGTGTTGATAATTTTTAAATCCAAACATGATAAAAAAGTATCTGCTCAGATTCAAGAATTATCCCAGAGCTACGCAAATGCTCAAGCATTATTAACCCCTGAAATGCAAGATGCGCATAAACTTCAAGCATTGGTTAATTCTCTTCATGAGGAAGAAACTACTGCCAACAAAAAACTTTCCGATATTAAAACAGAATCGGAAAAAATTGTTGCAAAAAAGCAAGAAGATCTGAACAAAATAGAAAAGCAAATCGAGGAAAAAAAGAAACAGCTCATTTGCATGGATGAAGAAGTGCTTGTTCAAGAGTTTGGTCTTTATACACCTAAATATGATTTTGCTTCGGCTCTTGATTACAAAGAAGAATTAGCAAAGATTCGCCAGGTTCAAAAGGATCTTATCAAGGAGAAAAAGGCAGTTCTCGGCAATACAGAATGGACCGTGAACAATAGTAAAACCAAAGGTAAAAAAATGGTATCTGATACCCAGAAACTCCTCTTGCGCGCGTTTAACACCGAATGCGATGACTTAATCAACCGCGTAAAATATAATAATTTTGATGCTACATTAGACAGAATCTATAAATCTTCAGAAACCATTTCCAAATTAGGTTCTATAATGAATATTTCTATTGCCCAGAAATATCTCGATGCTAAAGTAAAAGAGCTTCGCCTTGCTTTTGAATATCGTGAGAAAAAGCAGGAAGAAAAAGAAGAACAGAAAATGGCGCGAGCTGAACAACGCGAACAAGCCAAACTTCAAAAAGAGATTGAAGATCAACGAAAGAGAGTTGAGAAAGAACAGACTCATTATCAAACTGCTTATGAAAAGCTAAAATTACAGCTTGAACAACATCCTGAAAACACTGATCTTCTTGAAAAGAAAGAACAACTCGAAAATCATCTTGCCGACGTTGACAAAGCTCTTTCAGATATCGATTACCGTCAGGCTAATATGCGTGCAGGATATGTATATGTAATTTCCAACATAGGCGCCTTCGGAAAAGATATTTATAAAATTGGTATGACTCGCAGACTTGATCCCCAGGATCGTATCGATGAGCTTGGAAGTGCATCTGTTCCATTCAATTTTGATGTTCATGCAATGATCTTTTCTGATGATGCTCCAGCATTGGAGGCAGCCCTGCATCGAGCTTTTGAAGATCGAAAACTGAACCTTGTCAATCAGCGACGTGAATTTTTCCATGTGACCTTGGATGAAATCAAAGAGGTTATCAAGAAAAACTTCGATAAAACGGTCGAGTTTGTAGATGTTCCAGATGCTGAACAATATCGTATTAGTGAAAAGATGCGTTCTGAAATGCAGTAATTTACCATTTTGTTGGCATCAACAAAATGCTATCCTTCCCACTCAGGAAAAATGGTCGGAGCAATCTCGTGAGTATCTCGTGATTTCGCGAGGTATTTCACGAGATAAACCGTATGGAATTCCAGACGGTTTGCAAACAATAATATTGAATTTTTAGAAAGGATGTGTTTTTTATGATGTACCCATACATGACACTAAATGATGATACCGAGATCACGCACTCCGAGATGCATCCGGATGGTCGAGTAAAAGTTTATATTGAAACACCAGACGAAAAGGATGGTTTTCATGATGCAACTTGCTATCTTCCTGACTATACATGGGAAAGTATTCATGGATATTCCGAACAAGAAATGGAACATTTTAAGCGTCTGATTCAAGATAATGCTCATCTTATCATGGAGTTTGCGCAAGAAGGAGGCGTATTAAATGCCTCAAATTTTTAGGATTGGATCATACACTGTTTACTTTTGGTCAAACGAAGGGAACCCCTTAGAGCCAGTTCATGTGCATATTGCAGAAGGAAGACCTTATCAGAACGCTACCAAGGTCTGGATCACAAAAACTGGTCATGCTTTTCTTTGCAACAATAATTCAAAAATTCCACCTAAAATTCTTCGCGGAATTTTGAGAATGATCGAAGCAAACAGCACTAAAATTATAGAGCAATGGACAGAGCAATTTAACGATCGAACATTTTTCTGTTAAATTGTGAAAAAACCGCCCGGTGCTACCAACACCGAACGGCTTTTGATAAATTCTCTTGCCAGATCGCTCCGGAAGAAAATTCAGACTTAGAACACCTGAATTATATCATTCTTGGAACGTCCTGACAAGGGGCGTATTTCTTTTACCCATTTTTCAGTTTTTTACGAAAGGACGGATACTATGGCACTTATAAAATGTCCGGAATGTGATTTGCAAGTGAGTGACAAGGCGATCTCCTGCCCGCACTGCGGTTATCCCCTGAACCAGAAAGTTGTCACCCAGCAGACCCGCACTTCATCCAAGCATCGCCGTCTTCCCAACGGTTTCGGATCGATCACTCAAGTCCGAAATCGTAACCTCCGGAATCCCTTCCTTGCTCGTGTTTGCGTCGGAAGAAATGAACTCGGAAGATACATTCTCAAATCGTTGAAACCACAGTGTTATTTTGCGACCTACAATGAAGCCTATCAGGCACTCATGGAATATAACAAGAATCCTTATGATCTGGATGATGACATCACGGTTGAGGCACTGTATGAGCGATGGTCCGCACTCTATTTTGAGCAGATCACCGATGCTGCCCGCCGGACTGTTACCTCTGCATGGGCTTACTGCTCCGCTGTGTATGGACTCCGCGCAAAGGATCTTCGAGCACGACACATAAAAGGTTGTATGGAAGAAGGATTCCGAATCGAAACCAGAGGATCTAAAAAGGGTGAAAAAGTATATCCCAGCGCCGGTATGAAATCTCGAATCAAATCCCTGTTCAATCTTCTGCTTGACTATGGGCTGGAATATGAAATTGTGGATAAGAATTATGCAAGAACATTTGATGTTTCCGAAGACATCGTAAAAGAAAAAGAGAATGCTACGAAACCTCACATTATATTTTCTGAGGAGGAAATGCAGATCTTATGGCAACACGCCAATGATACGAAATACGTTGACTGGGTTCTGATGCAATGCTATATGGGATGGAGACCGCAGGAGCTTGCAACGCTCCGTCTGGATGAAATTGATCTGGATCAGTGGTATATGCAGGCAGGAATGAAGACACCGGCTGGAAAACAGCGCATCATTCCGATCCACACCAAGGTCCGTGATTTTGTCCGGAAAAATTATGATTTTGCGATCTCGATCGGCAGTGAGTACCTGCTGAATGACAAGGGGCAGACGCATGCCGGCTCTTGGAAGCTCACCTATGACAAGTACTCCAACCGATTCGATAAGGTTATCGCCCAGCTTCAACTAAATCCGGAGCATCGCGCGCACGATCCACGCAAGACTTTCATAACCCGATGCAAAAAAGCTGGCGTCGATGAGTATGCTCTGAAGGAAATGGTTGGACACTCCATCAAAGATATCACCGAGTCGACCTATACGGTCCGTGATCTGGAATGGTTGCGATCTGATCTCGAAAAAATGCAATAGGGACGTTTTTCAACGTCCCTATCTTTGTTTTCTTGGTGTGCAAGTGTGGTGTGCAAGTAATCGACAAGTACTATACAAGTCTTGTACATTTTTCTGCATTTCCACACTTTCCCACACCCTTATAAACGGCTTAAATCCGTTGTTTTTAGAACTTGCCAGCCTTAGCTGCTTCCTC
>ERZ773239.360-NODE-360-length-51720-cov-35.779948_pt1 | contig 51720 bp, 23 predicted proteins | sample MGYA00580521_ERZ773239 | MGnify/ENA primary metagenome ERZ773239 (study PRJEB29015, sample SAMEA2737801) | human gut metagenome | biome: human gut; feature: human-associated habitat; material: faeces | place: China | collected 2012 ... | reverse complement strand
AGGGTTGCGCTCGTTGCGGGACTTAACCCAACATCTCACGACACGAGCTGACGACGACCATGCACCACCTGTGAACCCGCCCCGAAGGGAGACCGTATCTCTACGGCTGTCGGGAACATGTCAAGCCCAGGTAAGGTTCTTCGCGTTGCATCGAATTAATCCGCATGCTCCGCCGCTTGTGCGGGCCCCCGTCAATTTCTTTGAGTTTTAGCCTTGCGGCCGTACTCCCCAGGCGGGATGCTTAACGCGTTGGCTCCGACACGGAGACCGTGGAATGGTCCCCACATCCAGCATCCACCGTTTACGGCGTGGACTACCAGGGTATCTAATCCTGTTCGCTCCCCACGCTTTCGCTCCTCAGCGTCAGTGACGGCCCAGAGACCTGCCTTCGCCATTGGTGTTCTTCCCGATATCTACACATTCCACCGTTACACCGGGAATTCCAGTCTCCCCTACCGCACTCAAGCCCGCCCGTACCCGGCGCGGATCCACCGTTAAGCGATGGACTTTCACACCGGACGCGACGAACCGCCTACGAGCCCTTTACGCCCAATAATTCCGGATAACGCTTGCACCCTACGTATTACCGCGGCTGCTGGCACGTAGTTAGCCGGTGCTTATTCGAAAGGTACACTCACCCCGAAGGGCTTGCTCCCAGTCAAAAGCGGTTTACAACCCGAAGGCCGTCATCCCGCACGCGGCGTCGCTGCATCAGGCTTGCGCCCATTGTGCAATATTCCCCACTGCTGCCTCCCGTAGGAGTCTGGGCCGTATCTCAGTCCCAATGTGGCCGGTCGCCCTCTCAGGCCGGCTACCCGTCGAAGCCATGGTGGGCCGTTACCCCGCCATCAAGCTGATAGGACGCGACCCCATCCCATACCGATGAATCTTTCCCGACACGACATGCGTCATGTCGGAGCATCCGGCATTACCACCCGTTTCCAGGAGCTATTCCGGTGTATGGGGCAGGTCGGTCACGCATTACTCACCCGTTCGCCACTCTCACCCAGGAGCAAGCTCCTGGGATCCCGTTCGACTTGCATGTGTTAAGCACGCCGCCAGCGTTCATCCTGAGCCAGAATCGAACCCTCCACAAAAAAACCTTTTCATGAAGAGACATCGACACGATGACTCTCGAAATAAGAAAATTGACGATCGCCTTATAAGGAAAGGCGCATCGCACAAAAACCTCATCGTCCTTCAAGGCCTCCCGGCCACCCGAAACGGGCGGACGATGAACTGGCAATCATTGACTATAAAGAAGTAGTACAAATACGCTCTTGAGTTCTCAAACCACCACCACTCACCCACCTCGCGGACCGGAACCATCCGGACCACTCGCTGAGCGGCAGCAAGAGATAAACTTACAGCACGATCGCGATCCGCGCAACCCGGGCCGCATGAACAACGCGTGAACCGTTGGAAATCCAACGTTCCATCGGCGTGTCGAAACTTGACAAACCAGGCCCGACCAACCCCGCAACCACCGAAACCATCCCCGCAATCGCCCATTCCATCCCCGCAAATCCGCAATCGCATTCGCATTTTGTAACCGCAAAACGGCGTTACGGGTAACAAAATCCGGAAGGGAAAGCCAAAACGGGACGGTCACGGGAAGAAGAACCAGGAAACTGCGACACGAATCGCAAATGCTACCAGCGGCGCCCGCAATGCTTGCCACCGATGCCAGACTTGCCATTCGCACCCCACGGACCGCGGCCTTCGCCATGCAATACACCCAAGTGATGTTTCATGGCAACCAGCATGATATGCGTATCTTCCAAACCGAGGTGGCGCTCCGACTTGCTTTCATCGAGCGCGCCCTGCCGCTTGGCGTATGCGTCCAACGTGTTATTGCCGTACGGATGCTCGCCGTCCGGAATTGACCCTTCATCCCAACGGCGGCTCATCGGCAACGTGTCGATAATCGTAATCTTGCCCGCACGGTAGCTTTCCGCATATCCAGCCACATTCAACATGAAGAAGCTATGTTCGAAACGAGCGTTGTGCGCTACGTACGGTTGCTGCTCCAATCGCTGCAGCAAACCGATTTGAGCCTCCGGCCACTCATCGAACAGGCGGAAGCCGGACGCACGATCACGTACATCGATACCGGTCAAATCGAGAATCAGCGGATTACCGAGCGTCGCGTTCGCGGCAGGAACGCCGAACGACAGACGCGACTGACCATACGCATCGCCCGTTTCGTAATAACTCTGCTCGTATTGGTATCCAGTAGGTGCGGCAGCAGGGCGAGGGGAAATCATGTTCATATATTCAAAGCCGACGTCGATGATGTACACACGCGCCGGGTCAGTACCGGTGGTTTCGATGTCGATTCCCATGACATTGTCCACATCGCGTCCAGGAAGATAAGCGTCACGCCAATCCGATTTGCGGTATTCAGCCATCCGACGCAACTGCGCCGCTTCAGCGGATTTCGTTTCCGAACCGTAATCAAACAACGTGGAGCCGCCCGGACTGGTTACTCCACTCAGGTTCGCACGCGACATGGCATAGTCACTGGCTCGCTTCTGACTTTTCTCTGCGGCACGACGGGCGGCGCGGCCGTTAACGATGTCAGCGGTTCGATCCTGAATATCATCCAACGCCACTCCCCCGGAAGCCAAAGCCGAACCGGGTAGCAGCACCGGAACCGTCACGCGCTCACGTCGTTCCTCGGTGACCGTCCACAATCCCATCGCCACGCCAATCTGTCGCAGAACAGCGATTTCGTCGCACAACCGACGGTTCGCGTAAGCAAGCGCGCGCGGCAGCCGATAGGAAGCGATAAGTCGGTCGTAATCCATCATGAACGTGCTGTTGCACTGCGCGATGGTCGGTTCGAGCCGATCTCGAATCGCAAGATCATCTTTCAACAGGGCGTGCAGCTGCGGGGCGGAAAGTTGCGGCGACGAGGACCGCAGCATTGCCAACAAATCAACGTGCTGTCTTGTGGCGGCACCAATGCCGTTACGCAGGTCAAGGGAAGACACCCATCGCCAGTCGATCGGCTGGTTGTCGGCGTCATTCGGCATCGATGCCGACCATTGTTCGATGTCCTGCTTCGCGTCATCCAGCCAGGAAAGATTCATCGTCGATTCGTTCATACCTGCCCATCGTAGCCGATACCCACCTTCAGCGTGTAAGAATGTGCAACAAACCAACGTGCGCATTCCTCTTTGTGAGAACACAACCATGCGAGTTCGAATGACGGTGTTCATTACGAAACCGCGCACGGATACATCCATGCGAAGCGGTTGTCATACGAATTTTCACATAGCGCAAATGTGACCATTTCCCAGCAAAAATCCAGAATCGACTTTCATTTTTGAATCCCGGAACGCAATAAACGTTCCAAATCAACGAAAGGAACTGCAATGTCAGAAACACATTCCACCACTGAAAACAACAATTCGCATTGCTGCGACAACACCTGCGGCAATGCCGACGACCGCGTTGTTCCTGACAGCGTGGAAATCAATCCGCTGTTCGCCCGTCCGAAGGAAGCCCAGGCGTTCTCGAAATTTACCATTCCACAGAAGGGTAGTCTGCCGGAAACCGCCTACCAAGTGGTGCATGACGAGGCCATGCTGGATGGCAACGCGCGACTCAATCTTGCAACTTTTGTGAGCACGTGGATGGACGATCATGCAAACCGCCTGTACATGGAGGCGGCCGACAAGAACATGATCGACAAAGACGAGTACCCGAAAACCGCCGAAGTCGAATCGCGCTGCTGGCACATGCTCGCCGATCTATGGCATGCACCCGATCCAATGAATGCCATCGGAACCTCCACCATCGGCTCGTCGGAAGCTTGCATGCTGGGCGGACTCGCGTTGAAGCGCCGTTGGAAGGAAGCCCGCGAAAAGGCCGACCTGCCGACCGATCGTCCGAATCTGGTAATGAGCAGCGCCGTGCAGGTGTGCTGGGAGAAGTTCTGCAACTATTTCGACGTGGAACCACGCTATGTGCCGATTTCCGAGGACCACAAAGTGCTCGACGGCCATGATCTCGACAAGTATGTCGATGAGAACACCATCGGCGTGGTGGCCATCATGGGCGTGACCTATACGGGTATGTATGAGCCGGTCGAACAGATCAGCGAAGCACTGGACCGCATCGAGGAGCGCACCGGACTTGATGTGCGCATCCATGTGGACGGCGCTTCGGGAGGTATGATCGCACCATTCATCCAGCCGGACCTCGCATGGGACTTCCGCGTCAAGCGCGTCTACTCCATCAGCACCTCCGGTCATAAGTACGGTCTGGTCTACCCCGGTTTGGGATGGATCGTATGGCGCGAAACCGCTGACCTGCCGGAAAGCCTTATTTTCAAGGTGAGTTATCTCGGCGGCGAAATGCCGACTTTCGCACTGAACTTCTCCCGTCCGGGCGCACAGGTACTGCTGCAGTACTACATGTTCCTGCGTTTGGGATTCGACGGGTATCGAAGGGTGCAGCAGACTTCGCATGATGTGGCGAAATATCTGTCGGGCGAGATCGAGCAGATGGATGATTTCACGCTGTGGAACGACGGTTCCGACATTCCGGTGTTCGCATGGATGCTCAACGACAAGCCGGATCGCAAGTGGAATCTGTACGATCTGCAGGATCGGCTGCGCATGAAGGGATGGCTGGTGCCGGCTTATCCGATGCCGGTGGATCTGACGCAGGTGACCGTGCAGCGCATTGTGGTGCGTAACGGTTTCAGCCACGATATGGCCGAAGCGTTCATCAAGGATCTGAAGTCGTGTGTGAAATATCTGGACGGACTGCGCTCACCAATGCCAAGCGAGGCTCGTGCATCCGGATTCCACCACTGATATTTCGCGGTCATTCCACGAATTCCATCGTTTCCCGCATTAAGGAAATTCATGTTCATTCCCACAACGATTATGTTTACGAAAGCTGGCTGCAATGACTGTTCATATGACAAAGCCGCTTGCTGTGGTAGCGCACGATGCAAGCGCAGCTGCACATCCCGGGTCCGCACGTTCCACGACGAACGCTGCGACGGCACCGACAACAACGCCACGCAATCCGTCTGCCGTCGCAGGAAACCGCAATCGTACGGGCATACCTGCGCATGCCGGGGCGAATAGAGGGAACGGCGCTGACGGGCACGGCGCAATCGCAAGCACGGCAACCGTTGCCAATAAAACCGGCAAAACCATGATGACAGTCAGCCAACTGGCGATGTTGACCGTGGTGGCGGTGGCCTCGCTACGCTCTCTGCCGGCCATGGCCGATTATGGTCTCGCTTCCATTCTGCTGTATCTCATTCCGGCGGTCGTTTTCCTGGTGCCGACCGCGCTGGTGGCTGCCGAACTGGCCACCGGCTGGAAAGGTGGCGTGTATGTGTGGGTGCGTGAGGCGTTCGGCAATCGCATCGGATTCCTCGCCATTTGGCTGCAGTGGATTCAGAATGTGGTGTGGTATCCGATACAGATTGCGTTCATCGCCGTCAGCCTGTCGTATGTGTTCGGCATGGGTGGCTTGGGCAATAATGGCGTATATGTGGCCGCGGTGATCATCGTGTTGTATTGGGCAAGCACGATGGTGGCGTTGCGCGGCGGCAATCTGTTCGCCAAGGTCGGGTCGATTTCGGGACTTATCGGCACGCTGTTTCCTGCGTTGCTGCTTATCGTCTTCGGCATTATCTGGCTGGCGATCGGTGAGCCAGTGCAGACCTCCCTGCACGCATCCGCGCTGCTTCCGCCGTGGACGGGCATCGCATCGATTGTGCTAATCGTATCCAATGTGCTCGCCTACGCGGGTATGGAGGTCAATGCCGTGCATGCCAACGACTTGGAGCATCCGGGACGTCAATTCCCACGCGCCATTGCACTAGCGACCGCGCTGATTCTGCTGGTACTTGTGCTGCCGACTTTGGCAATCGCCTTTGCTGTGCCGCATCGTGAGCTGGGGCTCATCGACGGCATCAATCTGGCGTTCAGGGAGTTCTTCGACCATTTTGGCATGGGTTGGGGCACTCCAGTGATTTCGCTGCTCATCGCGCTAGGCGCGTTCGCTTCCGTGGTGGCTTGGATAGCTGGTCCTTCTCGCGGTTTGCTAGCGGCCGCCCGCACGGGACTGATGCCTCCCGCGCTGCAGAAGCGCAATGCCCACGACGTGCAGGAAGGCATTCTGATTCCGCAAGGCATTATCGTGACCGTGCTGGCGTTGCTGTTCGTGTTGATCCCCAATGGCAACACGGCTTTCGCGACGCTGGTGGATATGGCGACCGCGCTGTATCTGGTGATGTACATGCTGATGTTTGCCGCCGCGGTTCGTCTGCGCAACACCCATCCAGAAGTCCGCCGCACGTATCGAGTTCCTGCGATTCGGTTGGTCGCGGGCGTCGGTTTCGTCGCTTCCGCCGCGGCATTCGTGTTGACTTTCGTGAGACCGGCTGGTTTCACCGGTTTGGATAGCGTTTCATATGCGATTCTTGTGGCTGTAGTCGTGCTTGTGCTCGGTTTACCGCCGCTGGTGTTGTATGGAATGCGCAAGCCTGGCTGGGATCTGCGTTCGGACGCCGAGCGGAACACGGATACGTACGATGTGCTAGTGAATCCGGAATACTGAAATATTGGAATATTTGGAATACTCATGTTTCGAACATTCCAATAATCCCGAATATGATGAATGCCTCCCAAGTGTTCGCCTGGGAGGCATTCATCGTTCTTGTCTCGTTCGTTTACGCGGTTACAGTTCGAAGCCGAGTTCGGCCGCCGCTTCGGTCGGTACCGGATCCTCGCACCAGAAATCCTCAAGGTTCTCATTGGTGGTCAGGCTTCGGATTTCGGCCTGGTCGATGTACAGTTCACCGCTCAAATGGTCGGTTTCATGCTGGAAGATGCGGGCCGGCCAGCCGTGCAGATGTTCCTCATGCTTGTTGCCGTCCTCATCCTGCCAACGGGCGGTGATGTCAAGCCAACGCTTGCGTACGGCCTGGTAACCGTCGAAGCTCAGGCAGCCTTCGTAGAAGCTGCGGGTTTCGGTGCCGATCGGCTCGTAGCTGGGGTTGATGATGGCGTGGAAGGGGAATTCCGCGGCTTCGCGCGGATCGCCATCGTCGCCTTCGCATACGTGGTCTTCGACGACGGCCAAAGCCAGACCGAGACCGATCTGGGTGGCTGCGAGGCCCACGCCCGGCGCTTCCAGCATGGTGGTGCGCATGGTGTCGATGAGCTTGTCAAGCGTTTTGCGGCTCAACTGGCCGTCGTAGGCGATGGTCTGCTGGCGTAATACCGGTTCGCCGGCCTGCACGATCGGCATGATTTTCTCTTTGCCGCCGGTTTTGATGAGCTTTTCGACCTCGCGGTTGAGTTCGAGGTCCACTTTCGAGTTGTGTCCGAACATGGGGCATATCTCCTTGCGGGCTCTTACAGGGCGAGTTCGTCGGCGACGACCTTGGCGAGGCGATCGCACACTTCGTCTGCCTGCTGCTGGGTTTCGGCTTCGGCCATGACGCGCACGAGCGGCTCGGTGCCGGACGGACGCAGCAGCACGCGGCCGGTGTCGCCCAGCAGCTTCTCTTCGCGTTCCACCGCGGCCTGCACCTTGGCGTTGGTCTTGGCGGCCATCTTGTCCACGTTCGGCACGTTGATGAGCGTCTGCGGCAGCTGCGGGAAGTCGGCGGCCAGTTCCTTCAGGCTCTTACCGGATTTGACGACCTCGTTGCACAGGGTGAGCGCGGTCAGGGTGCCGTCGCCGGTGGTGGCGAATTCACGGTTGATCACGTGGCCGGACTGCTCGCCGCCGAGCGAATAATCGCCTCGCAGCATCTCTTCAAGCACGTAACGGTCGCCCACGTTGGTCTGCACGGTCTTGATGCCCATGGAACGCAGGGCCAACTTCAGACCGAGGTTGCTCATCACCGTCACGACGAGGGTGTCATGGTTGAGCTTGCCCGCGTTCTTCTTGGCGCGTGCCAGAATGCCCATGATCTGATCGCCGTTGACCATGTTGCCATCCTCATCCACGGCAAGGCAACGGTCGGCGTCACCATCGAAGGCAACGCCCATGACGGCGCCGGAGGCCTTGACCATGGCCTGCAGCTGCTCAGGATGGGTGGAGCCGGCGTTCTTGTTGATGTTGTAGCCGTCCGGCGACGCGTTGATGACGGTCACGTCGGCGCCGGCGCGGCGCAAGGCTTCCGGAGCGACCACGGACGTGGCGCCGTTCGCGCAATCGGCCACGATCTTCAGGCCCTTCAGCGGCGTCGGCTGCGACTTGTCCGGACCGACCGGCGCGATGGCGGAAACCAGATGGTCGATGTACAGGTTGGTTGCGGTGGCGGTGTCATGGCTGACACGACCCACGCCGGCGCCGGTAGGACGATCCCAATCCTGGCCGAGCACCGCTTCGATCTCGTCTTCCTTGGTGTCGGGCAGCTTGAAGCCGCCGCGGGCGAAGAACTTGATGCCGTTGTCGGGCATCGGATTGTGGGATGCGGAGATCACCGCGCCCATTTCCACGTTGAGCACGGACGTCAGGTATGCGACGCCCGGCGTCGGGATGATGCCGGCGTCGATCACGTCGAAGCCGCCGGCGGACATGCCAGCGGACAATGCGGCGGCGAGGAAATCGCCGGAAACTCGTGTATCACGACCGACCAGCGCACGGCGACGGCTTTCGAATTCGCTCCACTCGTCATCGCCCAGCACGCGCACCGCGGCGTCACCCAAATCAAGCGCCAGCTGTGCCGTCAAATCCCTATTCGCCAATCCTCGAACGCCGTCGGTTCCGAACATACGTGGCATGAGTCTCAAATCCTCGCTATCTGCAAACGATATTTCCGTGACCTATCGTACTCAACCGTGCCGCCGAAACCAGCAGGTGACGACGCAATCGCATAACACTTCACAATTCAAAGCACTTCACGGCGCGCAATGCCCTTTTCGTGTCGCACGACTTTGATTTCAAGGCGGAAAATCAAGTCGTGCGACAGCACTTGATAAAAAAATACCCCCTAACTATCATTTTCCGTTGAAAACCAGCGAAAAATAAGAGTTAGAGGGTATGAAAGCCAACACGCTTGTCGCACAACTTTGAAAAATGCCTCCAAAATCAAAGTCGTGCGACAGCCTTCGACGCAAAATGCCCTCTAATCCTTATTTTCAAGCGGAAACCGAGGATTAGGGGGTATAAATGCCGATATACCCGTCGCATGACTTTGAAAATCGCACCCAAAATCAAAGTCGTGCGACGACATGACGGCTCTTAAGCGGGAACGTTCCTGTCGCCCCTGCTATCAGAGCGCGGCGTTGAAGTCGCGCACTTTCAGCGTGCGGTGAGAAGCCTCGACGTTGCCACGCACAATACGCTGCAAGGCGTTGTCCGCGTCCTTATGGGAGGCGAGCCAGGCGTCACCCAGCTCCACGAGCTTCGCCGGATCGGCATAGCCCGGATACAGGCCTTCGAGCAGCGCTTCCGCCATGTGGAAGGTCTTGTGCTCCCAAATCCAGTCGGCGACCTCGAAATACTTCTCGGCGTACGGTTCGGCCAAGTCGGCGCGCGGGGTGGCTGCGAAGCCACCGGCCACAGCCTCAAGCTGCATGTTGGTCAGCTCGTCGTTGTGCAGGGCCTCGTTCCAAGCCCATGCCTTCGCTTCGGCGGTACCGGCCACGGCGCGTGCACCATAGGCGAACTCACGGTTCTCGGTGGTTTCGCGCTTGGCCAGTTCGGCGTCGATTCCCGCCTGGTCGATCGCGTTGACGGTGCTCAGCGCGTTGATGATGGTCCAGCGGAAGTTGTTGTCGATTTCCAGACCGTCGAATGCCACGGAACCGTCGAGCAGGCCCTTCGCGTTGGCGACGAACGCCTCGTCGCCCGGCTCGCCGTAGCCCAGGTAGGCGGTGACGAGCTGGAACTGTTCGTCGGAGCCGGCCTTGGCCTGACCCGCCAGCTTGAACAGTTCGGCGGCCACATGCTTCACGGTCTCGGCACGCTCTGCCGGAGCGGTGTAATGCCATGCGGTGGTGCTGACCTGTGCCAGCGCGTAACGGAAGGTGGTGGACTCGTGTTCGGTGGCGAGCGCGGCCAGCGAGGTGTCGATGAACTGGCGTGCCGGCAGTTCGCCGTCGCGGGTCATGTCCCACAGGGCGAGCCAGATCACGGAACGGGCGAGCGCATCGTCGAAGCGGTACAGGTTGCTTGTCGCGAATGCGAGGCTCTTGTCGTCGAAACGCAGCTTCGTGTAGGTCAGGTCGTCGTCGTTCACCAGAATCAGCGACGGACGTGCCTTGCCGGCGGCAGCGTCGACGACCGTCAGTTCGCCGTCGACGTCCAGTTCGAAACGGTCGGTGCGCACGATCTTGCCGGTTTCCGGATCCTCGTTGTAGAAGCCGACGGCGAGACGGTGGGCGCGCAGCACGGGATGCTCGGCCGGAGCGGTCTGGCGCAGGGCGAGACGCTTGATGGTGCCGTCCTCGTTCTCTTCGACTTCGGTGGCGATGGTGTTGATGCCGGATTCCTCAAGCCACTGGGCGCTCCACGCCTTCAGGTCGCGGCCGGAAGTGAGTTCCAGTTCGGCGAGCAGGTCGGCGAGGGTGGCGTTGGAGTAGGCGTGCTTGTTGAGGTAGTTGTTGATGCCCTTGAAGAACTTCTCACGGCCCACGTAGTACACGAGCTGCTTCAGCACGGAGGCGCCCTTGGCGTAGGTGATGCCGTCGAAGTTGACGTAGGTGTCGTTGAGGTCGTTGATCGGGGCGACGATCGGGTGGGTGGTGCTCAGCTGGTCCTGACGCAGCGCCCAGCTCTTTTCGCCGGAGCTGAAGGTTGCCCAGGCGTCCTTCCATTCGGTGGCTTCGGCGGTGGCGAGGGTGGACGTGAACTCGGCGAAGGATTCGTTGAGCCACAGGTCGTTCCACCACTTCATGGTCACGTAGTCGCCGAACCACATGTGGGCGAGCTCGTGCAGCACGGTGACCACACGGCGTTCCGCGTAGGCGTCGGTGACCTTGGATTCGAACACGTACTGGTCGCGGATGGTGACCATGCCGATGTTCTCCATGGCGCCGGCGTTGTACTCCGGCACGTAGATCTGGTCGAACTTGGCGTACGGGTACGGCACGCCCCAGGTCTTGGCGTAGAAGGCGAAGCCTTTCTTGGTGATGTCGAACAGGTAGTCGACGTCCTTGCTGAAGGCCTTGGCGAGCGCCTGGCGGCAGTACATGGCCATCGGCACGGTGCGGCCGTCCTCATTGGCGTATTCGGTGTGCCATTCGGCGTACGGTCCGGCGCAGATGGCGGTGAGGTAGGAGCTCATGGTTGGGGTCGGCTCGAACACCCACAGCTTGGTGGTTTCGGCGGCGTGATCGCCGAGCGTGCCTTCCTCGGTGACGGTTTCGTTGTCGGTCACGGAGGAGGTGGGCATGTTGGACGTGACGATCCAGGATTTGGCGGCGAGCACGGAGAAGTCGAACACGGCCTTCAGATCAGGCTGGTCGAACACGGCGTAGACGCGACGGGCGTCCGGCACCTCGAACTGGGTGTACAGGTAGACGTTGCCGTCGGACGGGTCGACGCTGCGGTGCAGGCCTTCGCCGGTGTTGGAGTACTGGCACATCGCCTTGACGGTGACCTCGTTGTGCTCCTTGAGGCCCTTCAGCTCGATGCGGCTGTCCACGTATGCTTCGGCCGGGTCGAGGGTTTCGCCGTTGAGGGTGATCTCGCTGACTTCGTTGGCGATGAGGTCAAGGAAGCTTGACTCCCCCGGCTTCGCGTCGAAGGTGATGGTGGTTTCGGAGCCGAAATCCTTGGCTCCGCGGGTCAGGTCAAGCTTGACCGTGTAATGGATTGGCGCGGCGATGATGCTTTTGCGTTCTTCCGCTTCGATTCGGGTGAGGTTTGCTCCTGGCATGTCACTCCTTCTTTCTGGTAACAGAAGGCGGCGCGATCAGTTGTGCCGATCACGTCGCCTTGATTCAATTTATGGTAAATTTACGGCTTATTTCGCGGCGTTCAGTCCCATCGCGTCATCCACGTCCTGCGCGATGTCGGCGACGACGGGGACGATCATCGGCTTGCGGTGCAGCTGTCGTGCCACCCAGCCGCCGAGCGTGCGTCGCATGATCTGCTGCAGCTTGTAGGTGTCGCGCGTGCCCTGCATCATCGCGTCCTGCAGCTGCTCGACAATCTGGTGACGGACCTTGTCGAACTCGCTTTCGTCTTCCGCGACCGCGTTGAGGTAGATCTTCGGACCGGTGATGACATCCGCGGTTTCGGTGTCGACGACTACGAAGCTGGACACGAAGCCTTCGGTACCGAGGATGCGGCGCTTCTCGAGTTCTTCGTCGGTCAGTTCGCCGACGGAATCGCCATCGACGTACACGTAGCCGCACGGCACGGAGCCGACGACCGCGGCCTGTCCGTGGTACAGGTCGACCACATCGCCGTCTTCGGCCAGCACGACGTTCTGCGGATCGACGCCGGTCTTGACGGCGATCATGCCGTTGGCCACCAAGTGGCGGTTTTCGCCGTGGATAGGCATGGCGCACTTCGGCTTGACGATGTTGTACATGTACAGCAGTTCGCCTTCGTTGCAGTGGCCGGAGACGTGCACGGCGGCGTTGTCTCGGTTGACCACGCGGGCTCCGAGCTGCACGAGCTTGTTGATGACCTTGTAGACGCCATGCTCGTTGCCTGGGATCAGGGAGCTGGCGAGGATCACCGTGTCGAACTCGTTGATGGTGATGTCGCGGTGGTTGCCGTCGGCGATGCGGCCGAGCGCGGCCATCGGCTCGCCTTGGGAGCCGGTGCACATGTAGACGAGCTTGTCGTCCTGCACGTCATGGGCCTGCTTCAGGTCGATGACGGTGTCCTCGGGCAGACGCAGGTAGCCCAGATCTGCTGCGATGGACATGTTGCGGACCATGGAACGTCCGACGAACACGACCTTGCGGCCGTACTTGTGGGCCGCGTCGACGACCTGCTGCACGCGGTGCACGTGGCTGGAGAAGCTGGCCACGATGATTTTGCGCGTGGCCTGTGCGAACGCCTGGTCGAGTGCCGGACCGATGGAGGTCTCCGGCTTGACGAAGCCCGGGACCTCGGCGTTGGTGGAGTCCATCATCAGGAGGTCCACGCCCTTTTCGCCGAGCTTGCCGAATTCCACCAGATCGGTGATGCGGTGGTCGAGCGGCAGCTGGTCGAGCTTGATGTCGCCGGTGTCGATGAGAGAGCCGGCGGGGGTCTGCACGAACACGGCGAGCGCGTCCGGAATGGAGTGCGTGACGTTCACAAATTCCAGGTTGAACGGGCCGACCTTGAGCTTGTCGCGTCCCTTGACCTCGACGAGCGTCGGGTTGATGCGGTGTTCCTTGCACTTGGCCTCAACGAAGGCGAGGGTGAGCTTGGAGCCGATCAGCGGAATGTCCGGACGGAGCTTGAGCAGGTACGGCACGCCACCGATATGATCCTCATGGCCGTGGGTGAGCACAAGCGCCTCGACCTTGTCGAGACGGTCCTTGATGTAATGGAAGTCAGGCAGGATGAGATCCACGCCCGGCTGTTCCTCTTCCGGGAAGAGCACGCCGCAGTCGATGAGCAGGATATGCCCGTTGTATTCGACCACGTTCATGTTGCGGCCGATCTCACCCAGACCGCCGAGCGGCACGATGCGCATGGAGCCCTTGCGGTACTTCGGCGGGGCGATCAGCACTTCGTCCTGCTGCGGCGCGGTGGATTGCGGCGCGGAATGCGACGGGCGACGGTTCGAACCGTTGCCGCCACGGGATCCACGGGAGCCGCCGTTGCGCGAGCCACCGTTGCCACGGCTGCGGGTGGAGGACTTGGCCTTCTTGGTGGCGGTCTTCTCGGACTTCACAGCCTTGTCGGACTTGGTTGCCTTGGCTGCGGATTCGGTGCGCTTGGCAGCCTTGCTGCCGCGCTTGTGTGTTGTTGTCTTTGTGGTTTCTTCTGTAGCCATTTCCTAGTTGGATTTCTATTACTAATTGTCTCCGCCTATGCGGAAACGAGGAATTTGGGTGCCTGCCGGCGTTCATGCGCGACAGGCCAGTCGCATCATGCGATTCGGTTCACAGCAGTCCCGCGGCGCGCATGCCCTTTTCCGCACGCACGAGCTCCGCTTCGCCCGGGCCGACGTTCGGCAGACGCATTTCCGTGGAATCGAGGACTCCGCGCACCTTGAGCGAGGCCTTGGCCATCACGGCCTGGAAGCCATTGCCGTTCATCGCTTCGACGAGCGGCGCCAGCTGCACGGAGATGCGCTGCGCTTCGTGGATATCGCCACGGTCGAACGCGTTGGCGAGGTCGCGCATCGGACCGGCGGCCGCGTGTGCGATCACAGAGATGATGCCGACGGCGCCGACGGACAGGAACGGCAGGAACAGGCCGTCATCGCCCGAATACCAGGTCAGACCGGTCTCCATGCGCTTGCGCACCGCGCCTGCGATGTCGCCGGTGGCGTCCTTGACGGCCTTGACGTGGTCGAGTTCGGCCATACGACGGTAGGTTTCCAGCTGGATGTGCAGTCCGGTACGGCCCGGCACATCGTAGATGATGATCGGCTTGTCCGCGGAATCGTTGACCGCCTTGTAGTGGCGGAACACGCCTTCCTGCGACGGACGGGAATAATACGGGGCGACCACGAGCACCGCGTCGGCGCCCGCCTCCTGGGTCTGCTCCACCATGCGCACGGTGTGCGCGGTGTCGTTGGAACCGGCGCCGGAAATGACCGGCACGTCCACGACTTCCTTGACGGCCTGAACCAGCTCGACCTTCTCCTCCATGTGGGTGGTCGGAGATTCGCCGGTGGTGCCGTTGACCACAAGACCGTCGGCACCATCCGCCACGAGCTGCCTCGCCAGCTGTTGCGCGGCTTCGAAATCTACGGCTCCGTCAGCCTTCATGGGGGTGACCATGGCCGGAAGGATACGTCCGAAGGGAGCAGGATCGAGCAGATGCATAGTACCGTCAGTCTTAGGGCTTGTCATACGGCTAACGGTACTTCCCTCTGCGGACGCTTTCGATTTCATGAGACGCGAAAAATCACATTTTGGAAGGCCTGCCGACGACGACCGCGACGACGCACTGCAGGAAAGCGACGAACGTGAACACCATCAGCGGCACATGATGGCCGCCGGTGGCCTGGACCAGCACGCCGAACATAAGCGGGCCGAGCGAGGCGATCAGATAGCCGAACGACTGCGCGACGCCCGACAGCACCACGGTTTCGGCGCTGTCACGGCCGCGCAACGCGATCAATGCGAGCGCCACGACCAGCGAAGCGCCCTGCGCGCAACCACCGACGAACGCCCATACCGGCATGAGGTGAGGCAACAGCAGCATGCCAAGGCCAGCGATCAGCATGGGAGCGCTGGCGGTAAGCGCCGCGCAGACCTGGTTGCCGCGCACGTTCATGAGCTTAGGAATGACCAAGCCGGAAAGGATGCCGATGCCTTGGAAGATGAACAGATGCACGCCGGCGGTGGAGGCATCGTAGCCGATGGACGCCGAGATGGACGGCATCCAATTGGACATGGTGTAGAAAGCGGATGATTGCAGCCCCATGAAGGCCGTCACGTACCACGTCATCGGACGGCGCAGCACGCGGGTGAACACGCCATGCGACGATTGCGTGGAACATGCCGGTCGCTGTGCGGAATGCGGGTTTTGTGCGTTGGCCGTCGTGCTGCGATCGCCAATATCATCGATATCGCCAGTATCGCTGGTTTCGATGGTGCCACCGGCGGAAGCGATAACGACTTTGCGATTGTGCAGGATACGCAACGCCCACAGCACGGCGACGACCAGCGGCGGCACGCTCCAGAAGGCGAGCGACGCGCGCCATCCGCCCCACATCTGCGCGAGCGGCGCGGACAGCAATCCGGCTGTGGCGCTGCCGGCGGTGATGCAACCGGAGTAGACGCCGGTCGCCATCGCGACATGGCCGGCATAGTCGCGTTTCGCGATCACCGGCACAAGAACGTTGCCGACGGCGATGGCGGAAGCGAACACCACCGTGCCCAGCCAGATGCCGACGCCACCGCCGAACGAGCGGATGGCGTCGCCCGCCGCGATGCACAGCAGGGCCAGCAGAATCGACATGTCGATGCCGATGCGGCGTGCAAGGAACGTGACCAGCGGGCTGACCGCGGCGAAGGCGATCAGCGGAATCGCCGTCAATACGCCCTGCACGCCCTCACCCCACGCAAGGTCGGTTCCCATTTGGGCGAGGACCGGCCCGACGGCGGCGATGGCGGGCCGCAGATTCAGCGATACGAGGAAGATCAAAGCCACCCACAATCCGGTGGAGGACCGGTCGTACGCCAGCATGTTTCGTTTTGAATTCATTCCGTTCCCATTCCCGCTTCCACTTCCGTTTACCGCCGTTCCAACGGGACGTGCCGCGCCTAGATTTTCCCTATCAATCTTCAAGCTCATCGAGCGCATCGAAGCAATCGTTGATGCCTTCGATACGCGCGTGCACCTCGTCTTCGGTATCGACGAGGCATTTTCCGACTTCGTCCACCATCAGGGCGATCAGGGCGAACGCCGCGGTGAAGCTCGTCAGCACGTGGGAGTTCAGCACCACTTTGAAGAAGGCGACGTTACGGCCGATGACGGCGTTGCGCGCCGAAATGTCGCCAATCACCACCACGGTCAGGCCGTGCTCAAGCATCACGTCGATGAGCCGCGAGAAGAAGGGAAGACGCCGGCCCACGCCGATGATGACGATTACGTCGCCTGCCGCATAATCAACCAGATCTTCGGCTATGGACTGGCCTGGATTCGGCAGAATATCAACGTTTCCGCGTAGCCGCATCAGCTGTTCGCGCATGTGCAGCGCCACGGGATAGCTGCTGCGGTACCCGACCACCGCCACATGCGGGGCCGTGGCCATGGCTTGGCATGCGGATGACAGTTGCGCGCGGTCGATGCCTTCAAACGTGCGTTTCAGGCTTTCCTCGTCACGGCGCAGATGGTCGGCGACCAAATCGTCGCACTGGGTGTGCCGTGAAAGCTCCGGAGAGCCAGGACGATGGACGCGACGCACGTCACGTCTGAATTCGCCCGCGTTCGCATAGCCGAGCTTGCGGTACAGGCGGCTGAGCGTCGGCTGCGAGATGCCGCTCAACTGCGACAGCTCCACGGAATTGCAGACCAACACATCGGTCAGATGGCCCAGAATGAATTGCGCGGCCTCACGTTCCGTCGCAGTCAGCGAATCGAAGGATTCCCGGATGCGCGCCACCAAGCCGAGGTCCGCAGCAGCATTGCCTTCCTCGTCCATGGCGTCCTTCGAAGCCCCCATATTGTCTGAAAGCATAATTCCAGAAGTCACGCTCATCGCCCTTCCCTGCAGTACATTCTCACGCGGCGCATCCGCTCTCCTGACGATGCTACCCCTTGCTTTCCGGGTTTCACCAGGTTTGGCCACCGACAACTGTTACGACGAATGAAGAATTTCAGATGCCGTAAGCACTGAAATGCATCCATCACAGGCAATGGCGGCGCCTCTTGGCAACGCGACCCACCATCAGGAGATGACCGACCATGGCAAAAACAGCTTACCCCACACAATCAACATCGCATATCGGGCGGATTCGGCATAGAAGAAACGGTGCCAAACCAGCGAAATGGGCGACTAACGCGGCAACAAAATCCCCGACTGTTGCGAACACTGTTGAACGCGGCATCGCGCCCGGCCGAATGCGAGGCGAACGCGGTGCGCAAGATCGTACGGCTGGTGGCACGCACCGGCTGCCGCACGCATATTCTGCACGTGTCCAGCGGTCTGAGCGTGGACGTACTGCGGCGGGCGAAGGCCGAAGGACTGCCGGTCAGCGCGGAGACCTGTCCGCATTACCTCACGTTGGATTGCGACCATATTCCCGACAACGCCACCGCGGTCAAATGCTGTCCGCCGATTCGTGATCTGCATGAGCAGGACGCGCTATGGGCGGGGCTTGCCGACGGCACGTTGGATGGTGTCGTCACCGATCATTCCCCGGCCAGCGCGGATATGAAAGCCGGCACGCTCGCCACCGCGTGGGGTGGCGTTTCCAGTCTGCAGGTCGGATTCCGCGCGGTGTTGACGGGTGCGATGCGGCGCGGCTTGAGTTTGGCCGACGTCGTGCGGTGGATGTCGTGCAACACCGCACGGCTTGTGGGACTTGACGATCGTGGCGATATAACGCCGGTATTGCGGGCCGATTTGGCGATTATTCGCCCGTACGAACGGTTTGTTGTGGATGCTACCGCTTTGGAAAGCCGCAATCCGATCTGCGCCTGCGATGGCATGACGCTTAACGGCGTCGTCACGCGCACGTTTGTAGCGGGGCGGGACGCGCTCTCCGGAGTGCGGGAGGGGAATCTTATCGTTCGTCCGTGAATCGGAATCCGTAAATCAACCATTCAACAAAAATCCCCAACCCGCCGACGGCCGGATGTCATTCGATGTCGGCAGATTGGGGACGGACGAGAATCAGGTCTCAGCCCAGGTAGGCGGCCGGGTTCTGGGCGAACTTGTCGGCGCAACCGGGGTTGCAGAAGTAGTAGGTGACGCCGCCGTATTCGCGGGTGACCGCAGCGGTGGACGGGTCGATGGTCATGCCGCAGACCGGGTCCTTCGCAACGTTCGCCGCGGAATCGCCCATATTCGAAGCCATGCCGTGGCCGTCATGACCGCCGCAACAGTGTCCGGCGCCCATCGCGCCCATGTTCTCGGCTTCCTTCTTGGCCTTGTGATCGCTGAACAGTCCCATGATCGTTCCTTTCCGACTGTGCTGGTTGCCATTATTTTTGCTCGGATCGGGCTTGCGTACCCGATACGTCTTGTTTTTCGCCGCCTCCGCGTCCGGATCGAACAGGCGCAGCCGGCTTGCATTCGTCACCACGCACAACGACGAGAACGCCATCGCGGCGCCGGCGATCATCGGATTCAGCAGCGTTCCGGTGAACGGATACAGCACGCCGGCCGCGATCGCGATGCCGATGCTGTTGTAGCCGAGTGCGAAGCCGAGGTTCTGCGCGATGTTGCGCATGGCGGCATGCGTCAGGTCGAGCGCGTGCACGAGTCCCATCAGCGATCCGCCCATCAGTGTCACGTCGGCGGATTGGATGGCCACGTCGGTGCCGGTGCCGATGGCGAAACCGACGTCGGCTCGGGCGAGGGCGGGCGCGTCGTTGATGCCGTCGCCGACCATCGCCACCGTATAGCCTTGCGATTGGAGTTTTGCGATTTCGTCGGCCTTGCGTTCCGGCCGCACGCCGGCGATCACATGACGTTCGTCGATACCGACCTGGCTTGCGATGGCGCGTGCGGTGGTCGGATTGTCTCCCGTGAGCATGACGGCTTCGACGCCACGTTTGCGGAGCAGTTCGATGGCTTGGCGCGAGTCGGCCTTCGGCACGTCGGCGACGGCGACGATGCCGGCGAGATGGCCGTCGATGGCCGCTAGGATCGGCGTTTTGCCTTGCTGCGACAGGAGTTCCATGTCGGCGATGATGGCGTCGAGGTTCGTATCGTGGATGGTCTCGGAGGCAATTTCGGAGGTATCGGACGTAATGTCGGGCATGTCGACGTCAAGGTCGTCGATCAGGTCGGTGTTGCCGACGGCGACGGTGTGCGGCAGACCGCGGAAGGTGACGCGCGCGGTGACGCCACGGCCGGCAATCGCCTGAAAATCGGTGGTTTGCGCGAGTTCCGCAACGTCCGCGACGTCGGCTTTTTCCGCAGCTGCGGCAACGATCGCAGCAGCGAGCGGATGCTCGGAATCACGTTCGGCGGCGGCGACAATCGTCAGCAAATCATCGGGACGCCGATGCCACACGCCCAACGGCAGCACATCGGTAAGGGTGGGTTTGCCGGCGGTGATCGTGCCGGTCTTATCCAATACGACGGCATTGACTTTGCCGCATGTTTCCAACGCTTCGGCGGAACGGACCAGCACCCCCATGCGAGCCGCGCGGCCAGTCGAGACCGTCACCGACAACGGAGTCGCCAGTCCGAGCGCGCACGGGCAGGCGATCAGCAGCACCGATACCGCGGCGACCAGCGCGTGCGTGACACGCGGTTCGGGGCCGAACGCGAACCACAGCGCGCACGACCATACGGCGATGAGTACCACGGCCGGCACGAAAACGCCGGAGATACGGTCCGCCAATCGTTGCACGGGGGCTTTCGAGCTTTGTGCGGCGGCCACCATGCCGATGATCTGCGCGAGCACGGTGTCCTTGCCGACTTTCGTGGCGCGGTACCGCAGCGAGCCACCACCGTTGATGGTGACGCCCGTCACTTCGCTGCCCTCGGTTTTGGCGACCGGCATGGCTTCGCCGGTGATCATCGATTCGTCCACGGTGGAGCTGCCGGATATGACGATGCCGTCGACCGGCAGCTGCTCGCCGGGGCGGATGGCGATGATGTCGCCGACGCGCACGTCATCGATGGCGATGCTGGTTTCCTTGCCGTCTCGCACCACGCGGGCGGTTTTCGGTTGCAGACCCGCCAATGCGCGCATGGCTTCACCGGTGCCTTTGCGGGCGCGCGCTTCGAGCAGCTGGCCGACAAGCATAAGCGTGACGACCACACCGACCGCTTCGAAATACGGTTCGCGCGCGTTCTCGGGCAGGATGCCCGGCGCGAAGGTGACCACGCAGGAGTAGGCGAATGCGGCCAGCGCGCCGAGGCTGACGAGCGCGTTCATCTCCGGCGAGCGGTGGGCGATCGCGGCGAAACCGCTGCGGAAAATCGGCAATGCCGCATAGCCGACGATTGGCAGCATCAGCAGGAACTGCAGCCAGTTCGGCATCGGATACAGCATGAGCATGGTGGAGCCGAATACCGGAATCGTGCAGACGGCCGCCACGATAAGACGGGTGATGAGGGCGCGAATTCCCGATTCCGATCCGCGCGATTTGCCCGAATCACCCGAACCGGACGTTTGGACGGCGCCTTTTTGCGCGCATTGCACGCCTGTTTCCGCGGAACCGGATGCGTGGGCACCGTCAGCAGTCGCGCGAATGTCCGAATCGCCGGAATCGGACATACTGGCGCCGACGGAACCAACCGCGGAACCGGCGGCGGCACCGACACTTGCATGCTTTCCCGGCAGTATGCGCAACGTGCCGTGCAGCATGTTCATACCGCATGCGAAGGGATACTCGCCCGGCTGGTCGGGATGAAGCGTCAGCGTGGTCGTGCGGAAGGCGGGCAACGCAAGATCGACCCCGAAATCGGAGAACACGACATGCGACGAGCATTCGCCGTCTTCCTTGCGATCGAAGATCAGCCGCAACGGCATGCCCGCTTCGGCTTCGATGACGGCTGGGTTATACCCGCCTTTGACTTCGACGACCGCTTCCTGCACGCCGTCGCGCAACGGCGCACGATATGCTTTGCGCGGTGCGAAGAAGAACCACAGCACGCCCGCCGTGACGAGCAGCGCCATAATAAGCGCGATTGCGATGTGCATATTCCAGCCGCCTTCCGTCCGTAATTGGCTTTCGATTTCGGCAAACACCATCACAATATACCCCTATAGGGTATATTGGCAAGAGGGACGAGCAAACTTCAGCCGTAGATAAAATTTTCAGCGCAGCGAGGAGGACGATATGAACGCCACACAACATGGGTACGCAAGCGACCAGAAGAGGATCATCGCACGATTGAATCGCATCGAAGGGCAGGTGCGCGGCATTCGGCAGATGACGGAAAACGGCGAATACTGCATCGACATTCTGACACAGATTTCCGCAGCGGACAGCGCGCTGAAGTCGGTGGCGCTACTGTTACTTGACGACCATCTGCACCATTGCGTCGCCAAAGCCGCGGCGGAGGGCGGTACCGTCGCCGACGAAAAGCTGGCGGAAGTCAGCGCCGCCATCGCACGCCTTGCCAAATAATCGGAACAGATCCGCCATAAAAAAACTGCCGACGGGAGACACATGCACCCGTCGGCAGTTTGAAAAAATACGATTACAGGTCGAGGAAGTGGTCGAGGCCGACGGTCAGACCCGGGTAGGTTCCGGTGGAGACCTTGCGCACGGCCAGCAGCACGCCCGGCATGAAGGAGATGCGGTCGAAGCTGTCGGCGCGGATGGTCAGCTGTTCGCCGGAGTTGCCGAACAGCACCTCCTCATGGGCGTTGAGGCCACGCAGACGCACGGCGTGCACGTGGATGCCGTCCACCACCTGGCCGCGGGAGCCGCCATCGGTTTCGGTGGCGTCCGGAACCGGACCCAAGCCGGCCGCCTTGCGCGCTTCGGCGATGCCCTGCGCAGTGTGGAAAGCGGTGCCGGACGGAGCGTCCACCTTGGTCGGGTGGTGCAGTTCGATGACTTCCGCGGATTCGAAATACGGCGCCGCGACCTTTGCGAAATGGTCGGCGAGCACCGCGGAAATGGCGAAGTTCGGCGCGATGAACACGCTCTGGCCCTCACGCGGGGCCGCGGCGAGCGCGGCGCGCACCTGGTCGAGCTTCTCTTCGGTCCAGCCGGTGGTGCCGACCACCACGTCGACGCCCTGCTTGACGAGGGCGAGCACATTGCCCAGCGACACGCTCGGCACGGTGAACTCCACCACGACGTCGGTGTTTTCGGGGGTGATGGCGGTCAGGTCGTCACCTGCGTCGAGCGCGAGCGCGAGTTCGGTGTCGGCGGCGGAATCGACGGCGTCGACCACATGCGAGCCCATACGGCCTTTGGCGCCGACTACGGAAACCTTGATCATTGCAGCTCCTTGATGTTTTCGCGGACGCGCATGTTGCGCATGTCGTACGTTTGCCGTGCGCATGTGTTCGAAATCGCGTGTCCGCGTCCATAACGTGTTCCACTTATGAATCTAAAGAGACGCTTCGACGCGGAGGCAGGCGGCTATGACGCTTGACGATCGAACGTCGGTCAGCCGCGGCGGCGCACCAGCAGCCAGCCGATCAGCGCGAACGGAATCGAACAGCCCACGAACACGGCGGGCAGGCTCAATCCCGCGCTTGGATTGAAATGGTCGAGCACGATGCCGGTGATCATGGAGCCGAACGACGCGCCCATCGTGCCGGCGGTGCTCACCCAGGACAGGCCTTCGGTGAGCGATTCCTCGGGCACGGTCTCCTTGACGACGAGGTTGCCGGAGGCGAACACCGGCGAAATGGTCAGACCGGTGAGGATCTCCACCAGTCCCATCACGATCAGGTTGCCCTGGCACAGGTGGATCACCACAAAGCCGACGGTCATCAACGCGAGGAACATGATCATGTGACGCCAACGGGAGCCTTTGAGCTCGCGCGAGCCGAAGACCAGCGCGCCCATGCAGGAGCCGACGGCCAGCATGGCCAGCTGCACGCCCAGCACGGAGTCGAGGTGCAGCGATTTCATGACGGCGGTCATGGACGTGTCAAACGCGGTGAACGCCATGTTGAACACGATGAACACGGCGAGAAGCGGCAGCACACCCGCATAGGTGAGCACATTGCGCTTGTTGCGGTCGCGATCGCCCGTCTTGAGCCGATCCAAATCGAAACGGTCCGCGGAAACCGCGGCACCAGCGGCACCGCCGGCCGCCAATCGCACGTCAGCATCGTCCGTATCGGCCGCGACGACCGTGATTTCGCGCAATACCGGCGGTTGAGTGTCACGCAATGCGAAGAACACGGCACCGCCGAACGCGCAGGCGAGGGTCGGCACGAACAGCTGTGATACGGGATGCACGGACGCGGCCAGGAAAGCCGCCAGAATCGGCCCGAAGATGAACACGATCTCGTCGATGGCGGATTCGAGCGCATACGCGGTGTTGAGCAGGTCCTCCTTGTCGGCGCGGTCGAGCACGTACGCCCAACGGGTGCGTACGAGCGCGCCGAACGAGAACTGCGTCATGCCCATGACCACGGCAAGCACGAACAGCAGCGGAATCGGCACGCGCATCAGTGCGGCGAACGCGAAGCCCAGCATGACGATGACCTGCACCGTCAGGATCACCGGACCGACCTTGCGCTGGCCGAACCGGTCGAACAGGCGCGCGTACAGCGGCGTGACCGCGGCGGTGGCGAGCACGTACGCGGCGCTCATCACGCCGGCGATCGTCCAATTGTCGTACATGTGGTTGAGCGCGAGCACGATACCGAGGCCCATCATGGACATCGGCAGTCGCGCGATGGCTCCGGACACGCAGAACGCCTTCGTGCCGGGAATGCGGAAAAGCTGCGCGTATGGCGATTGCGTTTTCTGCGATTCGTGCGGTTCGTGCGATTGCGATTGCGGTTTCGCGCTCGTCACGCCGTCACCTTTCCCCGGTAGATGAACATGTCGTCGAACAGTGGCGGCACTTCGCCGTCGGCGCTGCCGCCGAGCCGGGCGACCGTCTCGCTTGCCGTGCGGTGCGCGATGCAGTCCAACCCCTTGTGGTCGTAGAAGCTCACGTCGCAGTCGGAATCGGTGTGCAGGTAGAACGCGGGTACGTCCCATGCGGCGAAATGCTCCTGCATGCGTCTCCAAAGCTGCCCGCCCACACCGTGGCCGCGCACGTCGGGGTTGACGATGAACAGTTCCAGCTCGCCCATGGTGGTTTCGTTGGCGCGCCCTTCGCGTTCCAGATCGAGTTCCACCGAGAAGCCGGATTTCAGCGCCGCCATATGCTTGGCGGCCTCCGGATCGGCGTCGATGCGGCGTTCCAAGGCCTTCATTTCCTCGCCGACTTCGATTTCGTCGAGCTGCGGCGCCTCGCCGGCGACGCGGATGAACGTGACGCCCGCGAGTGTGCCGTCGGCGGCGAACGCGCCGTTGGCGAACGTGGTCGGCAGCAGGTAGTGCAGCACGAAATATCGGGAGATCAGCCGCGACATGTCCGCGCCGACCTTGTCCACATCCTGCGGCCAGGTACGGTCGAACAGGTCGACCACCGCGTCCAGATCGCCCCAGACGATGGGACGGAAGACGATTGCCGATGCGTTGTTTGTTCCGGCACCCATGCCGGCGTTCGGGATTGCGGTTGCGCTGTTCGCAGCCATATCAAACACTCCTTAACTGTCGTTGCGTCCGGCATGTGCGCCCGCCCACACATGCTGCACGAGGGTAGCGGCGTTCCTCCACAACGCTGCCTGCATAGCGGTTTCTCCCGCAGGCAGGCCGGAAAGCGCCGCTCCCCCGCTTTCTTCGGTCAAGGAGCCATTGCGCACCGGCACTAGTCGTTGTCGGATTGCTGCGGAATTCCGTAGCTCAACTCGGCAAGGATCTCTTCTTCTGTTTTGTCGAGGGCGTCAAGCTCCCGATCGGCCTCGTGAGGCTCACTCACATAGTAGAGACAGGCGTCGATTGCATCCAACGGAACCCCTTCCATCGCCGCGAGCAGCAGGCGGTACAGGTCGAGCTGTGCGAGCTTCTCCTTGATTTCGTCCGGTTTGCGTGGTTTTACGCCGGTTTTCCAATCGACCACGGTGTAGCGTTTCGTCTCGTCCGTTTCGTCGAGACCGCCGAAGAACACCGCGTCGAGTTTGCCGTTGACGATGGTGCCGAGCTGGGGCATGTCGACGACGAGCTGGCGTTCCGCCCATGCTGGACGTCGTTTTGCCCACGGCGAGGCGACGAGACGACGCTGCCAAGCGGCCAGTTTCCGTTCGTCTCGCAATTGGGCGTCCTGCGATGGTGCGTCCTGCGATTGCACGCCGCCGTTGTCCGCGTCGACTTGCGTATCACCTATCAATGCGATCAGTTCCGCACGCGACTGCGCGGCCATGCCGGCAGCACCTTCCGTACCGCCGATGCCGTCGACGTCCGCATCCGCCATGATGAAACGCTCAGCCCATGCGTGGAACCGCGTGCCGAGCTGTGCCGCCGGCGAGGCGACGTGCGGAATCGGACGGACCAGACCACGCCAGTAGGCGCGGGAGTCACGCTCGCCCATGGAGCCGGCGCGCGCTTGCAGCGAGGTGACGTTTTGGCGGCCGGCAGCAAGGATACGTTCGCCTTTGGCACGCACGGCCTCGTCGAAGGCGTCCTGCGATTCGCCTGCGTCAGCCGCGTCCGGTTCCGGCATGAGATGTTCGTCGGCGACGAGCAGTTTGGCGAGACGCAGCAGTGAGTTTCCGGTTTCCGGCGATGGCGTGGCGGATTCATCGGCAACGTCGCCCTGCGTTCCCGTGGATTCAGCGATATTCGGTTCGTCGGATTCGACGGCACGTACCTGTTCGGCCGCGGCACGCAGCTTGTCGGCGACATCGGCGCTCAGATCGCACGGCCAAGGCAAAGTATGGTCGTCCGAGACCGGTTCGAGCGGCGTGTTCCACGCATCGCCCACCACGGCATTCTCGAAATCGCGGGCGTGTTCGCCTACGAAATAGCCGTCGGGCAGGTCAAGTCCCAGCGTGTGCGGGGAGCCGTCCACATCGTCGGACAGGTTGTCCGGTTCGCGTACCGCGGTGACGATTCCGTTCATCGAATCGCGCGTCTCCAGCCAGAAATTCGACGGCGCGGCGCTTTTCTTTCCCTCCGCCAGGCGGGAGTCGCGGCTCGTCTCGTTGCATCCGCTGTATACGAGCAGCGCCTCGTAGCGGGCGCGCGTCAACGCCACGTAGGCGAGACGGCGTTCGTCGGCGTGCAGTCGGCGGCCGTATTCCTCCTGTTGCGTCAGGTACAGGCTTGCCGGATCCATTCCTTCCATATCGTCGACGGCCATGGTTCGCAAGGTGCCGAACACCTCGTCGTCGATCACTTCCGCATCGTCCAATCCGTCGAGCGATTCCACGGGATTGCCCCCGATGGGCGCGTCGTGCGGGAATCGTGGCAGGATATCCGCGTCGGCGCGCACCGGAACCGGCACCGCGGACGGGTCTTCCAGCCAAGTGTGGGCTTTTTCGAAGTATTCCGGCGGCTCCCATACGCCGTCGCGCCGACCGCCCGGATGGTCTTCGTCCGTTTTGACGCTCAGGCGGTCGCCTTGACTGGACGGGAAGGTGCCGTCGCGCATGCCGACCACGGCCACGGCGTCCCATTCCAGGCCTTTCGACTGGTGCACGGTCATGAGCACCACATCGACGGGGGTATCTGGTGCGGTGGCGTTGTCGTCGGACGCGTCACGCAGCGAATCCACCCACGAGATGAACGCGCGCAGGCTTGGCGTGCCCTGCGCGGCGATTTCCTGCAAGTAGGTGTCCACCAGAGACAACATCGCGTCGAGTGACGAAGCGGCATGCGATGTGACACGATTGCCGGCATCCGGATGCCGCATCCGTTCGGCGAGCAGCAGGTCGATGTCCAGTCCGAGCGCGGTGATGGCCGTGCGTACCACTTCCGGCAACGGATGGCCGGCCGTGCGCTGCACCTGTTGGATGACGCGACCGGCGTGGATGACGCTCGCGGCTCCCGTACGGCTCAATACGCCGTCGACGAGGTGCCGCAGATCGCCGCGCAGCAGCACGTCGATCAGGAAGACGGCGTTGGGCACTTGGTCGCGGTAGGCGCGCACGGTGGCGCGGATGTCGGCGTCGGACGGATTCGCATCCGCCTCCACGATGCCGGCCGACACGAGCGCGCGGTAGCGTTGCGCGGTGTTGAGCCGTTCGGCGATGCCGGCGAGCGCCTGCAGATCGTCGGCGGACAGACCGAATCGTGGCGTGGCGAGCAGCCGCATGAGCGCGGCGCTGTCGGTGTGGTCGCATACGACGTGCAGCAGGGCGAGGATGTCTTTGATTTCGGGACGTTCCAGGAGTGCGGCCTGACCGACGACGAGTGTGGTGAGGCCGGCTTGTTCCAGTGCGTCCTCGTAGGCTGGCATCTGCGTTTTGGAGCGGAACAGGAGCGCCACGTGCGGACGGTTGTCTTTGGCTCCGTCGGCGAGCTCGTTTTCGGTTGGCGTGTGCAGTGCGATCGCTTGTTTGGCGAAGCGTACGATGGCGTCGATTTCCTGGCCGAATGTGGCGTAGCCGAGCACGCCGAGCGTACCTTCGGGGGCATTGTCGATGTTGGCGAGCGGGGGCACGTCCACTTCGCGCATAAGCGAGCTGCCGCGACGTCTGGCGGGCAGGCGCAATGGTTTCGTCAGATTGTTGGCCGCTTCGAGCACCATGCGCGAGTTACGTCGGGTGACGGTCAGCGTGTAGGGCTTGTCGGTGGCGTCGTGGCCGAAGTCGTGTTGCAGCATGCGGAATGCGCCTGGGCTGGCTCCTCGCCATGCGTAGATCGATTGGAAGGGGTCGCCGACGGCGTTCACCGCGCTGCGATGGGTGGAATCGGCGTGGAACAGTGCGGTCAGGAGGGCCGCCTGCGTGGTGGAGGTGTCTTGGTATTCGTCAAGCAGCACGTGCGTGTAGCGTTTGCGGTAGGTGGCTCCGATGGAGGGGAATCGGGTGACGAGTTGGAATGCGGCGATGGTGAAGTCGCTGAATTCGGCCATGTTGAGGGCGCGTTTTTCGGCGTGGTAGTCGGCCACGAGGTCGAGTAGCAGGTCGCGTTTGCGGGCCGTGCCGGCCAACTTCGCGGTGTTGTGGACGCACAGTTGGTGGCATTGGGCGCGGTATTCGCGTTTGCGCGCTTCGAAGGCGGTGTCGGATTCCTTTTTCTTCTGTTTCGGAGCCTTGCCCACTTTCGGCTCGTCATCGGGAACGTCCTCGTCTTCAAGCGCTTTGGCCACTTGCGCCACGAACGCCTTATCCCATGCGCGCACGCGTTCCACGGCTTCGTCGAAGCTGGTGCAGTCGCTGCCGATCATGGCTCCTGCGATGGCGTTGGATAGGGTGAACACGTTGCCGGCGATGGTGGAGAATTTGCCGAGTTCGTCGCCGCCTTGGTCGAAGGCCATGAGCTGGTCCATGTGCTTGTCGAGCACGGTGTGGATGAGCTGCAGCGCTCCGGCTTCGCTCAATGGCTGCGTGTTTTGGTCGAAGCCGACGAGCAGGCCGTATTGGCGCACGATGGTTTGGAAGAACGCGTCATAGGTGGAGACTTCCGGTTTGAGGAAGGCGACGCGCGTACCACGTCCGGCCTGGTTGCGCGTCACGGCAGCGGAAACGCGCGAAAGCAGTTCGGAGGCGGCTTTGCGTGTGAAGGTCAGGCCCAGAATCTTCTCGGGACTGATGCCTTGGTCGATGAGGGTGATGATGCGGCGGGTCATGGTGTAGGTTTTGCCGGAGCCGGCGCCCGCCACCACGACCACGTCCTCGTATGAGGGGGCTTGGATGACGGCGGCCTGTTCCGGACTGTCGGTGAATTTCGGCGTGGCGGCCGGCGCAGTGCCCATCGCATCGCCCTTTGCTGTGGCCCCGTTCGTTGACACGCTTCCGTTCATACCGTTGCTCCCGTTCATGCCACGGTCCTTTCGAATACGGTGTTCTGCTCGCCTTGGCAGGCCGGGCAGACCCCACTGCCGTACGTTCTGCAGTATCCGACGTGTTCCACGGTCGGACGCGCGGTGATGCGGGTGGCCCGGCTCGCCGCGGCCGCATAGAAGACGCGGGAGATCATGGTCAGCGACCATACCGTCATCTTCGACCGCGATTCCAGAAGTTGCTTCCAATGTTCTTCGCTGACCTGCGCCGGCCGTTCGACGTCGTCGAGGCCGCTGGTGAAGACGCTGGCCATTTTGGGCACGTATTTGCGGGGTATGAAATCGCCCGCGTTGATGCTTCCGCCGGCGAACAGCGCCTGCTGGTGGTACGCTTCGTCGCCTTGCCCTTTGCGTGGCGCGGGTGCCGCGTATTCCATGACGTGGAACAGGGCGCTTTGGGTGATGTCCGGCATGGTTGCGATCGCCTGCGCGCCGCGTTTTCCGTCGTGTTCCGGGAATGCGAGGCCCAGCTGGTAGCAGACGAGCTGCAGGTCGCTGAACAGGGAGCGTCCATTCGGCACTTTGCCGGTTTTGTAGTCAATCAGCCGTACCTGTTCGCGGCCGTCTGCGGTACGGCGGTGTTCAAGACGGTCGATTCTGCCCGACAGGCGTACGGTGAGCCGGTCGCTCATGCCGGTTTCCGGCCAGCCGCCGACGAGCGCGCCCATGATGGCGATGAGTTCGTCGCGGGAGATCGGAGCGTTGCCGTCGATGGCGTTGTAGGCGTCGAGGATGTCGTCGAAGTCGAATTGCGCGGCGAACTGCCGTTCCGCTTCGGCATGGTCCAATGTTCCCACGGTGATGGTTTCGGTGTTGTTCGACGGGTATCCCGTACGGTTCGACTTGACGAAATATGTGGCGATGTTGCGCAATGCGACCGATGCTTTCGCGTCCTTGCCGAGCGCCTTGTACCGTTCCTCGGGGTCGTCGATGGCGTTGAGGTCGCCACGTAGGGTCTTGTATCGGCTGATCATCCATTGGGTGATTTCGTCGATGTTGTCCTCGTCGCTTACCGCGGTGTGGTTTTGGGGCAGGTCGAGGCCGGCTTCGGTGGCCTGTTGCGCGACGGCGTGGATGAGCGAGCCGAAGCTGGTGGCCGCGCTGCCCATGCGTGGGCCGGCGAAACGGTTCTCCAGCATCCAGCACACCGGGCACGCCCACAAACTGTCCACGGCGGATGGAGAAAGGGTGACCACGTCGGATTGGCCGTCTGTTTTTTCGATGGATTCCGGTTGTTCGATAAGCTTCGCCTTGTCGGCATGCTCCGTTTTCCCGTCAGATTCCATCTTGCCGTCGATTTCCGTCATATCGTCGGCTCCCGCATGTTCCGTAAGGAACGCCCAATTGTCGGGATTCGCGGCGGCGATGCCATGCGATGCCAACAACGCCAAGGCTTGCGCGGCATCGCGCGCTTGGGGGGAATCGGTCGGCGCATGGGCCAGCACGCTTCGCGAGGCGGCGACCAGGCCACGTGGGTTGGCCTCCAGTCCCGCGTATTCGCCGGCCTCGCCGACCGCCGTGTACACGCGTGTTTCCGCATCGGCATCCCGGTCGCGGTCGAACCATTCCGGCAGGTAGCCGTAGAGGAAGTCGGACGGCACATGGTCTTCGTTGAGGACCGCGCTTACCGTCACGCGCTCATCGGCGCGGGTGAGCGCCACAAGGAGGCTTTTCTGTTCGGAGGCGAGCACCGCGGCGAGCTGCGCGTTTTCGCGGCCTGCGGAAGTGACGATGTCGTCGGACAGTCGTCCATGCAGCATGATGTCGGCGAGTTCCTCCCCGCCGAACAGGGTGTTGCGCGGCGCGAGGTTCGGCCATTGGCCTTGTTGGAACGCAGGCATGAACACGAGTTTCCAATGTTTTCCGGCAGCTCCGGCGGGCGTGGTGAGCGTCACGGCCTGATCGATCGGCGCGGTGTGCGCCAGGGAGTCGGCTTCGATGGCGAGCGCGCGGACCTGTTCGATGAACGCGTCGATGGTGTGCGCTGCCGTCACGCCGTTCGATTCGCCGCCGGACGCGTAGCTGAACAGGCGCATCGCGGTGTCGAGCCGGTCGTTGGCCGCGCGGCCTTCGGCGTTGTTGCGCAACGCCGTTTTCTGCCAGATTTCGGCTTTGCCGAACGCCTGCCATGCACAGTCGAGCATGTATTGCGGTTCGTGGGATGTCAGGCGTGCCTCCGACCGCAGGGTATCGTCAAGCGTTTTCCACAGGCGTGCGAAGGCTTGCGCTTGGGGGTCTTTGCGGCCCAGTACGGAGGCGATCGCGTCGAGCACGCGGTCGGTGTCGCCTTCCAATAGCAGGATGTACAGCGCGTTCATGCCGAAGGATGGTTCGTCCGCGTCCTCAGCGGCACGCTCTCCCGTCATCAGCCGGTCGTCGGTGTCGATTGCCGGCAGGCCCATGTCGGCAGCGTTTTCCGCGTCCGACGCCGATGCCGCCACGCGTGCGGTGTGGAAGGTTTCGACGTAATCGTTCCAATCGTCGATCAGCTGTGGCAGCAGCGCGCGTCCGGACGTGTCGGACGTGGTCGGATCGGCTGTATCGTCATGCAAAACCGTGGCCAGCGAGCCGAGCGCGTTCATCGCCGATTCGACCACGCACAGCCGAGCCGGACGTTCGCCGGGGGTGGTGATCAGCGGCGAGTTCATAATCGATGCGACGCGTGAGCGCACGTATGCGCCGGCCGTGTCGAGGTTCATGGACGAGGTGGCGATGCCTTGCCGTTTCAGTTCGGCCAGTTCGATCATGGAGAACAGGCCCTGCACGAACGGTTCGTCCTTGAGGGGGCGGGTCACGCTCGAATAGCGTACGGGCACGCCGTCGGCGCGTAGCCGTTCGCCGAACGTGCGCACGGTGGCGTTGTCGTGGGCGATCACGGCCATGTCGTTCCAGTCGCGGCCGTGTTCGAGATGTTCGGTTTTGATTTTCCACACCACGTCGTCGAGTTCTTCGACGGTGGAACGGTACATCGCGGCTTCAAGACTGCCGTCGCGCGTCTCCGGTATGGCGATGGCCGGCATTTTGCCGGGGCGGTTCGCCAGCGCGTCGTCGGTCGATTCCGTGCTGGCGATGGTCAGGCTCACGCGGCTCGCCACCGCGGCCAGGTCCGTACCTTCGGCCATATGGGACGGTTCCAGCCGTACCAGTCGCGCGCCCAATCGCGATTGCGCCATGTTGAACAGATATTCAGGGTACGATCCGCGGAACGTCTGCACCGCCTCGTCGGGGTTGCCGACGAGCAACAGACGCACGCCACGGTTGCGCAATGCGGTGAGAAAGTCGAAGCCGGCGAGTGTGGCGTCCTGGAAATCGTCGACGATGACGAGTTTCGGCAGGTCGGACGTTTCGGCTTCGTTCACGGCGGCCGCGGCGTCGATCATGAGCTGCGAGGCGTCGAGACGGTATTGGTCCGGATATGCCTCGTTGATGGCCTGGTTGTATTCGGCACGCAGCGCGAAGGCGAGCCGCCATTGCACGCGCAGTCGTTCGCGTCGTTCGTCGAGCGTGCCGTGTTCGTCGGCAGCGCGGGAAATCAGCGCGTCTTCGAGTTCCGGTTTCGCGCCGATCTCGTTCATGCGGGCAAGCATGTCGCGCAGCTGGTTGGCGAAGGCGTCGGTGGCGTCGTCCACCACCATGCCCGACCAGTCGGCGACCACGAAGTAGGTGCGCAATAGCGCGCAGGTGGAGCATTCGTCGCCGTGCTCGGCATGTTCGGCATGCCTGGCGAGCACACGGCGGATGACCACGTCCTGTTCGGCCCCGTTGAGCAGTTTCGGCAGGGGTTGTCCGGCATGCGATCGCACGGCGGTCATGATGCGGAACGCGACGGCTGGCAGGGTGGTGACGGGGCGTGCCTGCGAGATCGCGGACAGTTCGCGGATCACGGTGTCGCCGAGCCGGTCGGCCACCTGTCTGCCGGAGACCGTCATCACGGCGTACGCGTCGCCATGCCGCTTCATCGCGGCGACCAGCATGTCCAGCGCGAACCGGGTCTTGCCGCTGCGGGGTGCCCCCGCAACCAATGTCACGTCATCGAGATCGTCCACATCCATCATGTCTCCCCAGCTTAGCCGAACGGTCCGGCCACGAATCGCATATCATCGTCCGAAGCCGTCCTGAAAACGTCATCGTGGACACCGCCATCTTTATATATGGACATCGATACCCTCTACAAAGTTTTTCGGACACCGCCACCAATAAGATTGACTAGCGGCGGAGCCCGGGAAGGTTCAACAGCGAACAGACGGCCTGCCCATGACGACGAGTACGGTCGAAGCATAGACGCAACGCACGGAACCGGGCAGGAACTACAAGAAAGAGGAAGCATGGAAGCCTCAAGGAGCATTCCCCCTCAGATTCCCGGCTACACACTGATCAAACGGCTGGGCTCCGGTTCCGAAGCCGACGTGTACCTGTACCAGCAGCTTTCCCCGGCCCGTCAGGTGGCCATCAAAATCAGCAAGAACACGCTCGACCCACGTGCCGCGGTCCGCTTCCGTTCCGAAGCGAATTTCATGGGGCAGATCTCCACACACCCCTACATTCTTTCCGTCTATGAGAACGGCGTGACCGTCAACGGGCGCGGCTACACCGTGTTCGAATACGCTCCGGGCGGCAATTACAAGACGTTCCTCGAGCATGGCCGTCTCACCGCCGACCAGATGCTCACCGTCGGCATCGATCTGGCGAGCGCGCTGTTCACCGCGCATCGCAAAGGCATCATCCATCGAGACATCAAGCCCAGCAATATTCTCATCAACGCGCACAATATGCCCATGCTCGCCGATTTCGGCATCGCCGGGACCGTCTATGGGCGTCCGGGTGTCGGCTTCACCATCGCGTGGGCCGCGCCGGAGGTGCTTGCCCAAGGCGGTGGCGGTAATGAATCGTCCGATATCTATTCGCTTGGCGCCACGCTGTTCGCCATGCTGATCGGCCAATCGCCGTACGAGTATTTCTACGCCGATGTGCTGGGCGATTCCCAACGGCAGGTGCGGGCCGAACGGCTCAAGTCCGTCATTCTCAACAATCCGCTGCCCAAGCTCAACCGTCCCGACGTGCCGGCCGAAGTGGAACGGGTGTTGCGTAAGGCCTTGAGCCGTGCGCCCGAGGATCGTTACTATTCCGCGTTGGAGCTCGCGCGCGACATGCAGCGCGTGCAACAGGCCTTGTATGGCCGTGCCGTGCAGACCACCGTCGAGGGTGTGCCGGATTATCCGCAGAACATGTACGCGCAGACTTCCGCATTCGACCAGTCCGCCCCGGTTGCGAAACAGCATGCCCGGTGGGTGAAGCCGTTGGCCGTCACGGTTGCTGCGGCGGCCGCCGTGGTCGTGATGGCGTTGGCGTTCGTCACCGTCGTCATGCCGAATATGGATGCGGCTTCCGACAACAGCAAGGTGCAGGTGCAGAACCATGGCGCCCGGAACCATGCCGAGGACGATCCCGATTCGGCGATCACGTCGGGCAGTGTGCCGAGCGTGCAGGATCTTACGGGCGAATACACCGCCGACGGCAAAGTGCGGTTCACGTGGGTCAATCCTTCGCCGAAGGATGGCGATTCGTACGCGTGGTCGCTGGTCGGCGATTCGGGAACCGACCCGAACGCGCAGGGCACCACCACGGAGTCGACGCGTATCGAAATCGATCCGGCCGACGGCGCGCAGACGTGCGTGCAGGTGAGTCTGGTTCGCGCGGACCGGCAGATGTCCGAGAATCCCATGATTGCGTGCGCGGCCAAGCCGTGAGTTTGCGGCCGGATGCGGGTGACATGAACCGATACGAACCAATACAGCCCGGCATGCATGCGGGCAAACAGGTAGGCGCATGCGGTCGGATGCGCGGTCAAGCAAAGTTTGGGCACAATCAGGGAAGAGCCAGTCGATGAGCAAGCATAGGAACGCCGAGAACCAGTCGGCGCAATCGTACGAACGGCAGTTGCGATTCGGGTCGATGCTGCGCAAGCTGCTGCCTTCCGGCAGTCGCCGGTGGATCACGCCGATCGTCATGCTGCTGCTGTTGCTGGGCATCGTCGCCGGGGCCGTCATCGTCAGTTCGGTGACGCAACGTCACGTGCAGCTCGACGATGGCACCGTGTGGGTCACTTCGCTCAAAGACCGCAAGGCCGCCCGTTTCAACGTGCGCAACCGGGACGCCGACGCGGGCGTCGCCTCCACTGCGGCCCGGTTCGACGTGGCCCAGCATGATGGCTCCACCGTGATCTCCGAAGGTACGAAGGCCAGCAGCATCGAGGCCTCCACCGTCAGCGAAAACGGCAACACCACCATCAAATCGGATACGCGGACCGTCGTCGGAGGCAACACCGCGGCGTTCATCAACGTCAAGACGGGCAATGTGTGGGTCGGGTCCGCCGATGATGTGAAATCCATGAATCCGACCACCGATTCGCCGAAGATGAAGCTGGGGTCGGGTGGCCGTATCGCGGTGACGCATGACGGTGTCGTCTACGGCTACCGCACGTCCGACGGCGCGGTGCTCAGTGTCGACGGACCTCAGGGAACGCCCGGCAAGGATGCGACGATCAAGGGCGCCACGAATGTCGAATCGTTCACCGTGGTCGGCAAGACGCCGGTCGTAGCCGGTGCCGGCAAGGTGTTCTGGCCGAAGGGCAGCGCGGATATCGGCCTGCAGGGTCAGGCGACGTTGCAGGCGCCGTCCACGGATGGCAGGCAGACTGGCTGGGTGGCGGTTTCCACGCCGCGGGGCATCGCCATGGTCGATTTGGGCAGCAAAAAGGTCACGCAGCTGCCGAACGCCGGCAAGGGCGATGCCGCGCAGCCGGTGTCCACCAATGGCTGCGTGTTCGCCGCGTGGGCGCAGAAGGCCAACAATTACATCAGGGTGTGCGCGGCGAACGACAAGGACGCACAGTTTTCCTCGTTGGAAGATGTCAATCCCACCTCGCAGCTCGTGTTCCGCACCAACCATCGTCTGGTGGTGCTCAACGACGTGGTCAACGGCAATGTGTGGAATCCGCAGGAGTCCACCAAGGTCATCAAAATCCAGTGGAACAAGGTGGAGACCAAGCAGTCGAAGCAACAGCAGCAGAACAACGACAGCGCCAACAACCAGCACAATTTCAGCAAGAACTGTTCGGCGCAGTCGGGGCAGATCAAGGCCGTGGACGATTCGTTCGGCGCGCGCGTGGGATCGCAGCAGATTCTCGACGTGTTGCGCAACGACGAGCAGACCGACTGTTCCGTGCTGCGCATCACGTCGGTGAGCGCTCCGGATGGCGCGAACATCACCGTCTCCCCCGTGTATGACGGCCGGTATCTGCAGCTCGACGCCTCCGGTGCCGCCGCGGGCAACGTGTCCTTCAGCTATGAGATTTCCGACGGACGCGGGCAGACGTCCAGCGCCACCGTGTCGCTCACGCTGGCCGGCGGCGACGACCATGCGCCGCTGCAGAGCGACACTCCGCCGGAAATCGACGTGGAGCAGGGTGCTTCGTACACCGCGAACGCGTTGGGCAGCTTCTCCGACCCCGACGGCGATCCGCTGACCTTGGTGTCGGCATCGCCGCAGAACACCGATCAGGTGACGGTGTCCACGCGAGCCGACGGACAATTGGTCTTCAACGCCGGTTCGATGTCGTCCGGCAGGGCGGGCATCGAGGTCACGGTGTCCGACGGCCAGCAGACCGGCACCGGCATGATCTACTTCTCCGTGAAACCGGCGAACACGCTGGGCGCGGTCATCGACCCCGTGGTCAAACAGACCACGCCCGACACCCGCACCACCATCGCGCTCAAACCGTACGTGCACGGCACGTCCGTCGAACCGGCCGAATTGACCGCGGTGGAGACGCCGTCCGGCGCGGCCACCACCATGAACGCCACCGACATGTCGATCACGTTCACCGCCTCCAATCCCGGCACCTACTATGTGCCGTACACCATCACGCAGGGTTCCATTCCGTCGACCGGTCTGGCTCGTGTGGAGGTGCAGGCGGTGGCCGGAGACGCCGCCAAGCCGATCGCGGCGAACGATGTGGCGCTGCTCGGTGCGGACAATACCGCGATCGTGGAGCCGCTTGCCAACGACGTCGACCCGATGGGCGGCGTGCTGTCGGTGACCAGCGTCACCGCGGACGCGCAAAGCGGCATCAAAACCGGTGTGGTGAGCAACAAGCGCGTCTATATCACCGCGCGTCAGGTGCCTACCGAGCCGGTGCGGATCTCCTACACCGTGGCCAACGCGGCCGGATCGTCGACCGGCGTCATCGTCCTGCAGCCGCCGGCGCTGACCACGTCGAATTCCGTGCCGAAGGCCGAGAACATCACCACACAGGTGCGCACCGAAGGCATCGTGTCCGTGGACGTGCTCGACCATGTCACGTATTCCGACGGCACCACGGTGAGCCTGCAGAACGACTTGCAGTATGACAAGAACACGTTCAAGGGTCTGGTGTTCGTGTCCGGCGACACCGTGCGCTATCAGGCCACCAGACAAACCGGCTCCTTCCCCGTCACCTACACGGTGAAGGACAATCTCGGCAACGCGGCCTCGGCCACCATCACCATCAACGTGCATCAGAAGGACGCGTCCAACAAGGCGGCTCCGACACCGTCCGACGTCGAGGCGCAGGTGGCGGCCGGTCAGAAGGTGCAGATTCCGATCACGCTCACCGGCATCGACGCTGACGGCGATGACGTGCAGCTGCTCGGCTTGGGCAACAAAGCGCCGGAACTGGGCCGTATCAGCGAGGTGGGCGCCACGTATCTGGTGTATGAGGCGTATGCCGATTCGTCCGGAACGGACACCTTCTCCTACGCCGTGGAGGATTGGACCGGTCAGAGGGCCACCGCGCAGGTGCGTGTGGGCGTGTTCAAATCCGGAGCCGATTCGGGTGTGTACGCGCGCGACGACGAGATCACGCTGCGTCCGAACACCGCGGCCACCGTGCCGGTGGCGCAGAACGACATTTCCGGGGACAATACTGATCTGACCGTGTCCAAGGACGTGGAATCGCAAGGCATCGGCGGCATTCAGGTCGTCGACAACATGCTGTCGTTCACCACGCCGAAGCAGGCGGGCACGTATTACGTGGTCTACACCGTCAAGGACAAGGCTGGCCTGTCCGATTCGGCGACGTTGACGGTGAATGTCGACGAGAACGCCGCCATCGACCCGCCGACCGCGTACGATTACCGTGTTCCGGCCGCCGCCACGATCGACAAGAAATCCGTGGACGTGGACGTTTCGCAGTGGATCGCCAATCCGTCCGGCACCGCCGACGAGCTTCAGGTGGGCGTGGATCCTTCCGCGACCGACCATGCGCATGTCAAGGGCGGCAAGGATTCCACCATCATCACCGTTGATCTGACCGATGAGGCGCGCGCGGTGCCGTACACCGTCACGAACACGACGTACGGCATCACGTCCACCGCGTTCATCCAAGTGCCCGCATATGGCGTGTTTCCGCCGGTTCTGCGTCCGAAGGCGCCGGCGTTGAAGGTCAATGCGCGTGAGACCATCACCATCAACATCGCCGACTACGTGCGTGTGGGCGCGGGCAAGACCGCGTATGTGGACGGCGCCGATTCGGTGAGCGCCACGAAGGCCGCGGACGGCGACCTGTACGTCAACGACCAGACGTTGAGGTTCACCGCGCCGAAGGATTACGCGGGTCCCGCGTCCATCACCTTCACCGCGGTGGACGGCAAGCGAGACAAGAACGACAAGGTGAAGATCGTCAATTCGGCGGTGCTCACGCTTCCGATCACGGTGATCGGACGTGAGGTTCCGCCGCCGACGTTCTCATCCTCCACCGTCGATGTGGTGGCCGGCGAGAAGGCCACTACCATCGATCTGACGGCGCTGACCCATTCGGCGTCGGGCCTGTACGAGGATGAGAAGCAGTACTCGTATTCCGGCGGCGTGAATTCCGGCAGTGTGGATGCCAGAGTGTCTCCCTCCGGCACGTTGACCGTGTCCGCGGACAAGACGGCCACGCCGGGCACCACGGTGAGCGTGCCCGTCTCGATCAAATATGCGAAGGGTACGGTGAGCGCCGGTATGACCGTGCGCGTCACCGCGTCCAACAGGCCACTCGCCCGTGTCACCGAGAAGACCGTGAAAATCAAGGCCGGTTCCAGCGAGCAGGTGAATCTGCTGTCCGACGCGTACAATCCGTTCCCCGACACTCCGCTGACGGTGACCGGATGCACGTCCGATGGCGCGTCGAAGCTGACGGTGGATTGCCCATCCAACGGCGTGGTGTCCATCAGGGCGGCTTCCGACATCGGCGCGAGCACCAACAAGGTGGTCGTCACCGTGCGCGACGCCACCAAAACAAAGGAACGTGAGGTGACCGGCACCATCAGCGTTTCGGTGATGGACAAGCCTGATGCGCCGCTGCTTTCCGCGGTGTCCGGCGACCCGCAGGATGGCGCCGTGAATCTGAGCTGGACGGCCGGTTCGGCCAACGGCAGCCCGATCACCGAATACAAGGTGATGTGGGGCGGAGACGCGTCCGGCGAGCGCTCGTGCGGGCAGAAAACCTCCTGTCTCATCGACGGGTTGAAGAACGGCAAGACCTACTCGTTCAAGGTGCAGGCTAGGAACGAGGTCGGCTGGTCCAAGGATTCCAACGCCGTCGAGGGCACGCCGGACAAGCTGCCTGATGCGCCGACGGATGTGACGGCCAGTGTGAAGGGCAACACGGTGAGCGTCACGTGGAAGGCTCCGGACGGCAATTTCTCGTCGGTGGACAATTACGAGGTGACTTTGTCCGGCAGGAACGCGCCGTCCAAGCAGACGACAAATTCCACCGGAATCGATTTTGTTTTCGATAACAACGCGATTTCCGACGGCGACTCGTACACGGCGACGGTACGCGCCCACAACAAGGTGAATTGGAGCCAACCGTCCAAGGCGTCCGACGCGGTCAAGCCGTGGGGCAAGCCCGATGCGCCGAAGATCTCCGTGACGAACGACGACACCACGGGAACCGTCACCGTCGAATCCGTGGGCAACACCCGCAACGCGGGATGCAAGGCCGTCGAGATTTCCGGAGATGTCAGCGCAAGCATCGACGGATGTTCCGGATCCTACGATTTCAAGATTCCGGACCATGATCTCAACACCAGGGAATACACCATCAAGGCGGCGGTGGTCGGCAAGGAGAAAACGACCAGCGACGATTCGACCGTGCGTTTCACACCGAAATACGCGGTGAAGGCGCCCGAATCGGTCAGCGTCAAGGGGCATGACGACGTGTGCGTAGTCAGTTGGAAGGAGAACGGCCACGCCGACGGGTTCACGGTGAGCGCGGACGGACTCGGCTCCTACCATGCCGGTGCTTCCGAACGATCGCACGATTTCCCGCTCAAGGAATGGCAGTCCTGTTCCTCGGGCTCCGTCACGCAGCATTTCAATGGCGCGGCAAGCACCTCCAAGTCCGGCAGGGCCGATCCGGCATACGTCCGCAAGGTGAAGGCCGCCGTCAAGGCGCCGATGCTGACGTGGGACGCCAATGATCCGAACATCATCAAGGTCAGCGGCGGATCGGTGAACATGTACGGCCAGCCCGGCAAAACCGTGATCACCTTCACCGCGGACGGCAAATCCTATGACGTCGCCTGGGCATTGGGCTCCGACAAACTGAACGTCAAGGACGTGCTGCCGACCGGAGCCGATTACGCGTGGAAGGCGAAGGTGGTGGGCACCGACACCGCGCTCAACAACGAGGACAATGGCGGCACACTGCTGGACCATGACAGGTACAAGACTCCCACGCCGAAACCCGAACCGTCGGAACCTTCAGAACCATCAAAACCGTCGGAGCCATCGGATTCTGACGCGTCCACGGAAGGCGAAGCGGCCACGCGGAATGACCGGCCTGTGGCATCCTCCGTCGCCCTGTCCACCGTCGACGGCGCATCCAAGCCTTGGATCCGCGGCCTGGCCTACTACGCCAGATGGTGAAACGGACGATCACAGCAATCGCAAACACAACGAACCATCCACACGAGCAACACAACAAGCAAGGAGCAACCCATGAGCAACGATTTCGATGACGCCACCCAGCTGGGTTCCATCGGCCATAATCCAAACGTTCCCAGCCAACCCGGCCAGCAGCAGCCGGCGTTCCACACGCCGAATCTGCCGGAGCAGCCGCAAGCCGATGAGGATCCGGAGGGCACGCTGCTGAGCGCGCACGGCACCACCCAACCGGCGTTGCCGCAACAGTCCGCCCCGGCAACGCCGAACCAGCCGCGGTTCCGTCAGCCGATGCCGCAGAACCTTCGCCGACCGGCCGCCAATCCGGCAGTCGCAATGCCCGCGCAGCAGCCCGTCCAGCCAACCCAACCCGTCCAGCCCAGCCAGCCTGTACAGCCCAGCCAGCCTGTACAGCCCGTCAAACAATCCCAGCCGGTCGTCGACACGTCCATGATGACCGCACCCAGCAAAGACATCACCGAATTCCATGAGAAGTTCGCCAAGCTCGTAGACAACGTCTCCCAGGTCGTGGTCGGCAAGGAAGCACCCATCCGCCAATGCGCCACAGCCATGGTGGTCGGCGGGCACATCCTGCTCGAAGACAACCCGGGAACCGGCAAAACCCAGCTGGCCCGAGGCCTCGCCAACTCCATCGACATGTCGTTCAAGCGTATCCAGTTCACCCCGGATCTGCTCCCGTCCGACGTGGTCGGCGTCACCTTCTACGACCAGAAGAAGGGCGAATTCGAATACCGCGAAGGACCGATTTTCGCGTCCATCGTGCTCGCAGACGAGATCAACCGCGCCTCGCCGAAGACTCAGTCCGCGCTGCTCGAGGTCATGGAGGAGCAGAAGGTCACCGTCGACGGCGTCACCCATGAAGTGCCGCAGCCGTTCATGGTCATCGCCACCCAGAACCCGATCGAACAGCTCGGCACCTACAAGCTGCCGGAAGCGCAGATGGACCGTTTCCTCATCAAAACCACCATCGGCTATCCAAGCCACGACGTGAGCGTCAACATCCTGAAACAGGTCAACGTCACCGACCGCGCCGCCACCGTGCATCCGGTGCTCACCGGCGAAGACGTGCTGCGCATGCGCAACATCAGCGAAACCGTGCATCTCGACGACGCGATCCTCGAATACATCGTGCGACTGGTGGAAGCCACCCGCCACAACGAACGCATCCAAGTCGGCTCCTCCATGCGAGGCGCGCTCGCCTTGACCCGCTGCGCGCGCGTATGGGCCGCCTCCGACAACCGCGGCTACGTAGTGCCCGACGACGTCAAAAACCTCGCCGTACCCGTGCTCGCGCACCGCATCACCCTCACCGCCGAAGCCACCTTCGCCGGAAACACCCCCGAACAGATGATCGGCCAGATCCTCGAAGACGTGCCGGCCCCGACCCTGGGCGCCAACGCCTGAAACACAATCCGCCCCCGGCATACGCACCACACAATCCGAAAGGTCAAGGAATGCGGCATTCGCACACAGTGCAGCGCAGACGGACCATCCAACGATCCCTACGCCGCCTCAAACATCGCATCAAGCGACTGGCCACCTCATACGTGTCGCCGCTTGGCTGGGCGGTGGCGGCGCTCGCCGTCGCCTCGCTGGTGGCGTTCGTCCTGCTGGGGTGGCATGAGCTGCTGGCCATGGCGGTGGTGTTCGCGGTCATGCTGGCCGCGGCGGTCATGCTTTCCCTTGGCAACACCTCGTTCCAAGCCACCATCGACGTGTCCAGCAGACGCGTCACGGTGTCAGACACGGTGAAAGTCGACGTCTGCGTGGACAATCCGGGCCGCACCCCCACCACGTCGGCGCGCGGCGACCTGCCCATCGGAGACAACCACGAACGGTTCGCCATTCCCATGCTCGCCGCAGGCCAGTCACGCCAGACGACTGTGGAATTCACCGCCGTCAGCCGCGCGGTGCTGCCCATCGGCCCGCTATCCATCCGCAAAGGCGACCCGTTCGGTCTGATCCGCCACGAAAAGAAACTCGTGGACCAGATCAACGTGTTCATTCATCCGCAGACCGTGCTGCTCAGCACCCTGAACGCCGGCATTCCACGCGATTTGGAAGGTCAGCCAAGCGGCGAAATCGTCGACGACGACCTCGACTTCTACGGCCTGCGCGAATACGAGCCCGGCGATGACGTGCGCAACGTGCATTGGCTCAGCTCCGCGAAAACCGGATCGCTTATGATCCGCCAATACGAAGCCACCCGCCGTACCGACACCGCTCTGACCATCAGCGTGAACCCGGATGATTACATCGATTCCCAGGAATTCGAACTGGCCGTATCCGTCCACGCCTCCATCGGCGTGCAATGCCTGCAGCAGAACCGGCCAGTCACCGCGCATGCCGGTTCCACGCACGCCATTCCGCGCAACGCCACGGAATTTCTCGATGGCTGCAGCGGCATCGACCCTGACATCGACGACAATCCCAACCTCGCGCAAACCACTCTCGAACATGCCCCCGACGCATCCTTCTACTTCTTCACCGTCGGCAGGCTCAAAACCATCGACGACATCAAACACATGGTCCTCGCACTCCCCCGCTCCGCAACCTGCGTGGTGCTTCAAGCCGCAACCGGCCAACCGCGCGCCATCAAACGCTACTCCGACTTCACCTTGGCAACCGTGGGAGACCTCAACGACCTCCCCATGATCATGGGGGTGCTGGCATGAGCACCACATTCACCAACACCGGCAATTTCACCGGCAACCTCACCGGCACAGGCACCAACTCCGCCAACACCAACACTGGCATGGCGACCGGCACAGGCACCGGCTCATGGGCGGACTCCACCCACTCCGTCATCTGGATGTCCCGCAGCGGCAAGTCCCCAGCCATGCCCAACACCAACCAGCCGCACGCCGCGCAATACGCAAGCCTCACGGTCGCCGCCCTGCTGACCATCGCCGCAGCCAGCAACCTCATCGACGTATACGGCTCCGCCCTGTCTTGGACGAGCGCCGCAATCCCCGCCACCATCATCGGCTCGCTCGTGGCGCTTGCCGGTCTCGTTCCCGCGTTGCGCCTGTGGTGGCAGATGCTGTTCATGGCGTGTGCGCAGCTGGTGGTCGGCCCGGTCATCTTCCTGAATGGCACCACCATCGCCCATGTCATTCCCACATTGCGCACGTTGACGCAGGGGTGGATGCGGATGCTCGGCTCGTTCAAATACCTGCTGGCCATCGACCCGCCGACCGGCACCGGCGACGGCTCGCTGCTCGCCGTGTGGACGATCTGCCTGTGGGCCGCGCTGCTGGCCGGTATCTTCGCGGTTGCGGAGGATGGCCGGCTTACGATGGTCGCGGTCGTTCCCGTCGTGGCGAATCTCGCGATCTGCGCGCTGCTTGGCACGTCGAGCGGCTTCTACCGTATGGCGATCGGCACGATTATGGCGGTCGTGCTGGTGGTTTGGGTCAGCGCGCGTTGGAAACTGTTGGAATTGGGCCGTTGGCTCAGTTCCGTAGTCATCGTGCTGCTGGCTTCGGCTGTGGCGATCGGCGGATGCTTGGTGGTCGGGCAAAACCGCACCATTCTGCGCGACCATTATGATCCGCCGCTGAGCCCGTACGATTACACCAGCCCGTTGAGCGGCATGCGTTCGTATATCAAGAACCATAAGGACGATGTGCTGCTGACCGTCGACGATCTGCCGGCCGGTTCCACGGTGCGTTTGGCGGTTATGGACCGTTTCGACGGCAATGTGTGGAACCTGTCCGATTCCACCATGGCTTCGGATTCCTCCAACTACCATCGTGTGGGCGATTCCATCACAAACAACGCCACCGGCAAGCGGTTCACCGCGAAATTCACGGTCGATGACGGTTTGAGCGACTATTGGCTGCCGATGGCCGGCGCGGCTTCCAGCGTGAAGTTCGCCACATCGTCGGACGCCGATTCGTTCTACTACAACACCGACACCATGTCGGCGATCTACCCTTCGCGCACCTCTCCGGGATTGTCCTATACGGAAACCGGCGTCATTCCACGGACGCCGACGGATAAGGAGATCGCCAAGGCGAATGCTTCCTCCATCAGCCAGCCCAAGGCGGAGGATGTGCCCGATTGCGTGGATAAGCTGGCCACCGCGATTGCGGGCGGCCAGTCCAAGGGCGGCGAGGCCGCGCAGTCTCTTGCCGACAAGCTCAGGGAATCCGGCTGGTTCTCCCATGGTTTGAATGGCGATTACCCGTCCAGGGCCGGTCACGGCAACTATCGCATCGACCAGCTGCTCGCCGGCAGTGCGATGGTCGGAGACAGCGAGCAATACGCTTCCGCGATGGCGCTTATGGCCCGCAGTCTCGGCCTGCCGAGCCGCGTGGTGCTGGGCTTCCTGCCGAAGAACGACGAGGGCGAGATCAGCGACAGCCGCACCGAGAAGCATGGCAAAACCACCACCACGAAATTCACCGGCAACGATGTGACCGCTTGGGTGGAGATCAAGCTGGACGGTTACGGATGGGTGGCGTTCTACCCGACACCGAAGGAAACGAAGGTTCCCGACGAGAACCAGAATCTCACTCCGCCCAATCCGCAGACCTTGGTGCGTCAGCCTCCGGTGCCGCTTACCGATCCGCTGCGTGACGACAACCAAGCCAAGGGCAAAACGTCGCTTGGCGGCAGCATGGCCGACGAGACGCCGACGAGCCTGTTCTGGCAGCGTTTCGGCAGAATCGTCAGAAAAGTCGCCATCTACGGCAGCCCTCTGTGGACGGTGCTCATCGTCTGCGTCCTGCTGCTCGCCATCAAGGCGATCGCCCTGGCTCGGGCGCGCAGGCATGGCAGCGCATCGCAACGCGTCGCTGCCGGATGGCAGGCGGTCGCGGCGCTTGCCCGGCAAAGCGGCCTTGACGTCCAAGGCACCAGAAACGAGCAGGCGCAGGCCATCGCCGAACAGATGGGCTTCGAAGCCGATACACTGCTCGCGCTGGGCAGGGAGGCTGATTACGCGGCCTTCTCCGGAGGCGATGTCACGCAGGAGCATGCGGAACGCTACTGGCATGACATCGCCGAAGAACGAAAGTTCATGCTCGGCTCGCTGCCGACGTTCCGCAGGTGGCGGGCGAAACTATCGCTTGCGGACGTGTTCCACTTCCGGAAAATCCGTTTGCGGAAAATCGGTGTGAAAGGGCGGGACTCATGAACGTCAAACATATTGAGGTCGGTCTGAACAGCAATATCGGCTTGCGTAGGAAAGACAACCAGGACAGCGCCTGCGCAGGCAACGGCGTGTATGTGGTGTGCGACGGCATGGGTGGCGGCAAGGGCGGCAAGCAGGCCAGTTCCGATGTTGCGGAACGGTTCGCGCGTTTGGCCGAACTGCCGACGCGCGATCTTGACGCGATTGACGAAACGCTGATCCTTGCCCAGCAGGAGGTGCTCCGTCTGGGTGAGCAGCTCGGCGGCGTTGCGGGCACTACCATCAGCGGCGTGCTGCTGCCGACGCGTGTCGGCGATGACGCGATATGTTCCGACGAACGGTGTTACATCGTCAATGTGGGCGATTCCCGCACGTACCATATGCGCGCCGACGGCAATGGCGCGTGGCTGGCGGATTCGCTGACGTGCATCACCCGCGACCATTCGGAACGGCAGAACGCCATCGATTCGGGGCAGATGCTGCCCGATGAGGCGAGCCGTTGCATTCCGCGCAACATCATCACGCAATGTGTCGGCGCGCCTGCCGGCATCCAGCCTGACTGGTACGCCGCGCGTGCGGACGGACGGTTCATCATCTGTTCCGATGGGCTGCATGCGCAGATCGGCCGTGAGCAGCTTGCCGAGATCGCGGCGGCGTACGCCGACCCGCAGATGGCCGCGGACATGCTGGTACGCGCCGCGCTGAACGCCGGCGGCCGCGACAACATCACCGTCATCGTGGTGGATATGCGTTCCGATATGCCGTGCGACGAGGATTGGAACGTCAGCAAGATCGGCGATGACGAGGATATCGACGATGCGCTGGACGGTACGTTGCAAACGTTACGAGTCATTCAATAAGATGGTTACAGACCACGAGACAAGGAGATCATGATGGTCGATTTCGATGCCGCGGTGGCGGCCGTGCAGGATCCGAACGCCGATCCCGTGTTCCTGGCGAAAATCGCGTACGAGAATCCGGAATTCGGTGCGAATGTCGTTGCCAATCCGCGAGCGTACCCGGGTCTGAAGCGTTGGGTCGCCGAATTCGGCGATGAGCGCGCCCGCCAGCAGCTGGTGGCGATGGGCTGGCCGGTTCCGCAGAATGGCGTGCAGCCGCAGCCGATTGCCGAACCGACGGCCCAGCCAATGGCCGAACCGGTTGCCGAACAGGTCCAGCCGGAACAGCAGTATCAGCCGGCAGTGGCGGAACAGTTCCAGCAGGAGCAGCAGTATCAGCCGGAACAGCCGGTGAACCAGCAATACGGTCAGGACGCTGCCTATGCGGCGTCTAACGAGGCTTCGACCGAGTATGTCGACCCATACATGAATCCCGCCGATTTGTCCGAAGTGGCCGATTATTCATCGAGCCAGCCGCAGAACGAACCGGAACAGCAGTATGCCGAACAGCAGTATGCCGCGGCCCAGGAATCACCGGCAGACGCGGGGTTCACCGCGGAACTGGCCATGACCACCACCGATCAGATGTTGATGGCCCGTATCGCCAGCGAAGCGCCGGAGCTTCGTCCGTGTCTTGCGCGCAATCCGTACATCTATCCGGAATTGCTTGCCTGGCTTGGCCAGTTGAACGATTCGGCCATCAACGCGGCCATTCGTCTGCGCCAGCAGTGAGCTAACGCCGATTATCAGACCATTTGAAACATAAGGGGTTGTCGCGGGAATCTCCGTGACAACCCCTTATCGTCTTACCGCTAACCGTCCGCGCCGACGCTGTCAACACAAATCGTCAACGCAGTCCGTCAGCGTAATCGTGTCTTCACTGACAAACGCCCTCACTGTTTGCGGAATTGGAAGAACTGGTCGCCGATACGCACCGTGCATGGCGCCTCCAGCTGCATCGGCTTGTGTTCCACTTTGGTTTCGACATCGTCTTGGATGATGTACGTGCCGTTGAGCGAACCGTAATCCTCTATCCACAGCGTGCCATCCTGGTCGAAGCTGATCGCCGCATGGTTGCGTGAGATTGTGCGCGTCGGATCCTCCAGCTTGACCGATTTGGCGCCGGCGGGCACTTCGGCCGAAGGCTTGCGGCCAAGGAGCACGCCCATATCCACGATCACCTGCTGTCCGGTCTGCTCGTTGTCCAGCACGTACGTGTGCTTCGGCTGCTTCATGGTGAAGGCTTCGGAAAGCACGGTGCCGTCCCAGTCGATATCGTCCTCGTCCGAAACGGCAGCGTCGCCCTTCGCAACGGAAACATCCTGCATATCGTGGTCGTCCGATTCGTTCTGTGCGGCGAGCCGTTCGCGTGTTTCCAAGGAATCGGCGGCATTGTCGACGGGTTCGGCTGTGGGTTGCGCCATCACCGTGACGTCATCGTCATACCACCCTGGTTCGGGCGGCGGCGGGTAAGGTAGAAAACTCATATTCCCATTGTAGGAAGGTGACGTCCATGCCGTCTGACGATACTCATCCTGCAATACGATGCTCGCATATTCCGTCTCAAAATATTATGCTGTAACTCGTCAAAAGAGACGGACACGTCGATGTTTCCCTCCGTGTTCACGGATTCGACATTCAAAAAGGAAAAAGGATAAGAAGGACTTTTCTCATGGCGAACACTCCTCCGTATGGTCAACCGCAGAATGGGCAACCGCAGTATAACCAGCCTCCGCAGCCGCAGGCGCCAAACTACAGTCAGCCACAGCCGGGCGGGCCTCAATACGGACAGCCGCAACCCATGCCGTACGGCCAGCCGCAGCAATACGGACAACCGCAACCTTATGGACAGCCTCAGCCGCCGATGCCGCAGTATGGTCAGCCGCGGCCGATGCCGTACGGTCAGCCCGCCATGCCCCAGCCCACCGCGTCTCAACCGGCGGTTCCACAGCCTGCGATGCCACAATATGCCCAATCGCAACAATACGGTCAGCCGCAACCGCCAATGCCCGGCAACTTTCCTTCCCAGCAAGCCGGCGCCGCGGCCAAAAATAAGCCGCCGGTCGCCATTATCATCGGCGCGGTGGCCGCAGTCGTCGTCATCGCGCTGGCAGCGGTGTTCTTCCTTACGAATCGCGTCAGCCGTTCCGATTACGAGGAAGCGCTGGTCCAAACGCAGGCGTTGGAAAGCAGCTATACAGCCATCAATGAGGAATTCAGCTCGGCGGCGAGCGCAACGGACAACGATTCATCCTCCGCTTATGACGAGGGCAAGAAGAAGTTGAAGACCTTCAAGCAGGACAGCGACAAGCTGGCTGCCATGAAGGCCGTGAAGAAAGACAAGGACGTCAAGGAGAAGTACGAGACGTTCGAGCAGGACCGTGCGAAATACGAGAGGTACATGAACGATCTGGCCCAGACCATGCCCGCGCTCATGAAGATGACGCACACCTGCACGAAGCTGCCGAAATTCGACTCCGCCGACATGTCTTCGTACTATCGCGATCTTTCCAAGGCGCTCGAAAGCTGTGCCGCCGACGCCGGCGATCTGGCCAAGGTTCCCATCAAGTCCTATGCCGAGTATGGCGCGGATATGCAGGAAAGCGTCAGCAAGAAGAAGGACATTGTGGATCAGATGGCCGATCTGAATCTCAACGATATCGAGTATGGGTCCGCCGATTACGAAAAGCTTCAGGATCTTCATGCGAAGATGTCCGACATCGATTCGCCGACCCTGGATCAGTCCGATTTGCAAAAGGCCGCGAAGGAGGCCGATCTCAGCGGTTCGTTGAAGGATCTGGAAACCACGCTTTCGGAGAAGATCAAGTAACGTCAAAAGACGACTGCGAAACCCTCCCCCGCGATTAATCCACAACCTCGCAATCCCACGACATATAGATATAGCGAAAGGCGGAACCGACCGGTATTGGTCGGTTCCGCCTTTCGCTATGTCAGATGATTCGTCTGTCGACTATCGTGAGGGGAATCTCACAGGGTGTCGCCCAGATCGGTCTGGCCGCCGTTGTCGTCCAGGAAGTCATCCGGGTTGAAGTCATCGCCCAGCTTCAGGTCGCCGAAGTCGATGTTGGAGAAGTCCACATCGGACAGGTCGGTGTCGCCGAAGGAGCTGTCGGTGCCTTCGCCGCCCAAACCGAAGTTCGGGTAGATGGTGTCGCGGATGGCCTTGTCGGGCTCCACCGTGGCATTGCGGTAACGGGCGAGGCCGGTACCTGCCGGGATGAGCTTACCGATGATGACGTTCTCCTTGAGGCCCTTCAGGTCATCGACCTTCTGGTTCAGGGCGGCTTCGGTGAGCACGCGGGTGGTCTCCTGGAAGGAGGCCGCGGACAGCCAGGAATCGGTGGCCAGCGAAGCCTTGGTGATGCCCATCAGCTCCGGACGGCCGGCGGCCGGCTTGCCACCGTTCTTCACGGCTTCCATGTTGGCGGCCTTGAAGCGTGCCTTGTCCACGAGTTCGCCCGGCAGCAGGTCGGTGTCGCCGGAGTCGATCACGGTGATGCGACGCAGCATCTGGTGCACGATGACCTCGATGTGCTTGTCGTGGATATCCACGCCCTGGGAGCGGTACACGGTGTGCACTTCCTCCACGATGTTCACCTGTGCGGCGCGCGGGCCGAGGATGCGCAGGATCTTCTTCGGGTCGACGGAGCCTTCGATGAGCTGGGTGCCGGCTTCGACATGGTCGCCGTCCTTGACCAGCATCGGCGCACGACGGGTCACCGGGTAGACGATCGGCTCGACGGAGTCGTCGTCCGGCTTCAGGGTGACCTGACGGCCGCGCTCGGTGTCTTCCACCTTGACCACGCCGGCGAACTCCGCGATCGGAGCCTCGCCCTTCGGGGTACGGGCTTCGAAAAGCTCGGTGACACGCGGAAGACCCTGGGTGATATCGGAAGCGGAAGCGACGCCGCCGGAGTGGAAGGAACGCAGCGTCAGCTGGGTACCAGGCTCACCGATGGACTGTGCCGCCACGATGCCGACGGCCTCGCCGACGTCCACCAGCTTGTTGGTGGCCAGGGACCAGCCGTAGCACTTGGCGCACACGCCACGCTTGGATTCGCAGGTCAGCACGGAACGGGCCTTGACCTCTTCCACGCCGTGGGCAACGAGATCGTTGAGCACGTCCATGGACAGGGCGTCGCCGGCCTTGTACAGCACGGTCTCGCCGTCGGCCGGGTCGATGACGTCGGCCGCGAGCAGACGGGAGTACGGGCCACCGTCGGCGGCTTTGACCAGGTGCAGGTTGCCTTCGGCATCGCGTTCGCCGACCTTCATGGTCAGGCCGCGCTTGGTGCCGCAGTCCTCCTCGCGCACGATCACGTCCTGGGAGACGTCCACCAGACGACGGGTCAGGTAGCCAGACTCTGCGGTACGCAGTGCGGTAT
>ERZ773239.351-NODE-351-length-52394-cov-4.389595_pt1 | contig 52394 bp, 78 predicted proteins | sample MGYA00580521_ERZ773239 | MGnify/ENA primary metagenome ERZ773239 (study PRJEB29015, sample SAMEA2737801) | human gut metagenome | biome: human gut; feature: human-associated habitat; material: faeces | place: China | collected 2012 ... | reverse complement strand
CAATGGTTTTTAACAACGCGTTCTGTGCCTGCTGCGTCATCTTCTCCGCTTCATCGACAATGTATACTTTATAATAACTGCTGTATGGACGAATCATGATGGTGTCATTGATCTGCTTCCGGATATCATCCACTCCGATGGTGCCCGGTTTTTCATGGGACACATAAATCAGATCCGGATGGCTGCCGCTTAAGACCTGTTTGCAGGCATGGCATTCCATACATGGCTCGCTTTTTCCCTTCTCGCACAAAAGCGTAAGGGCAAAGGCGTTCGCCAGAGACTTTCTTCCCATTCCCGCCTCACCAGTCAGGATATAGGCATGAGACACCTTGTTATATTCAATTGCTTTCTGAAAATGTTCCTTTATCTGGTCATGACCGATGATCTCCTGAAAATTCAGCATCGCAGTCACCTCACAATCTCTCTAATTTTAAGGCATATCAATGAAAAGTATAACACACTTTTTCCTTTCAGCCAATGCTCCGCATTCCAAATCGGCAAAATCTGCTGCCACCACTGTACCATACGGCATTTTCCGTTCAGAAAATGCCTGCCGTGTGCACTAACAATCGGCTCCTTCCTGCCGTCCTTCCATCTGAATACGGTCTGCAATCGCCCGGACACACACATCCAATTCCCGGTTTTCAAACGCTTCCGTCACATCCAGCCCCTTTAAGCGTTCCGGCGCAAAATCGGCCTCATCTGCCAGAAATCGCCGGCAGAGCTCTGCGTACTTCGGCACCTTCTGCTGCCGTTCCCTGGCAAGGGCACGCTCCAGGCGCACACCGTCATCCACCATCACATACAGTGGAACCAGCGCTTCCTTTCCATAATACTCCCGCAGTTTTTCGTAGGAATCCAGCGTACCGATCACCAGATAATTTTCCTGTGCCAGATCGACCTGTCCGTCATCTACCGTCGCATAGCTCCAGGGGCCAAACACCGTCTGATAGGTCCGCACTTCAATCACCCTGCCAGACTGCTCCAGCTTCTTAAGCCGGGCATCATCGATAAAATAATACTCCACGCCTTCCTGTTCGCCAGCCCGCATGGGCCGTGTTGTATAGAGCACAATGCTCTTAAGCTCTGGGTATACGCTCCGCAGCCGCTTATAAATACTGTCCTTTCCCGATGCGCTCTTGCCCATCAGATAAAAAATCTTTCCCATTCCCGTTTCCTCCAGGCCTGCCTTTTCTCACTGCTTTGTTTCATCTGCTTTTACCACCTGCAGATACCTTACTGTCTGGTCTTCCATTCCCTGTACCGGCAGTCCAATATCCCTGTCATGCAGCACCTGACGGATAATCTCCTCCGTCATGCACTCTCCGGGTGTAATAATCGGAATTCCCGGCGGATACAGATAAATAAATTCTCCAGAGATCCGGCCTGCAGATTTCTCCAGCCGGATGCGCTCAAACGGAGCATTGAATGCCTCTGCCGGAGTCATGAAGATTTCCGGCACAAAAGTCACAGCTCTCCCATATTTTTCGTTGGACTCCCTGAAATCCTTTGTCATTCCAATTTTCCTGTCCATTTCCAGCAGTGCCTCCACCAGCCGCTCCAGATGCTCCTCGCTGTCTAAAAATGTCAGAATCGCCACTGCGTAATCTGCTCCGCACATCTCCATTTCAATTGCGTAATCCCGGCGCAAACACTCACTTAAGTTTTCCCCTGTCATTCTTCCCTGACAGGAGATTACCAGTTTGGACTCGTCCACATCAAACACACCATACGCACCGGCCTCTTTCCGGCTTAATAGCTTCAGATTCCGCAGTTCTTTCAAGCGTCCCCGCACCATTTGGATTCGCTCCGCAAATGCCCTCATATGTTCCGCCCCATGCTGCTGCATTTCAAAAATACACTGCTCCATTACCGCCATGAACACATATGACGGACTGCTGCTCTGATACATCTGAAGGCACCGTTCCAGACGGCTGCGGCTGACCTGTTCCCCCCTCAAATGCAGAATAGCAGTCTGGGTCAGGCTTGGCAGTGTTTTATGCAAACTCTGGATTACCAAATCTGCTCCACAATATATTGCAGACTCCGGAAAGCATCCCGCACCAAACGGAAAATGCGCACCATGCGCCTCATCTACGATCAGCGGAATTCCCCTGGCATGTACCACATCCGCAATTCCCCTGATATCAGAAACCACACCGTCATAGGTCGGCGACACAATCAGGACACTACGGATTTCCGGATGCTCTTTTAATTTCTTTTCCACATCTTCCGGCTTTATCCCTCCCTGAATCCCCAATTTTTCTATGATTTGTGGATAAACATACTCCGGTTTCAGAGAATTGAGGATAAGACCATGATACACCGATTTATGACAGTTGCGGCTCACCAGCAGTGTTTCTCCAGGATGCATCACTGCACCGATGGCGCTTAAAATTCCGCAGCTGCTTCCGTTTACCAGATAGTAAGTATGATCAGCGCCATACACACCTGCTGCCCACTCCATGGAGTCCTTCAAAATTCCCTCCGGGTGATGCAGATTATCAAACCCATCAATTTCCGTAATATCAATAGAAAACGGGTTAGGAAAATCCCTCAGCAATCCGCATTCCATCTGTCGTTTATGCCCCGGCATGTGAAACGCTGCCGTCCCAGAAGCGCTGTAGCGCTTTAATCGCTCTCTCAGTAATTCTTCCTGCTTCATCTTTCTTTATAATATCCTTCTTTACTGTTCCTTCTTTTTTCGTATAAGTGATTGTAACATAGAATATCTTTACATTCCAACTCATTTTCATTATAATCAAAATGCATACTATGAAAAGAAAAGAGATGAACTTCCTTGCGGGAAATGGAATTTAAAATGGAGCGTCAGGGCCTGGTAAAAATCGGCGATGTGGTCGATGTAACCGAACGTGAAGGCTTCAATTACAGTTATATCATTGAACCGGCTGTGGCTATGTCCGGCTGCTATAAATCGCGTGACCGGTTGAAATCAAAAAAGGGCGTCATCAAAGACATCAAAGAAAATGCCCGTGGCTTCTATGTCATTGCAGAATTCGATGAATAATGAATATAAAACAGGGTTGTGACAGAAGATCAGTCTTCCATCACAACCCTGTTTTTATCCGGAATTACTAAAACCCTGCGCCACATGGCCACCGGCTCTTCTCCCTTTTTCCAATAACAGTCTTCCCAGTAACAATATACCTGACCGTCCTGCATCATCACAAATTCTACCCGGTCATTTCCCGTTGTATCCTCTCGCTCCCGAAGCTCAGCATCATCCAGATAACTCATCTGACCTGATCTGGAAATCACCGCAACCACGCCATAACTGTTCTTCCAGTTCTTCGGACAGTAATTTCCATAAATCTGGTCCCCTTCTTCTGAATAATACATCTGCCAGATGCGTCCCGGATAGCGCTTATGCAGTTCTTCTACCTCTGCACCCTCTTCCGTCAGGGAAAGACGGAAAAGCTGACTGTGCTGCTTGCCGCGCTCCTTCCCTTTCATCCAGGCACTGTAGTAAATCCAGTCTCCGACAATACAGAAACTATCAATGGATTTTCCCATGGATTCAAAGAGCACTTCATTTCCGCCCTTATTGCAGAAAATAGCCTGCCCTTTTCCATTTTCCTGCTCCTTCAGATAATACAAAACACCGCCCGCCTCATGAGGTGCCGTCTGAATATTCTCAATCCGGTTTCCGGACATCTTGAAAATCCGGTCCCCATACAGATAATTCCCATCCACATCCGTCTGAAGTTTTCTTCCCAGCGTGTCATACAGGTAAATCTCATCCTGTTCCACAGCCGCATAGATTCCAATCTGCTGTGTCGCAAATGCCGCATCAACACTGATGCGCTGCACAGATCCATACTGCATGATATAGATCCCGTCTTCCCAGAATGTAAAATTATCTACATCCTGCGCGATGATCTCGATTTCCTGGTCTGAATTCGCCCGGTACAGCGTATGATACAGGGATGGATGAACCTGGGAAAGCTGGCTGTCTTTTCGCTCCAGACACGGCAAATAGTAAGTCCAGCCATCACGGGTCTGAATTTCCTCATTGTAATCATGCGCTCCTGCCAGACTGCTTTCCTCCAATGGTATTGTATAAAGGATCTGTCCGGATTCTGAAAGAACTACAGCCTTATCACCCAGCTGAATCTCTGTATTCTCGTTCTTTTCTTCCGTTTCCTCTGGCTGTTTAAATGTCCGCTCAAACGGCGCCTGCAGCAAATCAAACTGATGCTTCACCTTCCAGACTCCGGCAATAGCAAGTACACCGGCCACTACAATCAGTACCAGAGATCCAATTCTCTTTCCCGCGGAAACCTCCGGCTCCTCCGCATGTTCCCCATCACCTTCCACAATTCCAAGACGATCCTCAATTTCCAGAAGCAGCGATGTCTCATCCAGATTTGCCAGATTTTCTTTCTTCGCTTCCTTAGACTGCATTTTCTCTTCCGCATAGGAGGCCTCGATCATTTCCCTTGTTGCCTCCAGCTTCGTCTCAGCAAGAAAATCAGAACGTCTCAGCAGCCAGTCCAGCGGACATTTCTCTTTCTGCAGCTGTTCCCCACGCTGATACGCTTCCATATAAACCTGAACCAAAAGCTCCTTCGTCTTTTCTTCCTGGTTAAAAATCAGCTTAGCATGCCGATACAGGGATTTGTAGGTCAGGATATACAAATTCTCAAATTCATGAATCCACTTATTCTGTTCTGATACATTCTGTGGCTTTTTTGTCTTCATTCCATCGTCTCCTCTTTAGTCAGAGTGTGGTCATAGATCAAACAAAATTAATCCGTATCAACAAAAAAGGCGAGAACCTTGCTTAAGGATTCTCGCCCTTTAAATGTACTGAGCGTGCGGGGATTCGAACCCCGGACAACTTGATTAAAAGGCAAGGCACCTTGTGCGTTTTTTCCTTATAAAATAAGGGTCCTCACCCTTCTTTGAAGATGAATTGAAGATATTATCATTTTTTCATCTTCTCTCTGCAAGCTATTTTAACATATTGTGACTATTTTCGGAAGTGCTTTTTCTGTGTCAGAATCTGACACAGTTTCTATCATGGCTGTCATATTCTCCATTAGCAATCCTCGAAGCATTATAATAAAAGAAAGAAGGAGAACTACTATGCACCCATTTCCAGAAAAAAATCTTAAATCCATCCGCATCATCTCCAAATCTATGCCCGCGCCTATCGTCATAGCCTGCTACAGTGCAGATGACGAAGAGTTGGTAACCGGTCTGGAATCTATCATCCCAGATACCGGTTACAGTCTTGCAGATGTGATTGCATGGTGCAAAGACAAAGGACTGCGTTGCTGGCCATGTCAGGATACAAGCGGCAACCCTACAAAACTACAGTAATCAATCAGCCTGCGGATACTGCAGCGCGCCATCTTGATCGAGCGTAAATGTGACCGGCTCCGTAGCCGCATAACCGTTTGCGTCAAAATAATACCACTTGCCGTCCAAGCGCTGCAGACCGGTCAGCATCACTCCATCATGCCCCAGATAGCAGCGGCGCCCTTTATACTCCGTCCAGGCACCCGTCATCATGTATCCAGCTGTATCGAAACAGTAATACTTATCTCCATCTCTCCACCAAGCATCAACCACATATCGACCGCTATTATCTGGATAGTAATAGCGCCAGTGCCCATTTTCCTGCTGCCAGCCGGTCTTGACTGCAACCGGAGTTAAAAACAGCATGCGCTCTTCCTGGCGGCGTCTGGTAAGTCCAGCCAATACCTTACCGCCGGCTTTATTATAAGCCAAGATCTTATCCGCAATCTCAGCGCGGGTGCGGGATCCATGAGCAGTCAAGCCATCAATGCTACCGATGTTGTAAGCAAAACTTACAAGTCCATCGAATTCGTTCTGATTCCAACCGTACTGGCTGTACTTGTCCACCTTGGGACCGTACTTGGTATCGATAGATCTGCGTAACCACTCGTCCGCGGTAGCCTGGCTGATCCGCAAGCCCTGGTAGATTGTCGTACCGGTGATTGCTTTATCCGCATTGGTGGTGCCGTAGCCGATGGTCCAGACACCTACGCTATCCTGGTAGGCCTGTAAGCGGCAGCCCTCAAATTTTTTAATCAGTTCCAATCCTTTTTCTGATATTTCCATGAGCGTTTTCTCCTAATTTAAAAAAAGGGCGGCACTACATCCGCCCCGTTGCAATGTCGCAATGGCAGCCATCACCCGGGCTGCCGGCGGGAGATATCTGGACCACCTCCTTCTACTCTTTGCCGCTGTATTTCGTGCGCTGCCAGATCTCAGCAACGCGCTCCCAGCCGTCCATAGCAACCAGGGCCACCACAAAAGCTGCAATGAAGCACGCAAAAATCATATACCAGGTTATCGGCTGGGACAGCCAGGCCATCAGTGCCACCAATGCCGCCGGACAAAGTACCAGGCTCAGCACGATGACGACTACCGCGGTCGGCACCGGTTTAAAACACGGCAGCTCCTTGATGACCTGGGTGATCACGGACACTAAAAAAGCCATCATACCGATGGCCACCAGTACATACGCTGCATACTGCAGCACGTCATTCATATTCATTTTTCGTCCTCACTTTCTACTCTTCGATTCCGTACTCTCTGCGTTTAATTCGCCGATCAAGTACCATAGCTTCCTCATCACTCAGCGTCGGCAGTTTTTCACAGGCTTCGTACCCGATCTGACAGTCACCATTTCCTCCAGCTTCTCGGTACGGCTTGTAGATGTAATCCAGATTCCGACGCTCCTTTAAAGTAACACCGCCACGCTGGACAAACTTATCCGTCAGGTAAAGCAGTTTATCGTGCCCCAGACCGATAATCATATCATTCTGGGCCTGCTCATGTTTAGATAACGCATTCTTTTTCTGATCATGCCGCGTGATCAAAAACTGGATAAATGCAAAAAGTGCATTTGATCCGATTACTGCGGCAATAACCTGTGATGTATCCATGTCCATCATCTCCTCTCTTATTCCGGCAGCCAAACTATGTGTTTGCTATACCGTGTCACTCCAATGTTGTACCGCGGCCGCTCCTCGTCAAATGCCCGGTACCTGATCCAGTCATCCAGAATGATACCTGCCAGACTCACCGGCATCCACAGCACTGTGTACTGCGGACAGATCTGGCCCAGGACGTTGCCAGGAATACCGCTGTAGTCCCAGACGCCCCACCCAAGCCAGAGATTGACGATACAGCCGGTTAAAAATTCCAACACAGTGATTCCTGCCGCACCGATCCAAACCTGCTGCCAGAGTGGCATATCCCAGCTTAACACCTCATTGATGAGACCGAGATAAATAAAGCACAGGCCGCCCAAAACAAGCATCGTCCAGTGACTCCAACCGCGCCAGGCTAGCTCGATGAGCACATAAAGCACACCGCCGGCATCGAATAAAAAACTGTACTTGCTAATCTGTTTAAGCACCCTCATCAGCTCCCGTCATGTTGGCAATCTGTAAAAGATATGCCTTTAACACCTCTGACTGGTACTGCTCCGGTACATCTGCGCCGTAAAAAATCTGCTGTAGATCATCAGCAGTCTCTGTACCGGCTACCCACATATTGAGGGCATTGCAGTAGGTTGTATGATAGCTTACATGCCACATGGCCTGTGTGATGATGGTCTGCATATCCGCAGCGCTGTAGTATCGGCACGGCTGGCCATCAGAGTGATACTCTAACTGCTCCGCTCCGGCCGCAAGCTGGACCTGCTTACCGAAGAGATTAAGCTGGTCATGCTCAGTCAGTGCGAAGTGCTCACTGGATCCATCTGTGAGCGTTACGCTGACACCAGAGTAGATAGCCTGCTCACATGCTGCGCTGATCTCCTGCTTTTTGCTAGCCTGCAGCTCTACAAGCGTTGGCTCATACGGTTCCGGCGGTGTGACCGGCTCCGGATCGGCCGGCGGCACATACACGCTGCCATCGTCTGACAGATACACGGTCTGGCCTTCGTCCCGGTACACGGTACTCCATCCGGTCAGCGTGGTGGCCAGGACATCCCCGTCTGTGTACAGCTGGATGTCGCCGCCCCAGGCCGCAGGCACTGTATCCGCAAAAACAATCTGCAGGACGTGCTCCGCTGTCGGAATGATGCTCCGGATCTCATAAATCTGATCAGATCCGGTGATTTTGATCTTTTCCATGGGATACCTCCTAAAATGTATTTTTATGTATAATAAAAGGCCCCGAAGGACCTGAATTTTCGAAATTTATTTTGTAAAACACCAACAAGCTGAGCACCAGTGGTGGAGTGATGAGCGGAAACATCGAAATGACTTCGAATATACTATCTTTTAACGGGGACTATAAAATATATAATACTGGCGGCAGATTGTCTATTGACAGTGCAGATGGATCTGCAATATGTTTTTTAGAAGGCAATAGACTATGGCTTAATTGCGCCGGCTTCTATGCTTTCTATGCGCAAGTGTCGCCAGATGGACGCCTAATTTTCTATAATCACGATCATACGCCAGTAATGTCCATTGCATATAATGGAGGAATTAAGGTCAAAGGCAGCATAGAGCAAAATGCAACCTTTTAATTATTCAATGATCCCATAAACATCTCCGAAAGTCATTTGAAACTCTGTTCCACCAGGGACCAAATAAGCCTTATTGAAACTAAAGGTTAAGGTATCGCCGGTTATCCGGAAACCAACTTCATAAATTGACGCGATGTTAGCATCGGTAGCAACACCCGAAAACCGAATGCCACCGCCAACGATAATAGCTGGAGCTGATGGCTGTCCGCCATACGGTACAATAATTAGCCATTTACACCTTGATAGGCCTGGCAGCGTTACCGATCCGGATGCCACATTTCCAAGGTTCCCGAGGTACGACCGCTGCATATTTTTCGCCTTGGTGTTTAGCACATTATAAAGGTCCATCAATACCTTGCCCTGCGCCGCCGATAGCGGCAGTTTAGCATTGTCCGTGACGCAGTTATTTACGATCTGCCCCAACAGGCACACCCCCTTCATCCAGTTCCGGATATCCGCAAAAAACTTCTGGACCTTCCCCAGGACCGTCTTGGCGCTGTCACCTGCTGCAGGTACTGGATACTCAGCCTGGGACGCCTTCACGGTCGTGATCACAGTCTCTGAGATGTCGCCGCCAGATGCGTCTGCTTTCTTAGCCAGTTCCTCATCAATCTTCTCCGCATTCTCATTGATCTTGTCGATCTCGACAAAATCGTCTTCATCAGGCATATTTAAGCCAAAATTTTTTGTTATCTTCATCTGTTTGCTCCTTTCTGCCACTTCGCATCCTCATGCAGCCCAGCCCAGGTCTCCGCCTTAAGGCTTTCCCAGGTTACGCTTTTGAATCGAGACCATCGGTTAAACACCACATACACATCCCGTACCATATTTGCCGGCACCATGTTATTTACAATTTCCCGGACATTGTCCGTAAGCCGCACTGATGCCAACTTTACACCGATATGCACTGTGTACTCATTAGGCTCCACAAGCAGAACATAATTTTCAGCACCGCCACACAGTACATTCAGCACCTCAATCAGCTTATTCTGCGTATACGGCAAATTCGACACAAAGTAACCTTTTATCCTGCGGACCCGGTCTTCCGGCGTATCGTCCGGCAATGGAACGATTCCAAGCATATTCTCCAGTTCAGAGCATTCATCTGCGTCCATTGACGTTAAATAACGGTTATCAAGCACGCTCTTCAACGCTCCCCACAACCGTTTTATTTCAATGTCTGCTGCCTTACTGATTTCTTTGAATTCTTTCATGTTTCCGATATGTTCCGGCCAGTACAGGCTAAAGCTACGGCTAAAATCATTCTCATTCAATTGTCGTTACCTCCATTGTTGAAAAAATCGGGATAGCATCCGCATCCAGCACCAGATTTGCACCGGCACCATTCAGCGTTGTTCCAGTGATATCCGCGATGCCTTTCACATCCAACACAGCCGATTCCAACCTTGATATGTAGACGGTCAGATTGTTTGATTCTTCCCATGTTTTGGCAAGGCCGTGCAAATACTCTTTCACCTTATCCTCTATGGCCGTTTTCAAGCTGCTGTAATCATAACCGCTCTCAAACTGGATCGAGGTCTGCACGGTTACGCTTTCCGCAGTTACTGCTGCCGCGGTGAAATCGTGCCCGATTGGGGCCACCCCATAACCTTCGGATGGAGTCGGGCAAAACTGTCCCTGCACCTGGCTTACCAGATATTCCGATGGTGCTGTAAAGTCTGACGAAATCAACACGGCCTTGACCGTTCCGCCACCGTTCCATACCGGATAAATCTTTGCCCCGCCAATCCCGGTCACAGCCTTCAACTGCTCCTTATATGCGGCTATATTTCCGGCAAAAGAGGTCGTGGTGAAGGATTCCAGGTATCTTTTATAAAAACTGTCCTGTGATTCATAATCTTCCCCCGGCGTCAACAGCTCCGTGATGGTGCAGCTGTTCAGGCCGTCCACGAAATCAATCATGCTCACCTCGCCTTTCAATCCGTTCGGCCCGCTTCCAGCCTCCTCACATATCATGCGGTAACTTCCATCTTCCAGTTTTTCAACTATCCTGTAGTTATACGCTTTTAAGTTTGCCCTGGCTCCGATCGGCACTTCTGCGTCTGCCGTTGCCTTTACCTCTGCACAGCTTGCTTCCTTCGGAGTCAGGCCGCGATCTGCTGCGATCAGTTTCAGATGCTCATAATCTGCTGTGCCTGCATGAGCCTGTTCACCGATAAAATCCATCTGGATATAGATTTTCTCCAGCTCATAGGCCAGCACCGACAGCGCATTAAATACCAGGCTTCCCTCTGTTTTCAGCACATCGTCCGACACACTGCCCTGCGCACGCGCCAAAATGGCGCTATATGTTTCATTGCTATAAGTTGACATCGTACTCCTCCTTTATGCTTCCAAACAGCGTCTGAACGGAAAATGATACTGTAATATTCGAACCGGTCCGCTCAAAAGCATAATCATCAATTCCGGTAATGTACTGGTTCACCTTAAGGGCCTCTTCAATTTCATCTCTCAGATCTGTCTCCAGGTACTCATCTGTCAGTGTCTGGCCCACATACTGCTCTAAATCAGCACCGTAGTTCCATGAATATATCGGGTATCGGAAACGCTGCGTGTGCAGGCAGCACCATATCCAGACCTTAATAGCCTCCACGCCTTCCACGATTCGCCCCGTCAGCTGCCCGGTCTCAAAATCCACCTCGTATTCCTTCGGCATCTCCACAACTGCTGCCGTGGCCGTCTGGGCCTGTATGGTGCTTGATAAATAACTCGGTAATATACTCATCCGCCACTCACCACCCTGTCTAAAATCACATACTTTGTATCCGACAACTGAAAAAGAGCTACCACGTCCCCTGCTTTCAGCGGCGCACTGTAGCTGCTCTTATCCTGGTGCGATTCCGGAACATTAACCTTTGTGCAGACAGAAGCAAGCAGACGGTCCGGAATATACAAGTCCTCCGCATATATTGGCAAGTCCCCAATGCTGCAGGTTCTTGCTCCGGTCATTGTCGCCAACTGGATCGGGGCGGTGTTGTTAACCGCTCCCTGTTCCCGCATCATATTCACCATCTCTGCAAAAGGGTCCGTCATTTCTTATCACCGTCCTCTTCCGTTTCAATATCTTTCTCATCCATGAGCTGTTCAAAAGACAGCTCCAGCTCCATCTGGTACGTGCCGCCCTGCCAGGTGTGCTTGTCCGTCTTGATCCAATATTTTCCATATAGTCCGGTAGCCGCATCCTTCACGGCCACGGAGTAACCGTTGAGACAGTTTCTGTCTCCGATAGCCGACAAAGATATGTTCTGTGTCGGATTTACCTTTAACATGTTTTTGGCCGCTGTTGTTGAATCCACGCCTTTTTCCACCGTATAAACATCCTGGAATGTTCCAAACTTCTGCAGGCTGGTATCATCCTTTATCTCACCGACCTGGTTGCCCTTATCATCATAGATTTTCACAGTGTTTTTGATGCCGTCCATGGTCTCCGATATAGAAGCCGCTGCCACATTCAGTTCATCGGATAACGTAAAGTTGCCCACTGTATACACCGCCGGCCATACTCCAAAAGCCCGCTGCCAGATCATAGGCAGATACCGGTTCCCGGTTATCCTGTATGCCTGCGTGTAAGCACCCATGATAATGTCATAAAACGCTTTGGAATCACAGATCATGGATTTGATGTTGATTCCGGTCGGCTCCAGATGATTATAGGGCACCTGGATGTCTGCCAGCACCTGCGCCGCTATGGCTTCCGGAGTTGTGTTTTTAAAGTTATAACGTCCGTTCGATTCCAACAGATTCTTCATCATATCATAGGCGGTATATGTGACCGTTCCGATGGCCGTAGACCGCTCTATGCTAAAAATCTGGCCATAAAACAGCTCTTCGCTTCCAACCAGGAAGGAAATATAATCCCCCACACAGGCCGCCGGAATCTTTAACCCAGAATCATACGGATCATTTAAAACTGTAAATTCCACGGACCGGCCAGCACTTAAAATGCTACCGGACCATGTCACAGATTCTACAGCATTCGAAATATCATAAATAACATTCTGATCAGGTTTAATTAATTTCAACGTCATGTTTTCGCCCCCGGAATGGTCAGCACTTGTCCCGGCTTGATCAGGTTCGGGTTGCTGCCGATCACACTTTTATTTTGTTCGTAGATGCCCTGCCAGCTGGTGGAGCCTGTCAGTTTCCGTGCGATTCCGCTTAGAGTATCACCGGATTTAACCGTGTAGCTCTGCGTAGATGTCTGAGTCGCTGGTACTTCTCTAGTTGCTGTTTCTGCTGCAGTTGGTACTGTTGGGGACTCCTTTATCAAGGTTGACGACGGAATACTGACGTGGCGATATTCCTTTATATCCAGCGTATAATTAATATCTCCTGTACCGTCATTCTCTCCCCACTCAAAAGATTCAATAGTTGCGTACATATTGATACCAGCACCAATTATTTTGAATTTCATTTTTCCAGCACGCTTTATCTTTTCAACACGCTCCACCATCTTTTGCGGTTTATCACTACGACAATCGCAGTAGCTATTATCGTAGTATCGCGGAAAAAAGCTTGGAAATCTAATGCGTCGCAACTTCTGTTTACCAAGCAAATTTACTTCGCCCAAATCGCACACCGTCACAGAAGTGTTATCCTGCTCCGATGTTACTGTGTATTCCGATGGCAAGACCGGTATTCTCATCCGGTCACCACCACCCTCAAGCCATATCTGCAACTGGAACACCTCCCATATTTCCGGATGCGGCTTTCATTCTGCGCATCAGTTCATCTGCAATACGCACGATATCAGCATCTTCACGCACCACAATCTCATCAGCGAGCTTTGCGATATTTACAGACTGACCCTGCCCAGCTTTTGCCATCTGCATAGATACATCATGCGGATAAATGCGGGTGCCCTGAGGCAGATCTAGAATCTCACCGCCTCGCTCATGCACCTGCACCAGACCGCCACGCCAGGAGCGGTCTCCAATAGCTCGTCCAGACACCTTTTTCGTATTGATTGCTCCGGAGTTTCCTTTGTCCATGCCGAAGATAGCCTGAACGCCATTGACTATGCCGCCGATTGCCCCGGTCACAGTTGATATAAGACCCATAATCTCATCAACAATTCCGCCGAAGATCTGTTTCACGCCACTCCATGCCTTTTCCCAGTCTCCAGTAAATACGCCTGCTATAAACGTGGTAATGCCTTGAACCACGTTTATAAATCCTGTAATGTACTGCGTAATTCCCGCAAATGCACCCGCAAAGAATGATACTGCCGCACCGCAAGCGCCAGCAATCACGTTTCCAAACACATCCATAACCACAGGTGCCGCTTCCATGACCTTATCAATAAACGGCTGCAATGCATCTTTGATTTTCTGAAAATTAGCACTGATTTTTTCAAACGCCGGAGATGCGCCACTCAGGCCCGCTTTGAACGTATCGAAATGCGTCTTGATCGCAATCACCGCAATGGCCAGCGCTGCAATCACACCCAGAACAATACCAACCGGTGACGTGATGGCCGCAATTGCTGCCTTGGCCAGTCCGGCACCTGTATGCAATGCCTTAAATCCACCAGCTGCCTTTGATGCAATGCCGATAAATTTATTGACGCCCATGCCAACTCGTCCAATCGTAGATATCACCTTGCCGAATGCTATCAGGCCGGGTCCAACCGCTGCCGCCATTGCCGCCCATTTGATAATCTGCTTCTGCTGGGCTTCATCCATGTTGTTGAACTTGTCCAGCAATCCGGTAACCTTTTCAACAAAAGGTGTGATGGTATTGGCCACCGTGTCACCAACCGTGTACTTAAATACATCAAACGATGATTTCAGCTTTTCCACCGCACCGCCCGGTCCAGACAGCAGCGCATTCGCCATATTATTCGCGGCTCCGGTCGAATCTTCCAATCCAGCTGTATATTGTGCAAAGGTATCTGGAGACTGTTCGATCAGTGTCAGCCACTTACCCATCTGGTTCTTTCCGAAGATGGTCGATGCCGCCGACATTTTTTCCTGATCATTCAGCCCAGCAAAAGAATCATGGAGTTTCTTCTGCATGGTCTGCATATCGTCCATCTTGCCAGTAGAATCAAAGAAATTCAGTCCCAGCTGTTTCAGAGTATTGGCTCCCTCTTTCGCCGGTGAGGCCAGTCTTGCCAAACCAGTTTTCAATGCGGTTGCGCCCTCTGCGCCCGTTACACCGGCGTCTCCGAACACATCCGTGATAACTGCCAGATCTTTAAATGACCAACCAACGGAATCCAGCATTGGGCCAGCTGTAGACATCGCATCAAACAGGTCCTGAACCGTTGTATTCGCCTGCGCCTGAGCCTTTGCAAGCATGTTGGAGGCATCCATAGCATTCAGCCCCTGATCAGAAAAGATTTTCAGGGCATTACCCACACCTCCGGTAATTACAGACAGATCTGTTGCGGTACCAGCTGCTAGGTCCATAGCCGGTCCAATCATGTCCGCCGCCTGCGCTGCGTCAAAGCCCTGTCTCGCAAAGTTCAGCGCCGCATCTGCCGCGTCCTGCATGCCATACACAGAATTGGCCGCCGCGGACTTGATTGCGTTTTCCAGGCCTTTTGCTTCGGCATCCGTGGATCCCATTGTCTGCTGCACCAGTTTCAATGACTTATCTACGCTTCCAAATTCCGTTGCAGAAGCTGCTGCCAGACCGACAAGCGGCATTGTCACCGCTGCAGTGGCCTTTGTCCCAAGGCTTGAAATTCCATTGCCAAACTTCTCTACGCTCTTCCAGGCATTCTGTGCCTTTTTGGTTCCTGCTGTCAGAGTTCCAATCGTTTTATTGAAGGAGGCTGTAAAATTATCAATCAGGTTAAACCGCACATCTACATCTTTTTTAGCCACGAGTTCACCTCCTTACAGGTTATGTTTTGCAATCATGTTGCTGATTTTCTCCGTCATGAGTTCCGGATATTTCTCCTGATACTCCTGCCGCGTCCGTTCCGCGTAATGCCTGCCAGGAACAAAACCGCCAGTATAACGGCCATGAAAATCATACTTTGCGTGACCATTCTCCACCAAATGAAAATGAGGGGCACGGTTGGTGCTCGTCACAAATGAGCTGGCGCCTTCCTTTGCCCCTGCTATCTTCCATTTTCTGATTCTATTCCCATACTTGCTCGGCATTTTTGCATTCACATCTTCGTTAAAGCTTTCCGCCACTTCAAACAACGCGTCTGACGCCTCCTTCGGATAATCCGCCACAAGCTTTTTCATATCCGCAACGAGTTCATCCGCGCCGTCAAATTCAAGTCTTACCATGCTATCCTCCCATAGTATCCTGAAGTTCTTTGATATGCTCCGCTTCCATTTTGACAAAGGCGTGAATGACTCGCTTATCGGATTCATGTGCATCGTAATAAACCGATGGTGCCCAGTTATGATTACAAAAAAGGTAATACATTAACTGGAAATCAACATCGGTTTCTACGAGTTTTTTACCTCTTCATCCGTGTCCTCATCGTCTCCGTATCCGGAAAGCATTGCGATCTCACTGTAAATACCAACCATCTCGCCGCCAGGAAACAGAATGGCCGCAAGATCAACCGGGCTAGCCGCACCAAAATGCGCCTGCAGCTCCTTATCCTTTAATGACGGTTCCTGCACACCCTCAACGACAATCAGGCTCTGCGCCTTATAGATTTTAGAAACATCAATGTCCCCTTTTTTGTTCTTGGCCACCGCCAGTAAACTGCCGTAAGTATTTCCAGACAGTGCCTTGATCTTTACACTAACATCCTTGTCCATGATCTTAGACAGATGCTTTGCGCGTACTTCCTTGGTCGGGATCTCTGTAATGAGGCCCCTGTCAATCTTCATCAGCGCATCAATTGATACAATTCCCATAGTCTTATCCTCCCTACGCGATAATAAAATCAAGGAACTCCCAATCTTCAAAAGTGAAATCATAGGAGTCCTCAGTTTCTTTTCCAGCTTCCCAATCCATCAAAGTTGCCTTGCCAAATTTACATCCATACAATGCCACACGTTCCGCTCCATATGCATCCGGATCTTCCAGGCGCATTATTATTTTTACACTTAAGGTTCTTCCCTGTTTAAGCGCATCGGACATTCTTTTTGCGATATTACTTCTCACATGATACATTTTGAGAGAACCTTTTCCCTCCATCTTCTTCAGTTTCTTTCCATCAATCAAATGACGGGGGCGAGAAATATCTCCATATGTAACATCTAATTCCGCTTTTCCAGCCTCAACTTCCCCCAAATAATCATCATCTACCCAAGCTTCACCAAAAGAACCATTCATAACACGGTTCGAATCAAGTTCTTTCATTTTTTACCTCCTACACATTAATAACAAGGTCAACATCCTCGATTGCATCCACCAACACAACCGTTGCACGCAGGAACACATGAGCCCCAGTGTTTGCAACCTTTACCTCATCATCCGACAGGCCTTCCAACTTCTTTGTGCTGCCATTGATAGTTACATCCTTGCCAAGTCCTTCAAGATAAGTACGCTGCGCGGTAATATCAACTTCCGCTGCGCCGGACTCGATCACGCCTTCGCTGGCCAAGGTTTTAAAATAGCTGTTGATCGCAGTAATCAGCAGACACTTGTTGTTATAGCTGTTCGCGTATTTGCCGATATAGTTGTCCTGGACCGTAGACTGAATGTCCGTCTTGATCATGTCCATGCACTCAACCAGTTTAATCTTCTTAAAGGAATCGCCCTTGGTTCCGGTTGTGGTCACAAAAGAGGTGACCGCGCGGTCCAGTTTCACTTTCTCACCGTCCCAGATAGCAATCAGCTTTCCGGCACCAACAGCTGTATCGCGGTCTTCCTTGTTCAGCCTGGAAGTGTCCTCGAAATCCGTTAACGGCGCATAGGTTGCGCTGATTGTCAGATCAGTCCCTGCCAGCAGCCCGGCAATTCTCGGCGTGCACTGTTCCGGCGTATATTCCTCTGTGGTAGGCTCTCCGTCTGCTGTCTCTACGCGGTAAAGGGAAGATGTCCAGTTAATGATACCTTCACAATCCGCCGCATTCGCGTTCGGAAGCACCACCTTGATCATAATGTCATTCTGCCTCTGGGTTTTCACCCAGGAAATAATATCCCCAGTCTTTCCATCTGTCTCAACGGTAGGAATAGCCAGCCACTGGAATACTTCGGTTTCCAGGTACTCCATCATATCCGCATACAGCTGCGCATCCTGCTCTCCTTTTACAGGCATCACATAGACGAGCACCTTTAACGGCGCCTTGCTGTAGCCAGTCAGGCAGTCTTTAATGTAGCCTGCATTGGTTTCCGATAATTCTGCCGGGATATTGGACACGTCCCGGATTGTGTAAGACTTCGGTGTACTGCTTACGCTGGCATCTCTTAACACCAGCGCCACAATTCCACGAGATCCTCTCTCGATCAGGCTGGCTGCCTTCTCGACAAAGGTAATAGAAATACTCGGCGATAATAATTTAGCCATTTGAATCTCCTTTCGTTGTCAGTTCGGTATGCAGATGTTCCATTTTTTCGCCTGTCTCCGGTTTCTGGGTGCTCTCCCACCAGTCCAGTCCAAAGGATATCTGCAAGATGTTGTTCGTATCCCCAATGTATTCGTACGAATACCTGAGCACCCTGAGCTGCCTGCCACCAATCGGAAGCAGCATACCCAGATGATTTTCTATCTCATCGGCCTTTGTCAGGTTGTCCAGCTGATCCGGAACTCTCTGAACATAGGTGATAAGTACGGAACAGGTTTTGTGCAGCATGTTGCGGGTCTGCCGGTTCACTCCGGCCGGCACGCACTCCACAAAAAAATACGGCGGCACTGCTTTATCCACAGTGTCATTGCCGTATCGTGTGATTTTTGGATACATTTCTTTCAATATTCTATTTACAGTGCGGATCACATCCGCATAACTGACATCAAACATGATCCGCCTCCTTTACTGCATGGTCCTTCGATTCTGTGCACATGAGTTCCAGGTAATAATGATCTTCCAGCGGATTCGTAATGTAATTGATCTGAAACTGACGGCCATTGTACGCTACGACATCTTTTTCCGTCACGTCCGTGTATCGGATCGTAATCTTATACATCAAATCATTTACATTCTTGAAATACTCAAGCTGTTCCTTTCCTCTGACCGGTCTTAACTCGGCCCAACAGGACTTAAGCGGGGCAAGCTCCTGAGTAGCATTACCCAGACCATCCTCTGTCTCCTGGCACCGCATAATGGTAATCCGGTGCTTCAATCGCCCTGGATTGATTCCTTTCACCTGGCTCACACCTCTGCACCCTCTTTCATGCTGTACTTCACCTGGAGCTGCAGGATGATGGACTGGAAGGTATATTCAATCCGCTTTTTCATCTGCTGCTCCGACTGCATCAGTTCGCGGTTATCGTACATGTTCTGTACAATGGCCGCCAGAAGAATCTGCGCTGTTGGATCCGTATCATCGTACTCACCAACAGCAGACCGGATATATTCCGCCCCGGCCTGCATCATGCTCTGAATCAGCGCATCCTCCTCATCTCCGTCAATGCGAAGATAAAGTTTTACGTCTTCCAGTTTCATCCGTCACATACTCCTTATGAACCTGTTACAGTATTGTCATCCACAGTAACAACACCATTTACCAGTGCCTTTGCGTCTTTAGCCTTCACATCCAGCCTCAGAATGCCGCGGAACAGAGTCATGTCATTCTCGTAAGCATTGAATCCGGTCACAGATGCGGTATTAGATGCCAGGATAGAAATCTGCTGACGGTCAAATACTTTAATGCCTTCTTTCGCATCGCCGCAGATCATCGGGATGCCTCTCTTCTTCGCAGTGGCAACGTTAGACGGAAGAATGGAGTTCGGAACAACCATGATCGGGATATTGGTTGCGCCGACTGCCAGCTGCTGCTTGATCGGAGAAGCCGGATCCATGCTTGGCTTCAGCAGATAGTGGCCATTAGAATCTTTTAAGGTATCCAGCCAGTTCAGGCCGTCATCATTGGTGATGATCTTTGAGCTGTTTTTGAATGCAGAACCCAGGGTAACGTTAATAGCCTTCTTGATGCCGTCCAGATTTGCAAACTCAGATGCGCTGCCATTCTGCATCAGCGCAAGAATCAGGCGGTTTCTGGTTGCGATATCCTCCTCGCCCAACCACTCAATCAGGGTATTGGTGATATTCGCGTCAGAGTCTGCCAGCAGCTCACTGGTTACCGGCATCCAGCCCGCATATTTCTTGATTGTATACTCAATCACCTCGAAGGTCGGTCCTGCAACATTTTCAATCTTGCCACCCTCGGCAACCTGTTTGAATCCAGTATGGTTTGCTCTGGACTGATAGGTTCTGCGTCCACTGCTGGTAGTTACAGGCTCGGTGTCAACCAGAGACTGAAGGGAAAACCGCTCCTCTCTGTAACGGTTGATCTCAGTCCTGATGTCATCCGGAACCGTATAGCCACCATCAGCGTCAGTTCCCGCGGTATTTGCTTTTGCAACGTTCTTAAAAAGATGCCGTGCTGCGTCTGCGAAATCATGAACCGCATGGTTCTTATTGATGTTTACCGGGCGCAGTCCGGTCGGCTCTGCACCCTGATTGGCTGGCTCAGTTGTCGGTTCAATCGGCTCCGCTGCCGGTTCCTGATCCAGAACGTCTTTTAACAGGTCGAATTTGTCCTGCATTTTCTGAAGCTCTTCCTTGGCTGCTTTGGCCTCCTCCAGTTTTCCATCGTTTGCCAGATCCACCACCTTCTGCTTCTGCGCGTTGATCTGGTTTAACAGTGCAAGTAATTTCTTATTCATGTCTTATATCTCCTTTCATACCCCGTAAGAGTCGAGGTCTTTTAACAGGTTTTCTTTTTCCTTTTCCAGGCTTTTCTTTTTTGCTTTGGCCGCCTGGAACTCTTTCACCATATCCGGAGTTACTGCCATCAGCCCTGCAGCGTTGGTCATGACTGTCGGCTCTTCTGAAATTCCGTCAACAAAGCCAAGTTCTACAGCCCTGTCTGCTGTCAACCAGGTTTCTTCATTCATGAGTCGTAAAATTTCATCTTTTGGGCGGCCAGTTTTCAACACATAGGCATTTGCGAGTGCCTCATCATATGTTCGTAAGGTCTCAGCCATTTTTTCCATGTCCTGATGATTTCCCGCAACCCGGCTGGTAGACACACAGTGGATCATCAGCATTCCTATCGGGGACATGGTACAATGTCCTGCCATCGCAATCACCGATGCTGCTGATGCTGCATAGGACTCCACCTCGATATCAATATCACTCCGTCCCCGAAGCATGCTATACATTTCCTGCCCGGCCATAACCTCGCCGCCTCCAGAATTGATTTTCACCTGCAGGCGGTCGCCTTTCGGCAGTTCTGCCAGTGCTTTCTGGACATCTCCAGGCGTGGAACACTCGATTCCAAACCAGTCATAGATCTCTTTCCAGTCATTTCCAACAATGTCGCCATTGATTTTTAAAACCATTATTCTTTCCCTCCTTCCCCACTTACTCCATATGCAGCGCCGACCGATGTCAGCGGAACATAGTTACCATTTACAATCAGGACATCTCCACCATCCAGTGACGGGAGGTCCAGGTAATGCCGCCCTTCATTCGGTGTGTAAATGCCGTTCTGGACGGCAGACGTAATTGTCTGCATCTGTGTTTCCGCATTTGCTCGAAGTAGGACTCGCTCATTGAACTTGTACAGAAAACCATCGGCCCGCTGCTTGTCCGTCAGGCACTTATAATTGATTTCCTGTTCATACATCGTGAGCCGGTACAGCATTGTATCAACTAAAAAAGCCAGCTGCTGCGTCTCTGAATTCGCATAGCTGGATTTTTCATAATCATTGATCTGATTCGGTTTTACTCCAAAGGCTGCCGCAATCTGAAGTGCTGTATACTTCCGGAGCTCGTAATACTGTGCGTCTGTCAATTTATAAGTGAGTGGCTGCAATGTGAAGCCAACCGGCAGTGCAACGACTTTCCCGGCATTTTTCACTCCGGTCAGAAGGTCATTGTACTCTGCCTGAAGTTTTAAACGGAGTTTCTTATCCAGATCGCCCGTATATTGCAACGTACTGGAAGCCGTTAAGCCTCCCTTGTACAGATTGTTCAAATATGACTGAGAATAACCTGCGCTGCCTATGGTATCTTTCAGAATATCCTGCACTGACTTTCCCATAATTCCATCCCAAGTCAGCCAGGTTTTAAAATGAAGCACGCTATCCTGCCGAAATGTGTAGGTTTTTCCTGTCTTTGGATCAGAGTACCTGTAATACAGCTGCCCTTTTGCACCAAAAACGCCAACATCATCCATCAGGACATCCACACATTCGGACTGCATAGGCCAGAAGCCCTTTACAATCACTTCCCCTCCATACTTTTTTCGTATAAACTGGGTCTGAATCCACACGTAAGCATTACCATAATGTTCACAGTTTGCCTCGATCGTAGACCAAAATGTGGATGGTGTCATAATCGGATTTGGCCGATACATCAGCAAATCTGCAGTCTTATCGGTCGGCGCCCTCACCCGTCCGCCGCTCTCATCTTCCTGATAGAATTTAAGCGGCATTTTTCCCATCGTCTCAGACAGAACCTTCAGACAGGTAAAATATGTGGTTTCTGCAATCGCCCTCGGCTTTTTTGAATCAAGTCCCCACCATTCCACCAGTTTTTCAAATCCATTGTCTGCGGAGACATCTGCAGCAATTTCATTCCGGAAGATTATTCCTTTGACTACACTCAAGAATCCCATTATCCAATTTCCTCCAAAAATTTTGCAACATAATCATTGATATTTTCCGCTTCAAAATCATGGTATAGTGCCAGCTTAAATGCCGCCAGTGTTGCGTCAATCGGGTCAATTCGCTTTGTAGTGGCATCTTTATCAATCTTGATCAAACCATTATTTGTTCTAATCACAGCGTTGCTCATGGCATAATTTAAAAGCGGGTTATGCGTATATGCCACATTCCCAGCAAATACCTGTTCCCTGAATCCCTGGGTTGACTCATTCAAGGATTTGTGGCTCTGGAATACCTCTTCAACCGTGTATCCCTGATCTGACAAATCCATCATGATCTTTGACGCGTTCGCCGGGTCAAAACACAAACATTGAATATCCAAGTTGTACTTCTCGCATTCATCCAGAATATACTTCATAACGAAGTTCTGATCCACAATCGGTGTATTCGTCAAAGTCAAATATCCCAGGCGCTCCCAGGCATCGTATGGCATTTTATCTTTTATGATGTGTTCACGCAGCTTGTCCGCTGTAGGAATAAACGAGTGCGTCCACATCACATACTTCACAACAGGCTTTCCCTGCGCATCCAAATCAGTACTCTGATACGGAATGATAAAGGCTACAGACGTCAAGTCAATCTTAGATGATAAATCGAAACCTACATAGACCGGACGCCCTGTAACATCTATCGGCAGTTCTTTTACTTCACATGCCTTCCATTTGGCCATGTCCATGTAGCCGTTATTCTTGGCCTGCACCCACATATTCAGTACTTTCGTCAAAAATGCTATCATTTTTTCCGGAATCTGCTTAGCAACCTCATAATCCCCTCTAATTTTCTGTAAGCCTTCCGCAAAATATCCCCTGATTGGATTCGCCTTCTTCCAGGTATCTTCTGATCCAATATCATCTCCCGGATCCGCCTCGCAGATATCAACAAAATACTCGTCGTTATGCACATCCACACTGGGATCTAATAATTTTGAGCAATAATCATATTCTTGCGTGTAACATGGATATGTCAGATCCTTACCCGCCGTTGTAATAATTGATAGCAACGGCTCCTTGGTATTGGAGCCAAGTGCCAAATCGTAAAAATCCGTAGTTGGATGCTGATGATACTCATCAATGATCAAAAATGCCGGGTTCGTTCCGTCTCCCGATTTTCCATCCTCTTTTGACAAGGCCTTGATAAAAGATCCTGTTTTTAGATGCTCAATGCAATCTCGCTTAAAATTAAATTTAGAGCGAATAAGAGTCCCTTTTGTCATCAGATCACATTCATCAAATACAATTTTGGACTGATCACGTTTAACTCCCGCTGTGTAAATTTCATTTACTTCATGATTTTGCGATGAAGTGATGCCAAGCTCATACAAAGCCTCACCAGCTTCCATCTGAGACTTTGCATTCTTCCTGGCAACCTCGGTAAATGCCTTTCTGAAGCGGCGCCTTCCCGTTTCCCGGTGGATCCATCCATAAATCTGACACTCCCTAAATTTTTGCCAGGGTGTTAAAATTATTGGTGTTCCAGCCAGTGCTCCTTTGGTATGTTTCAATAAGGCAAACCATTTTACAATTTTACCTGCCCTCTGTTCATCCCAAATATACGGAAACTCAGGTGTCCCAATTCGTTCCAGATCCCGAAGGAAGCGTTCACAGGCCCATACATGTTTCTTTCCGGATGGAATTACACCTGAAATGCAGTCATGGCAATACTGAATGATTTCTTCTTTGTTACTCATCAAAAATCACCAAAGACTTTCTTTAAATCTTCTTCCTCCTGGCTTACCTTTGCATGTGCCGCTTTAAGCTGACCGTCCAGTGTCATGCCCAAACGCCTGGACGATTCTGCCATATCCCTCCTGGCTTCATCCATCATCTTTACCAACGGATTTGGCTTTGGACCGCCGCGCGTTTGAACAATATACGTGAAGTCTTTCTTCCTTACCTCTTTCACCAGATCCATATAGCGGCCATAACTATTCGCATAATTCAGAAGATCAGATTTATTTAAGTTTCCAACCATTCCTATTTCCTCGCGCAAACGCTTTAAAGCTCTGTCATATTCCTTCCGCGCGGTTGTATTTACAAACTGTGATGCGATTACCTCATCCAGATCTGTGCCATCAGACTGTATCAATGATTCTTCATATTCTCTGCGAGCTTTTTCCGCTTTCGTTCTATGTTTCGAACTAAGCTGCAGTACTTTTCTATTATTGGACATATCTATCATCACCTTCCTTTTTGACCCCCAAAAGGGAAATTTGTGGAAAGAAAGGGGAGGCTGCGGTCTAGCCGCGGAACCCTCATACTTTTCTATAGCCCCCTGGGTGGTCTGCCCATTCTGGCACTCTTATGAGTTCTCTAAGTTCCTCTTGTGCTTTCCTCTTCTCCTCATCGGACGCCCGATACCGTGTGTGCACCTCGTCGTGTGATGATCTTGATAAAGGTATCAGGTTGTCCAGCTGCCAGAAGCGTTCCGGATCTTCCTCGGCTGGCACGATATGATGAACCGTGAAAGCATATTCAAGTTTTCCATGCTTCTGTGCGTACGGATCAATGCCGGAATAAAAACTGACAACTGCTGCTCTTGTCTTCTGCCATTTGGAAGAGTGGTACAGCTTCCGCGTTTTATCTGGCGCGGCATACTCCCGCTTATATCCACACCCGCATTTTTCTCCCTCCGGCACTCTTTTTTTGCAGTGCGGACAACGTTTGTAAATCATGTGATTCCCTCCGTATTTGGACATAACAAAAGAGCGCCCACTCGGACGCCCTTTCATTACATATTCTTAATTTTACGTATCAATTTTCTTTTCTGCCACCAGCTTAAACAGGGATTCTTTTTTATGAGTTCTATGTCCTCTTCGCCTGGTGGCGGCATCAAACTCATTAATTTCTGTACAGCTTCTGACAGTTCTTTAGTAGAAACACCGCAATCGCTCATGTTTAAGTTCATTTGTTCACGCTCCATTCTGCTCCTCAATAAACTTGTTCATCATTGCAGTGATCTGTGCGGCCTGACTAACGCCAGCTTTTTCACAGGCTTCGGCAAATCTTTCTGCCACATCTCGTTTCAATTTAAAGCCTTTGGTCATATATCCGGCTTTCTTCTGATACTTTTCTGATGCTACAGTCTGAGCATTGGGACTACCTTTTGGCATGTTTATCCCTCCACTTCCTGTAAGCAACGCCAGCAATCTGACTAACAATAACTGCTACAATAATTGCTACTATAACTTCTATTTTCATGTTTACAAAGATGAGCGTTTGTGTTATTTTCTAGTTACAGGAGAGAGCTCTGACCTCTCTCCCCAATCAACTTACCGGGTAATCATATGGACAACCAACCCTGAGATTACTCCAGCAATAACTCCTGAGATTGTCTGCACTGCGAATGCTTCCCAATCGATGGAGTTTTTCTTTTTCGGCTTGTGCCGATTTCGATTGCTCATCTCTTTTACCTCCTTACATTATGTATTATAACATAGGGTTAACCATATGTCAACACTTTATGCTAAGAAGTATAGAAAAACACCCATCTTGCGACAGGTGTTTCTCAGAAAGGTATGCTTATGAAATTAAATACATACATCAGATGGCCACCATCTGATGTAATTGGAACGGAAGGACTCGAACCCTCGACACGCTGGATATAAGCCAGCTGCTCTGACCTGCTGGGCTACGTTCCATTATGCGGCTGTTTGCAATCGGTAGCCGCCAACCAAATCCCCCGCCAGGCTGTGACACCTGGCAAAAGGAAATTCACATATGAATTGAGGAGGTTTATAAAGCCGCTTGCTGTTTGGAGTAGCCTCAGCTTTTCGCCTTTGGCTTCGACTATATTATAAAACGACTTTTCCGACTTTTCCGACCTTTTTTTATTTTATACCCACTTTTTTTAAATAAGCATCTCGAATATGTAACCGCGGATAGTCCGGACTATTGGCATAGCCAAGCTGATTTGATATTTTCGTCCATGTCGCTCCATCAATATAATACATCCGGAACGCCGTTCTGGCCTGCACATCCTCTATGCCATCAATCCAATTTTCCACAGCCAGACACCGGGCTTTTTTCTTTTCAAGGTCCTGCTGCCGTCTGGCATACCGCTCCCAGTCGAAACCAACCACAGCCTGCGCCCGTGGCTCTCCGGTGCGATAATCCAGGATTATGCTATTGTCAAAACCATTATCTTCCTGCTGCATGTACGCAATTTCATTCTCCAGAAGAGGGATCTCACTCTTGGTCTTTCTGTATGTACTTAAAAGCTTTTTTGTCATCTTAATCCCGCTCAATGGAATCACCTCCAACCGGCCTTATCTTAATCTTACTCAAATCTATTCCGCTGCATTTAAGGCACTGACACTCTTCTTTCCATTCCTGCTGACCAGCTTCACTCATCGAGTAATTTCCTTTCCATTTTGATGCCTGTCCAGCTTCTTCAAAAGTATATTCACCACGGAGTTTTCTACAACTATGCGCGTACACACGAACAATCCCCGCAGAACATCCTAATTTCCTGGCTGCATCTACTGCTGTATACTCACCGATCAGTTCCCCGCAACAGAACACATTATATTTCTTAACTACGGCCATTATCACCACCTCCCTCATTTATCCACTTCAGAATCGCAACTGTAAATTTCAGTTTTCTTCATCACGGATATATACACCAATCTGTTCTCCAAGCCAGTCAAGTCCGTTTCTATTAAACCAATAAGTTTTGAACTTTTCCCCGTGAGCTATATCTTCGCAACATTCCATGTATCCGGCATCAACCAATTTATCCAAATCAGTATCTTTTCCACAAAAATAATTTCTAAATGGCTTATAATACCTCTTTCCATGACGGGTGTATAATCTCCGACCCACATGACCGGAGTTATATCCGATTGTATGCAATGCTTTCTGACGCATAGTGCAGTAGGTTACGGTTCTCCCATTTTCCTCGACTTTTACATATTCTTCTTTCGGTAGTTTCAATTCTCTCACTCCTCTAAATCTTAATTTTAGTTACGGCATCAGCTCTGGAAAGTCCGTTATGTACATTTGACCCGGAATTTCGTTTTCATCCTTTTCTTTCCGTCTGCGAATCTCTTTGTAAGCATTGTATTTCTTTCGGTATTCATAACTTTTACCAAATACGTTCCATACTGCTTTAACCAGATTTGGCTCGTATGGACGAATCTTTTCCAGATCATCCACAGCCTTATATGATATAGGGCAACCGCAGCATCCAGTTCTTGTAAGGCCATAAACCTCGTAAGCGTCTGAGTAACGGATACCGTAATAGTCCTTATACCACGCCTTATCCTTATCAGATACGTAATAAAGCGGGCGTAATCTAAACTGACCACTTGCAGTTTCTGTAAAACAAAGAGACGCATTATCCTTTCGCGGAACGGATCTCATTCCACCCTCGTCTCTACGTTCTCCAGTAATAACCATTTCGAAGCCTTTCTGGACTCTGTGTGCCAACTGTTTTTTGCAATAATCACAGCATTTTGCGCTGATTTTGAAATCCGGTGGGCACTCTGCAATAAAATCTCTCATATACTTACTAGAATTAATCACAAGCTGGATATTCGGTCTCGGCTCGCCAGCCGCATTGCAGCAGCACAGGAAATTGATTAAACTCTCACATTTAGGATATCGTTCTTTCAGCTCCTTACGCTTTGCGGCTTTATCTTCTGCCTGATCGTACTCTTGCGCAATCGACAGTGGAACACCTTTCTTTTGCCATTCGCTTAATCCCCCAGACATAATCTTTGAAACGAACGGGATTCCATGCAATCTCGATGCCTGCACGATGTTAACCTTAGGGCGCTGCGTATCGATGTCTACTCCATACTTTTCAGCTGTTGCTTTCACATGTTCCTTCGTAGCTCTCATTTCAAGTCCGGTGTCAAAAAATACGTATTTCACCTGAGGAAGCGAGAACGCCTCTCTTGTCCGCTCAATAAGGTCAATCATAATGTCGCTATCTGCACCGCCAGAATATGAGCATATTGCGTTCGGATGCTCTTTTAAATGCTTTGCAACGATGCTCTGGATAGCAACAAATTTTGCCGGTGAATCAAAATCAGCATAGGACGGTCTGTCTGTGTATACTCTGCTTCTGTATTCTTCTTTCATTTCTATATTGGAGTAAAGGATCCTTTATTGCTGGCCAGCAAACCTCTTACTCCTTTCTTCTAAATCTTAATTCAATGAACCAACTTTGAACCAACTTTCGTTAATCCATCAACCGCATAACAACCTCTAAATCCCTCAAGCCAGACGGATAATGTCCCACATACCTCTGTTGGTTCGGTTGTTACAATAAATTCCTTGTCTTTATTTTTCTCTGACACATAATATTTGCCATTCATAATGACTTTATCTCCTTTTCGGATCATCTTTTCTACCTCCGTAAATCCTTATTTATCGTGTTAATCCAATGTAACAGTCGAATCATTTTTATACGTGCCGTCAATTCTCTTCCTAATAATTCTAGCACATCTTACTTCGCCTGCCTCTTCGTAAGCGTCTGCAATAAAATTAGCAAATATTAAAAATTTTTCATTATCGCCTTCCATGTGTGCTGAAATTAGATTTCCGATTGTACTTACACTTATAACCTTCATTAACCCTTTTCCTTTCCCTGTATCCTTTTCGAAAGTCTATATATTGCACACATCAATAAAACTAAGCCACATAGGATATATATTATTACAAATATAGGATTGTGCTGAATAATAGTTAAATAACTACTTTTTGGAGTTGGTTCAAATTTCAAAATTGGAAGTTCCTCATAAGTCCATGTATTTTGAAATATAATTAAGATAAGGGTATTTCCAAGAATCCCAATAGTAGCCAATAATTCACATATTTTAAATAAAAAATTTTTATCTTGTTTTTTAGCCATTTTATCATCACCTCTCTAAATCTTAATTTTCCGATGTTTCTCGCTTTCCATCCAATTCATGAAAATCTGGTTCCCAATCATGCAATTTCATCATCGACACACAACAATGAATTTTCGTGGCACATCCTTCACAGATTTCGCCCAAACTTTCGTTAAATGATATCCTTGGATTTCCTCCATTTGCCTGCAACTGCTGTCTCCAAGTCTCATTGCACGGATCAATTTCTTTTCCACAGACATCACAAAATATTTTTCTCATGACACCCTCCTCCAAATCTTAATTATCTGCTGCATGTTTTAAGCCTTGTTTATAGCCTAATACAAATCCTACGTTCTCTTCGCAGCCACAATTTTTACATCTATACCTTCCAAATCTACTGCCTTCTACAAACTCATGTTTTTTACAATTATCTCTTTTTAAATTGTTTTCATTGATCTGTTGCATGATTTCTATTTGTTCTGGCTCAAAACCTCTACTTTTGGCTTTTTCAATATCAAACATTTCGCACCTCAATCTTAATTTCAGTTTAATCTTTCTACCTTTGTATCTACAAATTTTCTGCCGCATGATGGACAGTATTTTGTGCCGATTTTATGCGGAAGAGATTGTTTGCATTTTGAACAATATTTTTTAACAGTGGCGCAACCACTCACAACTTCTACAAGATAAGCCTTGTCAAAGAACATCTTTACCTCTCCCAATCTTAATTTACCCTCGGAATGAACTGAAACTTTTTCGCCTCACCCTCGATTACGGTCAACGTCCCGTCCGTATCAACGACCAAAATACTCAAAAAATCCGGCTTAATTGTTCTTTCCTCGTCTCCCTCTTTTATTTCTGGTTCTTTCCCGTGCATGTCAAGCAGTGACAGTGCATTTAAAACCTTATTCCCATAAACGACCTTGTATCCGCTTAAACTAATTTCCATAGCATCCTCCAATTCTCAATTATCCTTGTTCTTCCAGCAACGGATCAACGCCATCTCCGGAGCATCTGTCTCAACTGGCACCTTGTCCATCATTTTCTCTCTATCTCCTTTTTATTCAGCAGATAAACCAGATCATACAGATGTTCAAATTCATCCATCAGAATTTCTCGCGTTTCTTCGTCGTTTGTCTGGTCCTCAAATCTGTTTTCGTACATCTGGATAAAATCATCCAGTGCCTCCGACAACTCCAGCTGCTCGTCCTCTGTCATCTGCTGCTCAAACATATTCACCGGGTCCCTGTCACTCTGCAGTCGCTCAAAATAAAACGTGATTTCTCTCTTTTGCTCTTTAATCAGTCCGTACTTGGCCGCCAGTCGGTAGGTGAATCCTTTACGCAGATTGTCCATCATGACTGTCTGAAGGCGCTTTCGGAATGTCCCCAGCGAGAACGTATCTTTATAAAAATTACACTGTCTGCAGGCCGGGAGCAGATTTGAAATGTCGTACATTTCCGACTCCGTCATATCGTGCCCGATGTCGTTATGGACATAAACCGGTTTAATGTGATCCACCTGCATGTCCTTATATTCCAAATCACAACCGCAGTACGCGCAGCGGTGATTGTACTGCTCGTAAAGCTGCTGCCGGATCCGTTTCGGTATTGCTTTATGTTTTGACATCTTCATCCCCCGAATCTTAATATAGCCACCGTTCCGCCATCCCGTTCGCAGATAATTCAAGCATCTTCCTGCAAGTGGTTTTATTGCGGTATCGGTTTGGCCAGCTATATTTCTGACCGTCCCAAAGGCTTATGCGTAGTTTTCTAGATTCTTTTCTCCACTCTGCGTTTTCGCGTCTCACCCGCTCTCTGCTTTTCCGATATCCCTCGTAGGCTAATATGAATTTTCTAAATTTTTTCTTTTTCCGTCTCCCGTTCATTTTCCGCTCCAAATTCATAAGACTATCAAATGCATCAATGCCAAACTGCTGGTTGCCGTAAACGATCTCATCAAATGTCGCATCATCTGTACAGAACTCCGGCTGCATATACTCGCTAATTCTCATCTTTATCTACTGCCTCCAAATCTAAAAACATTCTTTTTTCCTCTTTTCCATTCTCCATTTTTACGCACCGTTATCTGTCTGTATCGATTTGGCCAGCCTTTTTTCCAGCCTGGATAATAGCTTTCCCCCAGCTCTCTCGTCAGGATGATGTCAAACTCGTGCCGTTTCCGGTCGTATGCCTTGCTTTCCTTTCGGCTGCGCCCTATGTATACCTCTAATTGTTTTACAGATTCTTTCTTTTTCTGTCTATTGTTCACTATTCTCCTCCAGTATTTACTCATCTTTCTCCACATCCACACTTATAAAAGATGGGTGTACCTTCCTTCCGTGCCTGGCTTTTGATGCTATAGTGATAACCGACTGGTGCTTTGCTCCTGTTATTTCCGACAACTCCTTCGGAGAATCCGCTATTGCTGTCGGAAGCTCCAGTGCGTCCTGCGTTATCTGCATGTAAATCCGGTTTGGCATTTCCGGTACCAGCATAATCCGGCTCAGGTCAGCTCCGCTGTGTAACAGCCGCTGCCGTGTCCGTTCCCAGTCTTTCTCCAGTTTCAGGCTCATTGTTTTCGGTTTCTTCTGGATTTTTTCTGTTTTCACAGCCTCAAAGCGGTATTTCCCATACAGATACCGCGGTCCCTTTGCATAGCTTCTCACGGTGCTTAGCGAACATTTCAACTTTTCTGCTATTTCCGCGGCTGTATACTCACCCACCAGGTCATTGCTCTTGTATAACTGATATTTTTTTGCCGTGCTCGTCTTATGCCTCCTTACCAGATTATTCTCTGCCCACAGTTGCGGCAGTACCGGTCCGATCCGGTTACGAAAATCTTGCAGTTCGGGCATCTGTGTACCTTTGTTCCGGCTTTAAATACCACGTGTCCGATCCACGTATCCATTTTTCGTACTTCTGTCATGGTCTTTTTGCTGATTCCCTTTTCCATGTGGATTTCAGCCACCCGCAGCGCCCGTCTTTCGCGGTCCGTTGCCCTCTCCATCATGCTTTTGATGATTTTATGCGCTTCCTTTAATCTCATAACGCTCCTATCTGGCGTATTCGTTTAATAATATAGCTGCTGCCGCCACCGTCAGACCCCAGTCAAACCAATCGTCAGGGATTTTCCCTTCTCTTCCTGATGCCATCCAGGCCCGTGCGGCCAGAATCAGCACCGTTGATTTAAAAAACGTCACTCCGAACATTCTTCCGTCTCCCATCCTGCTGCCTGCTTGTAGAAATCAAAAGCAGCTCTTAGTTCTTCTTCGGTCAGCCAGTGATTTGTCTGCGAATGGAAGACCAGGCGGCTGTCCGGGATGTGTACAATAAAAACGTGGCAGTTCGATGCCTGCTGCACTCTGTAATCCCCAATTGTGATCTGCTGCTTTTTCATCATCTGCTCTCCCCATGTCGCTTTCTTCTCAGTCTGTTTTGTGTAATATACCATCTCGCCTTTTACAATCTTATGTTCAATTTTCGCCCTGCCTGCTGCCAGGAGCTCATAGCATCCGTGGACCTCTTCCCACTGTCGGAGCAGATCTGCAGGCATGGCCTTTACTGTTTCCTTTTCCATGTTCCTTTCTTTCTTGCCCCGCCGTAAAGTCAGCGGGGCAGTACCAGCGGCATGTCGTGACACATTGGCTCGCTTTGAATAAATACATCTATGTAATGCCCTAAAGGCGCATTACTGAATCCATGTAAAGCCCGGTGGTTTTCCCGGTGGTTCCTGATCCGGCGGCGTCTCCAGTTCTGGAGCAAAATTTCTGCCGAATATCTGGATAAATTCCTCATGACTGTGCGCTTTTTCAAACGCCTCCTGACCGATTCTCCAGAGATGTTTCTTTTTATCCTCATTCTGGCCATGGACGCCGTTTTTGTTGTCGCGGTGGTCGTAGGCACACAGCCATACTTTTAATCCGTACTTTTCCGACCACTTCCGATTCGGATTTCCGAAAAAGATATGGTGGGATTCCAGATTTCTGCAGGAGCCGCAGATATAGCATACCTTTTCAGTTTGAATTATGCTCTTCAACGTCCCAATCTCCAATCATGCTTACAACCTCTTCTGCCAGGACCACTGCGTCCGCTTTGTTGTTGTTCAGAATCTTTTGTCTCAGCACATACAGCTTGTCCAAGATCTTTCTCTTATCACTGATGCAGACCCGTTTTTCCTCATCCTGATCATTTTCCGGCGGTCCCTGTACATTTTCCTGCTCATTCTGTGCATTTTCCTGTTGTACCGGTGCAACTTTCGCCCCTTCCGTTACATCCTCATATGTGGTATCAATCACCTTGCCAGGCATCCACTCAGCATGATTCTCGATACTGTCCTGTCCCTCAATCTGGTCATCTGCATCCTTCACTTCTTTTTCCGGCTCCTGCTGTACCTCCGGCTCCACCGGATTCGGCTTCGGAATAGATGGCTCCACATCATGGAGCAGCGGCTTTTCTGGCTCTTTCGGCTTCGGTACCACGGCCCGCGTTACTTTGCTTTTTTCTTTTGGTTTCGGCTGTTCCTGTTTCGCCGTGCTGCGTTCCGAATTTACCGTGCTGCGTTCCGGTTGTACCGGTACAACTTTCTGTTTTCCCGGAAACGGTTCTCCATACACCTGCTGCCAGGCGGCTGCCACATCTTCTCCCGGCATGATGCCGATCAACAGATCCTCCATATCCTGCCAGGTGTAGGATTCCTTTTCCCCACTCCGGACAGCCACCAGCTCAATGTTTTTATCCGGACCTTTATAGGATGCCATCAGGCGGCCCATTCCCGGAATTCTGACCATGTCCACCTTGCTTTCGCCCGGACAGAACACCTCTGACACATCCCTTACTGAGTGTGCCTGTGTAACAGCCGAAAACAGTTCTTCGTACATCTCCGGCGCATCATGCAGGCGGCTCTTGACCGCCTTGGCCAGCATATTCTCTTCCTGCTGCTCCGGATGTTCCTGCAGGTGCTCCTGCTGCTCGATCATGAGTTCAATGTCTGTTGTCTTCTGCTCTTCATCAATCTCAGCCTTGATGGCCTTCACGTCGGCCTTGCTGAGATCCGGTGTCAGCAGCTCATTGACTGCATCCGGCAGATTCAGCATCAGCGACAGTTTTGCGTATCCGAACGCTGCATACTGCTCCTGAATCCGGTCGGAATACCCGTCTTCCGAAAACTTATCGTTGATTGCAATGAAGCGGGATACCTGGGACTTGTCCAGGTTATACTCACCGGCCGCAAACGCTACCACGCTGGTATATCCGCTCTCATACAGGATGCTGGTGTCTCTGGCCACTTTCAGCGCGTATCCGATCCGCACAAAGCCATTCGCCACCCGGTTCATCTCTGCATCAAGCTCGGCTTTAAATTCTTTGTAACTTTTTTTGCATTCTACGATATCCATTTACCCTACTGCCTCCATAAAGTCCTCCATCAGCCCTGCAAGGACTCTGGTGTTATTTTTCTGCTTCAAATCCTCGATGTTCTCCTCACGCTTAATCTTTGACAGTGCCGCGCGCTTGTGGTCCTCTGCTTTCATCCGCTTCCTGATTACCTGCTGCCACTCACGCAGGAACGGCTTTACCAGTTCAATGTCCGGTTCTTCATCAAACATGCCGCGATGCTGCCGGATTGTTCCTCCCGGCTCTACCTCAATGGTGTAGAACGGCTCATCCGGTGCCTCATTCTTCCGCAGAAAGCAAATATAGGTTTCGTGGTTCTTGATTCGGTCGAAATAGCGGTCCGTAGCTCCGGCACAATGGTGAAGAGCCCGTCCCTCTTTCACGATATCGACAATCTTATGCGGCACCAGGATCCGATAAACCTTGCCAGTGTACTCAAACTTGCTTCTGACCTCCTGCATGACCTGCTCGGCCTCGCCGAACTTTTCAGAATATTCTTCTGCCTGCAGCTCTTCCTCTCTCGCTTTGATCTCCTCAACAGCCTCATCATGCCGCCGTTTCAGTTCCCGTGGCCGATATACCATTTCATCCGTCATATCCTTCTTGAGCTTCTTGCACATGCTGATATAGTCTGCATACTGTTCAATAATTGACCGGAATGTTCTTCCCTGATACTGTTCTTTTTTCTGCCGTATCAGATAATTCATGCTCTGTTCCAATGACATATATTCTGTCATCCTATCCATCACGGCTCCCGGCCAGAGTCTCACTTGCTCCAGCCAATCCAGTACCTTTTCCGATACCTTAAAGCCCTCTTCGTCGCTTGCCCGCATCCAGTCCAGCATCATCTCTCCGCCGTTTCTATCTCGGATTCGGTTTATTTTCTGCCGGTCCGAAATTCCAAAAATGCTTTCGATGCCTTTTCCATCCGGATGCAGCATGCCCGTATAACTCCATCTTGTATACCCTCCTACGTTTTCACTTGTTTCTCTCAAAAGCTTGTAGAAACGTCCACGGTAAAGCATCTCAATCATTCCACGATACTCATCGGATGCGTGCATGCACATCATTTTGTTATATTCCAGTTCCAATCCTGCTGCCGCAAACTCTGTAAACAGCTTTGTCCACGGATCATAAACGGTTCCCCGAAATGCCTCAGCAATACCATCATCATACAGATAGCTTTTTACTATTCTGATGTTGTAATTGTTTCCCTTGTTATCAAACTCATCCCGGAAGGTCTGATAATATATGTCGCACTTCCAGTTGCGGAGTCTGTATTCCTTGCTTCCGAATTTGAACAGAATAATCCTTACCTGTTCGCTTATCCACACCTTACGCTGTCTATTTGGCTTATTCTCCGCGGCTGCCCAGAAATGCCGCACTACGGAAATTTCTTCATCGATCGGCTGCACAACCGTAAAGCCTCCGGCGGCATCTACGGACCGCTTTCTTGACAGGTATACTATCGTTTTCCCGCATTCCGGACAAATGATCTCATCCTTATTTTTCGGTTTTCCCGGAATCTTCTCAAGCTGCCGGCCGCACGCGGTACAGGTCCATTTCCCGGTTTCCTGATCTTTTAAGCAGTAACACCTTCCCCCGTCCAGCTTTTCGCTTACCCATTCCTGTAGATCTTCCGGTTTGTCCGGCACTCTGGCCATCATCGCTTTCACACGCTTTACTCTTCTCAGTTCCGCGCACTCCCGCTCCTCAATCTTCCCCTTGGTTTCCATGTCTGAAATGATTGTGGCCCATTCTTCCGGCTCTCTTTTTCTCCAATGATCATCATGGACCTCAATCATGTCATATACTGTTTTCTGGTCGCTGGCCTCCAGCTCTGATCGTTCATTCAGGTTTCCCCGGATTTCGTTAAATCCATAGGCGCTTTCGTATTCCACACCGTAGCAAAACGTGATACGCTTATGGTTCCACTTGCCATGAACCGCATCATACGTCGCATACTCTTTTGTCTCCGGCACAAAGCAATGCCGCCATTTCAGTTCTTTTTCCTGGTGGATATTCAGAACAATAGTATCTTTGATGATCTGTGCAGTCGTGCACCACCCGTCCGCCGTGGCCGGGATGCCTGGCAAGGCCTCAATGGTTTTCTTTTTCACAGGACCACACCACCTTTCTGTTTTCGGTCAGGCTCAGTTCCTTATCTGCCTGCTCTGCGGACACCTTAATCAGCTTACACATGACCACGCCCGTCTCATCCTCAGCAATCATCCCCAGGATAGCGCCCTCCGGTCCTTTTACCTTCGGCTCCACTCCTCTTGATATCGCAATGTTTCCTGCTGCCCCGGCCTCTGCGTAATCCTGGCACACGGTTACATTGCCCCGCTTCTGCTCCCATCCGGAACGATCCGGATGCTCTACCATATACCGCATAGCCTCCATGGCCATTTCCCACGGAGTCAGCGCTTTGATCAGGGTGATCTTCGTGCAGGCGATCCGTCCCTCCACATCCTCGTTGATATCTCCGAAAGCCTCCACAAGCCACAGCTGGTTTTTCCCATCCATCGGATAGTAATACAGGCAGTCAAACGGGTTTTCATAGCAATGGAACCCATTGCGCATCACCTTGCACTCGCTTTCCTCTTTTGTTTCTCCCTGCTGAAAGAAACAGCCGTCAGCAGTCCCATTTCCGTATGTGGATTTCAGTTCCGGCGAGAATCCCTTAAATGCTTTCATGGTCACGCCTCCTTACCGCAGTAATACTCCACAGCCAGACGGCGGCGAGTTCTTGCATCCTCAGCTCCGATTGTCAACACATTGTTTCCCATAATTTTCTTGACCTGCTGCGTTTTCTCCACGATACGGCCATCTACCGTGATTCTGTGTTCATAGCCCTCATCAATGATCCGGGCAATATATTCGGCCAGCTCTTTGCCTTTTTTGCGAACGGCCAGAGACAGTTCATTGTCCTCAGAGCATAAATCAATCAGATCATTGACCCAGTCTTCCAGCACACCCTCCAATTTTAATTCCTTACTCTCCACAGTCAGCTTTCCGACCGCTGCGTTAAACGGCAGAACCAGAAAGTCCTCTGCTCCGTCCAGAAAATCCTCTGCATCCTCCGGATCCAGGCCGTTCTCTTCTGCCAAAGCTCTCACGGCCTCCGCGTCTCCCTCATTTCTCTGGGCCAATGCTGCCCGGTTCAGCTCCTCCGCCGAATCAAATTCTCCAAATTTCTCAAACACGTTATTTATCCTCCTTGTTGTTTATAAAGCGCACAGAGTGCCCGGCCAGCAGTTTCTTTACCTGCTGCCATTGCTCCGCGTTTCTAACTGTTTTACCTTTGGCGTTTTTCCATTCATGCTGCGCCCAGCTCTGGAGCCATCCCTGCCGGACCGGCTCCACAATATAGTCGGAATGCGAGTAAATACTCAACATGCATGGATTCTGCAGCGCCGTCAGCACAGCGATAAACCCAGCCAGATAATTGCTCTGCATACTGGCTTTCTGTTCCTGGGCCAGCTGTTTCTCATGCAACTGGCCCTTGTTGTCCTCAAAGTTCATACAGGCCTTATATCCTGACTGCGTTGCCTTAATCTCAACATTGACGATGTACACGTTTACTCTTGCACCTCCTTCGCCGCACCGGCTTAAGATCATCGGACGGCCAATCCTCTTCCGTAGGATTGATTTTGACCATAGTATAGGTCTGGTACTCATACCCCAGCTTGTCAAATCCGTTGTACAGGCTGTCTTTTTTTATGTAATATCCATCCCTCGGTTTGGGATCCTTTTCCCATCCCCACTTTGTCTCAACATCTCTTTTTGTCACTTTAGGTTTCACCAGATTACGGCTATGCGAGTACCGCTGTTTTACCGGGCTGTCCGGATCCCGGAAGGTCTTGTCCGTTTCTTTGATCAGATAGTCCGCTAGTTGGCTATACTCTGCATCATCGTAGAGCGGTGAGAACTTCGGATGTCCATAGGCCTTCCAGTACTTCCGAATGTAGTCCATCGATGTTTGTTTCCCATCATTGACATTGTTCAGGATCACATGGTGATGGATGGCCTTACGCTCATACTCCGTTGCCACGATATACTTGAACTCTTTCCCAATCTTGCGATACCGGGTGCGCATCCAGTCCAAGAAGTTCTTCAACCTGTTCTGCGCGGTCTGCTTGTCCGGTCGCATCTCCCGTGTGTACGTAAGGGTAGTGTGAAGGTCCCCCGGTCGAAAGTTGGCATTAATCAGACGTTCCAGGTTCTTTGCTGCCTGTCTCCGATTCGCCTCCTGAATCTCTTCCCTTGTCTTTTTCTTTACGTTCGGATCCCGCTCCTGCCCTTTTCGCTGCCGTAATGCGTAACACTTTACAATCTCGACAACAGCACCGCACCGATACGTTATCATTCTGTACTTGTGCATACCATCCAGTCCTCTAAGTTTAATCCTTTAATCAAGCCAGAATGCCGGGCTAAAATCCGGCATTTTCTTGACTTTTTCGGGCTTTTGGTATACACTGTTCATACAGACACGTTATACCTTTTAAGACGGCGGCCCTGCCAGGCTACCGTCTTATTTTTTGCCCTCTCTTATCATCATCGCGCTACCCCATCATAGCTACCACACACGCCCCCAGGATCATCCCTCCTACCAGCGTGACTGCAGCACCTCCAACACACACGCGAAGCATCTGGCTTGTCTGCTCCAGTTCCTGACGCATAGTTCTGCGCTCCGCTGAGCTTCTGATCGCCGCATAACTTAACATGGCCTTATGCGGGGCTTGCTTAAATGTCATCATCGTCTTATTCCTCCAAATTCACCCAATCATATGGGTTAAGTGTTTCCGTTCTTCCTGCAGCATCGTAAAGCACCACCACGCTCTCCTGCCAGCGAATCCTCTGTATTGTCATGACCACCTCGCCGCATTCCCTGGATCTGGCCCGGATGGTCTGGCCTACCTGTAGTCGGTTAACCGGATACTTCATCGACACCATGCAACACGCTTATTTTTCTGGCCCTGCGCTCTACTTCGTGCTCTCCACAAAATCAAACGGCCCATAGCCTCTGCCAGAGTTTTGTCTGCGCGTCTGTCTCCGTAGTAATCCATATACTGGCGGTACCACTCGCGCATCCGGTCCATGTATTCTCCGATTTCTCCCCGGATTGCAATCTGTTCATCTGCTTCATTGCATTCTAGATCATCTAGTGCGCTCTGGATATCGTCATTCAGCTGCAACACTTCATCCGGGCCTCCGGCTACACGAAACAGGTACGACACATATGAAGTGTCCGCATAGGTAGCACACTTCCAAAAAGCGAACCACTTTCCCGCTGCCTCATTTCCTTCTCGATTCTCATCAACAAGATCTGTAACCATCTGGGCAATCAGATACCTCGGATCCATGGCCACACCTGCTGCCAGTCGACAAAATTCTTTCCAGGCCGATTCCTGCATGCCATACAGATTTCTTTCATTCCGTTCCTCGGCTTCCATCTGTTCTACATCACGTAATCCCCGCATGATTGCGGCCATCCAGACTTTAGACTTGTTCCAGTCAATGTCCACCGGCGCCTGCTTGTCGATTGCATCCAGAATAACGGTTGCTTTCTGATCTCTTTCCATCTCGCCTTCTCCTCCTCTTATAATCCCTGCACGGATACTTCCGGTCCCGCTCACGGCAGGTTGTCCGGTATCTACAGGTATTGCATGATCCCCACGTTTCCATGCGGATCACGCTCCCTTTGCCTCTGTATCGGTTTTCTCCTGTTTTTCTGCCTTCCGCGCTTTTGCAATAATGTCATAGGCTGGGTGGCCTGCCGGGATAACCATGCCCTCAACGGAGTCCACCACTGTACCGTCCGACAGCACATGAATTACTTTTGCCATATCTTCACCCTCTTTCACACTACACGCTTCGCTGATTCCAGTCCAAACCGGAACCCTTCCATAAAGTTAAGTAAATCGCGCCGATTCTCTTTTTTAATTTCGGACAGGGTCTGCGCCATTTCTTCCACATCCTTTACCTGACTCTGCAGGCTCTTTTCGTTTGTTGATAACATATCTCTCCACTCCTTTCTGTCCCGATTGCTTTTCTCCGATTCTCGCCTTATACTATACCCACAGGCATCCCTATGCTGAGTAATACTAAAGGAGAAGCTTTATGAATCTAAACTTCTTACTTACACTTCCTAAAAAGGATATCTTGTTGCTTATTTTTCTCATTTTCTATGCATGGCGAATTGTCACTCTCTGGTATCGCGTTTTTAAAACCAGTGTTCTTCTGGCCTACCTAAGAGAATATCTGGAATCTGTCCCCACCAAGGCTTATCCCGATTGTCCTGTTGAATACCTTATCAAAGAGAGTTCAACATATTATCCTTGTTTGGATAATGTATTAAGGCATTATCCTGCTATGTACAGTCTTGAATACAATTACATAACACCTTTAGAATATGGAAAAGCTGATTCTAAAAACTACAAAGCTGCTATTGAGCATTACAATGAACTTGCAATGAGGCGGAATTTTTTCGTTGATGATGCGAAAAAATCTTTCAATCCACTATCCGCAGTTCAAAATTTGTTTTCCGTTCCAAGCCGCTTTCTTGAATGGATTGGTTTTAATCTCAGTGAATCATTTTCCAAAATATGGAACATTGTTGTAATCGTCGGTTCCTTTTTTCTGGGTATGTATCACAACGAAATTAAATCCTGTTTTGATCTCCTGGTGAATCTTTTATTCCAGCACTTCTTTCACAACTAGATACAAAAGAAAAAATAAGCTACCTTTCTCGTACATTGTCATGCTATTGTCGTTCGCCAGAATTACTGCCTCAAGCGCGCAATAGCATAACAATGTAACCACAGCTTTCAAAATCTGTTTTTTCACCTTTCTCCCCTCCTTTCTGTTCCGATTGCTTTTCTCTGACTCTCGCCTTATACTGTACCCACAGGCTTGACCATGGCCGAGTACACTAAGAAAAGAGCATTTTATGAAACAATTTTTTCAAGACATCTTCCAGCACCCCATGTTCCTTAATTTCTTGATTAAACTCATTGAGTTCATTCTCCCTATTACCGCATCTTACATAATGGGACGATATGCATCGAATAATCCTCGCCGCAAAGCAATTAACCAGGAACAGCTCGAACATGTGTATCTACCGATATACAAACTCCTTTTTGCTCAAGACATCTCGGCTTTTGATCACCAGAAAATGCTAAAGCTCTCGAATCGCATACAAAACATTTTGGGTTGTAACTATGAATTGGTTTTTCCTCAACTACATCAACTTTCTTCTGATTTTCATCAAGCCCTGCTTTTAAATCAAAATTACCAGTCACTACTTTGCCAAATCAAATATCAAGTTGATATAGACTATGAATCCTTAAAAAGGAAGCTCGGATACCCACACCTTAACGCTTATGAATTATTTAAGCGGAAAACCCTTATTGACAAGATCCGTACTATTTGGGGATACGTACTTGTTTTGTATCTGTTTCCAGGTGCATTCATTGTTTCCTCAATAATTTTTCCCTCTTGGCGTCCGCTTTTTCTTTATTTCATCGGATTCGGTCTCATTGTTTTGATCGGTGTGAAATTAGGTACACAACATACTAGCTATTCCTCCCCATTATCCACATTGCGATGATTCCATACACACTTGCTGGGAAATCTCCGTATTTATTTCGTATAATCAATACGGAGATTGCAATCAGCATGAATATCAAACCTTTTCCCATATCTCTCCCCTCCTTTCTGTGCCTTGTAGCTACATAATAGTCCCTTAAAGCTATTTTGTCAATATCTTTTTGTCCCTTAAAGGCACTTTTTAGTTGACACAGTTATTTTGCTGTGTTATTGTGATAGCGGAAAGGAGGAGGTCACCTATGACACAAGGAGAACGAGTTCGGGAAATCCGGAAGGCTCTGGGACTTACATTAGAAAAGTTCGGAGATAAACTCGGTGTTGGCAAAACAGCTATTTCTAAAATAGAAAAAGGCGAAAATGCTCTCACTGATCAGATGGCAAAATCCATCTGCAGAGAATTCAACGTTTCTTACGATTATCTGATTTACGGAGACGGGGAAATGTTTGACAACCTACCACAGACCATTCTTGATGAGCTGTGCCAGCAGTACGATCTGGACGATCTCGACAGACAGATTATTGACCTTTACGTTTCATTTCCAAAGGAGCTGCGCGGCGAAATCAAAAAACGCATCCGGGAGAAATTCGGAAAGGAATAATCCGGGCAGCAAAAAGCGGGAACCAAAGCATATGCTCTGGCTCCCGCCTCTCATTTCGTATGTATGTATACATACTGTATGAACTTATAAATCCGGGTCAGGTCTCTCTGCGAAGAGATTTTGTCAAGTAACTCATTGATTCGCCTGCGTATGTCCATCCGCATCACCGTCCTTTCCTCTGATACGATTATAAACCCGCATCATGCAAACGGAAATAGGACTTGCATAAATGTCCCGATATCGTGACAAACAGCGTGGATCCTCTCCACCCGCCGAAATCTCTGCTATACTATTTATAATCGGAGTTATAAAGTTCGCTGATTTTCATGTCAAGCGCACGGGCTATGGTTTCCAGCTCCTGCAGCGTAGGAGATACCAGGCCATTCTCAATGTTGTTGAGCGTGGTTCTGCTGATACCTGTCAGAGTTTCCAACTGCCGCAGGGACAGCCCTCGTTTTGTCCGCGCCTGCCATGTCAGTATTTCCATGCACACATCCTCCGCGGTCTACTCTTTGGTCTGATCGTGATTGTGCACGAAAACATTATACTATTTTTGTATCTTCTTTTTACTTGGAAACATTGGTTAAAAAATAATTTTATACGTATTTCTACGTGTTTTCATTGACATACGTATTAATACGTGCTATAATATAACCATAGAAAGGAGAACAAATGAAAACACAGGAATTAATCAAAAAGCTTAAGAACGGTAAATGCAAACTGGTAAGACACGGAACCCGACACGACATCTGGTACAGTGAGATCACCGGAAAAGAATTTCCGGTACCGCGACACAAAGCAGAGATTCCTACCGGAACTTGCAACAACATCCTGAAGGATGCGGGACTTAAATAGTCCCGTGTCCCCACGGAGTTTCACATAGAAAGGAGACCAACATGGCAAAATACGCATATCCAGCAATTTTTACTCCGGAAGAAGGCGGATCCTTCTCCATCGTCTTTCCAGATTTGGAAAGCTGCTACACCTGCGGTGATTCTCTCAGTGACGGAATTGAAATGGCAGAGGATGCTCTCGCCCTTGTCCTCTACGGCTACGAAAAGGATGGCCGGGAAATTCCTTCCCCCTCTGATCCTGCTGCCCTTTCCCTGTCCGCAAATGAATTTGTGAACTGGATTGCCTGCGACACACTGAAATACCGGAAGATGTACAACAACAAAGCTGTTAAAAAAACGCTTACTATCCCGGAATGGCTGAATGAATCCGCAACCAATATGGGACTGAACTTCTCCCAGGTTCTTCAGGATGCCCTTATGGAAAAGATCGAAGCAAAATAAACACACCATTTTTCTGATTTCACCAAAATGGCCATAAAAACAAAACCGCCCGGTGCTGGTAACACCGAACGGTATGTTGAATAGATTTCTCTTGCCGGATAACCGGCGATGATATAATCCACCCGAACCAAGTGAATTATATCATCTCCAGTACGTCCTGACAAGGGGCGTATTTTTTGTACTCTTTTGGAGGTGCTATATGAATAAAGTTGCAATCTATGTGCGTGTATCCACTCAGGAGCAGGCCAATGAGGGCTACTCCATTCAGGAGCAGACCGAACGGCTTACTAAATACTGTGAGGCTCATGGCTGGATCGTCGCTAAAGTTTACTCTGATCCAGGCTTTTCTGGTGCAAACCGAAACCGCCCGGCTCTGCAGTTGCTCTGCTCGGATATTACAAAATCTGTTTTTGACACAGTTCTCGTTTATAAACTTGACCGCCTTTCCAGATCACAGAAAGACACCCTTTACATGATTGAGGATATTTTTCTGAAAAACAACATTGCATTCATTTCCATGAGCGAAAACTTTGACACCGGGACCCCTTTCGGCCGGGCCATGATCGGTATTCTATCCGTATTCGCCCAGCTAGAGCGTGATCAGATCCGGGAACGTATGCAAATGGGTCTTGATGCCCGTGCAAAAGACGGTTATTTCCACGGCGGCGGCTATGCTCCGGTTGGCTATGACTATGACAATGGCCTGCTTACCGTCAACGAATACGAAGCAACCATAGTACGCAAAGCCTATGATTTATTTCTGGGTGGTATGCCAATTCATTCAACCTGGGTATCCTTATGCCGTGAATATCCGGCAGGCACCCGCTTTGGACAGCTTACCTACTCTACTGTAGCATCCATGCTTACCTCAATCCTATACGCCGGTTTCATTTCCTGGAAAGGCGAAACCTACCCAGGAAAGCATGAAGCCATTATCCCATACGAACGATTTCAGGAGGCTCAACGTCTTATCCAACGCCGTCGTATCGAAGAACCTCAACGCCTGTCTGCCTTTCTTCATACATCCATTCTCGGCGGACTTATATTTTGCGGATACTGTGGGGCCCGGTATTACTGCAAGACCAATACTGCCTCGAAAAAATCGCACATCATCCAGCGTTACTATACCTGCTATTCCCGTGGAAAAAGCAACGCTCGCATGATTCGTGATCCAAACTGTAAAAACAAATCCTGGAACACAAAGAAACTGGATTCCATCATCTTAGCTGAAATCAGCAAACTGGAATTATCCCGTGACTTTGATTCCTATAACATTGCACCTGATAATTCTGGACGTATTGCTTCTCTCACCGCTGCCCTCGCCAACACGGACAAAAAACTGGAAAAGCTGATTGACCTGTACGCTGCAGATACGATCCCAGTAAACCTGTTAAATACACGCATCGCAAAGCTGAATGCGGAAAAGGAAGCCCTGGAGGCAGAGCTCACTTCCCTCCAGACCGCCCCAGAACCAGATTTATCCGTGGAAAAGGCTAACGAAATTCTGGATGGTTTTCAGACTGTCCTTGATTCTGGAGACGATAATCTACTCCGTGACCTCGTTCGGTCTTTGATTGATTCTATCGTAATCCGCAGTGAGGAAATTGAAATTCATTGGAAATTCAGTGCGTTCTAACTAGGCAACATATTGTCTCCACATGCCCCGTCTCCGGAAACATATCCACCGGCCATGCCCCGTCAGCCTGATACCCCATCTTCTTAAATACGCCCAAATCTCTCGCCAGCGTATCCGGGCCGCAGGACACATAGATCACGGTCTTTGCTTTCACTGCTGCCACGGCCTTGATGAATGCTTCGGTGCTTCCGGCTCTTGGCGGGTCCATGAGAACGACGTCTACGGTGTCGCCGGAGGCGGCCATCTGCATCATGAATTCGGTGGCATCGTTGCAGTAGAAACGGATGTTTTTAACATCGTTGCATTTGGCGTTCTGAACGGCATCGCGGACGGCGTCGGCGTTCAACTCTACGCCGATGACTTCTTTGGCTTTGGATGCGGCGATGATGCCGATGGTTCCGATTCCGCAGTAGGCATCCAGTACGCGCTCGTTGCCGGTCAGGCCAGCGAGTTCGATGGCTTTGCCGTACAGGTACTCGGTCTGGACCGGGTTGACCTGGTAGAAGGATTTCGGGGAGATGCGGAATTTGCAGCCGCACAGTTCGTCCTCGATATAGCCTTTGCCGTACAGAACGTGTTCTTTATCGCCCAATACCATGCTGGTACCGCGGTTGTTGATGTTCTGGACAATGGTGGTGATCTCCGGGTGCTTCTGGCGCAGGGCTTTGACGAAGTTGTTCTTGGACGGGAATACCGGGGATGCGGTGACCAGCACGACCATGATCTGGCCGCTAGTGAAGCCGCGGCGAACCAGCACGTGGCGCAGCAGGCCGTAGCCGGTATCTTCATCGTAGGTGCGTATCTTGAAGGATTTCAGCATACCGCGGATGGTGCCGATGATCTCGTCTGCTTTCTGGTCTTCGATCATGCAGGTTTCCACCGGAACGATGTTGTGGGTTTTCTCTTCGTAAACGCCGGAGATGGCTTCGCCCTTGCGGTAGCCGAATACGGCATGTACCTTGTTGCGATAGTGGAAGGGATCGTTCATGCCTTTGATGCCATGCACCTTGCAGTAGTTTCCGAGAAGCTTCTGCATCTGGCTCTGCTTCATCTGGAGCTGCTCTGGGTATGGCATGTCCAGATACTGGCATCCGCCGCAGCGGTGCGCTACCGGGCACAGGCCTTTCTTCTTCGGTGCTTTTTTCTCTTCTGCTGAAGACTGAAGTTTTCCTAATTTCGGGGAATCGCCAAATCCACGCTTCGGTTCTGATTTTTTGCCGAAGTTCATAGTATCCTTACGGGCAGATTTTCCGAAACTCTTCTGCGCAGACTTTCCATCTGCTTTTCCGATTTTTTCAACTTTTCCACAAGCAAAATCCCGCGCAGCTTTCTGATCTTCATTCTTGCCATCTTTCTTCCTAGCCCGGCTCCAAGCCTCTTTCTGGTCTGTTTTCTGCTCAGAAGATTTTCCGGCCTTTTTCCAAGTCTTCTCTCCAACCCACTCTTCAAATTTATCATCCAGACTCCGTCCCTGCTTTCCGGCAGCCGGTTTCTTCTTCCAATTTTCTTTTTTTACATTTCTATCCTGTTTCACAGTATTCAAGCCCCTTGTCTTTTTCTTTAAAATATTTATAATATAATGATACCAGGGTTCCAAAGTCAAAATCTGACGCAAGCTTGCTTGCAGGAAGATTTCTGACCTCGGAACCCGCCAAAAAATACGATTACATACCTTCAGGAGGAACCCTTATGTCCCATACATCCGATAACAACACACAAGCCGGTGCGTTACACACCGGCGAGGATTCTTTTTATATGGATCCGGTTCTCTACACCGGACGTTCGGCGGACTGCACCGGGCGGCTGGAGAAGGAGATCCGCACCTATGACCTGTTAGATGAGCTCCAGATTCCTTACTGGCGGCTGGATCACGATGCCACCGCCACCATTGACGCCTGCCATGACGTGGATGTCCGGCTGGACATTGAGATCTGCAAGAACCTGTTTCTCTGCAATGCCCAGAAAACTGATTTTTACATGCTCATGATGCCGGGCCACAAGAAGTTTAAGACGGCGAAGCTTTCCAAACAGATTGGAAGCGCCCGCCTTTCCTTTGCAAGCTCGGAATTCATGGAGGAATTTCTGGATATCACTCCGGGTTCTGTCAGCGTGCTGGGGCTGATGAATGACAAGAATAACCGTGTGCGGCTGCTCATCGACCAGGATGTGATCGACCACCACACCTTTGTGGGCTGTCATCCATGCATCAACACCTCCAGCTTAAAGCTTTACACGAAGGACATTCTGGAGAAGTTTCTCCCGGCAGTCCATCATGAATATACCATCGTCAATCTTCCATGGGAAGACTGATCTGATTCCATGTCAGAACTGCAGATAAATGGCCAAATCCGATGTCCGGACTGCCTGCGCACAGTTTCTGCCATGGAACCAGTTACTCATTTCTTATTTGCTAAGCGGTCTGGTAACTTCTTTCAGCCAGGCCGCTTCTTCTGTGTCCAGATACGGCGCGATCTTTTCGTATACCTGTGCGTGGTACTCGTTGAGCCATGCCAGATCGTGCTCTTCCATCAAAGACACATCCACCGGTTCCAGGTCGATCGGCACATAGGTCAGATATTCAAAGCTTAAGAACTGGCCATAGTCGGTCTTTTCATCTTTCTTGCAATAAATCAGATTCTCTGTACGGATGCCATGGCTGCCTTCAATATAGATTCCCGGCTCATCGGAACATACCATACCCGGCATAAACGGCGTGTTTTCCTGACGCTCTGGAACCACACGATAACGGATGCCGATCGGTCGCTCATGTACATTTAACAGATATCCCACACCATGACCGGTTCCATGATTAAAATCCAGTCCGCGCTTCCAGAACGGCTCTCTCGCTGCATAGTCCAGGCTCAGTCCGGTGCAGCCTTCCAGGAATTTCACATGGCCCAGGCGCAGCATGCTCATCAGAACCAGGGTGTAATGCTCTTTTTCTTCATCCGTGACCGGTCCCAGGGCGATGGTACGGGTGATATCGGTGGTTCCCTCGTAATACTGGCCGCCGGAATCCACCAGGTACAGACCTCTTGCCTGCAGGCTCGCGCAATGCTCCGGCACGGCATGGTAATGGCACAGCGCCGCATTTTCGCCGTATGCGGAAATAGTGTTGAAGCTGATATCCAGCGCTCCATGCTCTCGGCGCATCTGGTCAAGACGGTCAGCCACGCTGCACTCATCCATCGGGATCTTGCCGATATTCTTTTTCAACCAGTAGATATATTTTGTCATGACCACACCATCGGTGATATGGGCCTTCTTCATATTTTCAATCTCGGTCGCATTTTTCTGAGTCTTGGCATATACAGTCGGATTCATCTGATCGATGATCTGATTCTGCGCCTGCACGCTCTCATAAATGGCAAAGTTCACGCGGCTCTTCTCCAGAAGGACGCTGTGGTTCTTCAGCTCCTTTACATCCGCATAAATGTCATTGTAGGGACGGATGGTCACGCCCAAAGACTCCAGGTAAGAGCGTACCTCATCGGAGATCACCTGCGGATTCACATAGAAGAACAGGTTCTCCCCGGTTACCATCAGGTAGGACAGCACCACCGGATTGCACGGGATATCGTTGCCACGGATATTGAACAGCCAGACAATGTCGTCCAGCGTGGTGATGATATGCACATCCGCGTAAGCCTTCTTCATGGCTGCCCGCAGGTTTTTAATCTTCTCAGCAGCGGCCTGTCCTGCGTATTTTTCTTCCAGGATCCATACCGGCTCAGCGGAAAGCTCCGGGCGGTTTTCCCAGATTTCGCCGATCAGGTCATGGTCGGAACAGATGGATGCCTGCTTCCGGGAAAGACGCTCCTGTAAGCTTTCTCCGATCTTGCTGTTGATGACACGGCCATCAAAGCCAAGCACACTCTGCTCCGGCATGTGGTCTGCCAGATACTGCTCCACGGTCAAAACTCCAGGCTGTCCCATTTTCATAAGTTCTACGCCACTATCTTTCAATTCTGCTGCCGCCTGCACGAAATAACGACCATCTGTCCACAAACCGGCCCAGTCCTTTGTGATCAGGGCAATACCCGCAGAACCGGTAAATCCGGTGATGTACTTTCTGCATGCAAAATGCTCCCCCACATACTCCGACTCATGGAAATCTGCTGTCGGCACCAGATAGGCATCCATATGATAAGTCTCCATCAGTCTGCGGAGACGCGCAATTCTCTCTGTAATTTCGTTCATGTTATTATCCTCACTTTTCATTCTGACGCATAGCATCCTCAATAGCTGCCGCAATGCCTTCACTGTAGGTTGGATGAGCACGCATCGCCAGGGAAAGCTGCTCGGCAGTCAGTCCGTTTGCAATGGCCGTAGCCATTTCTCCGATCATGTCCGTGGCGCGTGGGCACATCATTTGCGCCCCCACAATGGTATTGGAATATGCCTCAAAGATCAGGCGGATAAAGCCGTGCTCCTCCCTGGCAATGATGGATTTGCCGTTCTCTCCCATATCGTAAACGCCGCAGCGCACTTTCATGCCAAGTTCTCCGGCCTTCGCCTCCGTGAGACCAACCGTAGCAATCTCCGGCTCAGTATAGATACAGCTCGGCACGATCGGCAGAGAGACAAACATGCCGTTTGGCACTGCCTCCAGACGGATGGTATGCGGCTTTCCCGCCAGATTTTCAATGACGTAGGTTGCCTGCGCCATAGCCACATGGGCCAGTTGTGTTTTTGCAGAAACATCTCCAATCGCATAGATTCCCGGTTCGCTAGTCTCAAAGTCCGCATTTACCACCGGCCTTCCATGTTCTATCTGCAGGCTCATGTCCTCACCAAGAAGACCTTCCGTGTAAGGTGCTCTTCCAACGGCTACCACCACCTGATTCGTTTTAATCTGGGTCGTCTCATCGGTCAGCAGATGGCGCACGGTACATACCAGACCTTCCTCCCGCTGGATTTCCTCTACCATAGCATTGCAGTAAACAGTAATGCCCTTCTTGACGAGCTGTTCCTTTAATGCTTCGGAGACCTCCTCATCCATCGGACCTAACAGATGAGGTCCTTTCTCTACAATGGTCACCTTAGAACAGAGTGCCTGAAAAATGGTAGCAAACTCTACACCGATGACACCGCCGCCCATAATCACGATGCGGTCATAATTCCAGGTGGGCACTGCCAGCAGACGGTCACTGTTGATAACGCCCGGCAGATTGATGCCGGGAATGTTCGGCATGATCGGCTTCGCACCGGTAGCGATAATGATATTCTTTGCACGAAGATATTCCTTGCCGCTCTCGCCTACTACTTCAATAGTTTTCTCCCGGCGGATGGTCGCCTTTCCCTTTATAAAGGTGATATTATTTTTATCAAACAGCTTCTGGATTTCATCGCGGTACCGGCGCACAGAACGCTTCTTGTAATCCTGCATTTTTGCAAAATCAAAGGAGATAAAATCAGTAGAGACACCAAATTCATCCCCGTGCTGCATCATGGAAAAAATATTGGACGCATGAAGCAGCGCCTTGGTGGGGATGCAGCCCCGGTTGATACAGACACCGCCCAACTTATTCTCATCCACCACGGCTACCTTCATGCCGAAGGACGCGCCCTTGATGGCTGCAGTATAGCCGCCCGGTCCTGCCCCGATAATCACCAGATCATAATATGTTGCCATAAATTTGTATTCCTTTCGTTCTGTCACGATTTTCTTTCTGTCATTGTGCCTGCTCTGCAGTTTGCAGCCGCACCTGCCTAAAACAGATGCAGCGCTTCGCAAGCCTTATAAACACCGTCCTCGCCAATGGGCGCGGTAACGTAATCCGCTGCCGCCTTCAGCTGCGGATGCCCATTGCCCATAGCCACGCCGATGCCTGCGGTAGTCACGATCTCATAATCATTCATACTGTCGCCAAAGGCGATCGTGTTCTTTAGCGGGATATTCCAGGCTTTGCAGAGGCGTTTGAGGCCTTCTGCCTTGGAGGCATCCTTTTCAATGATATCGGCCCCTTCCCGGCTGGAAAACAGTGGAAGCTTCAGCATAGGGAATGCCGCCTCCACTTCTTTCGCTCCAGGCTCCCGGCCAATGTAGGCCAGCGTGCGCACCGGCATGTCCAGAAGCTTCCACGGGTCGCGAAACTTCCGGTCCGACATCTGCCAGCGTACCATATCGTGGCGGGTCACACACCAGGGATTGATGAAATAATCGATATCACCCACGGTCATGCCGATGGCGTAATCCTTCCCTTCTGCAAATTGCAGCAGTTCTTCTACCAGTTCCCGCTTCATACAATGTTCATAGATCAGCTTCTGGCCGATGGTAATCTTATTGCCATTTAAATGAATGATGGCATCCGGCTTCACCTCATCTGCCAGGCCCTCGCTGAACTTGGCATCCATATCGCGGCCGGTGGCGATCACGATATAGTAATTTTTGCGAAGCAGATTCAGCGCTTTGATGGCGCTGTCCGGGATCTTATAATCTGCATGGTTCAACAGTGTCATGTCCATGTCAAAGCTGACGATTCCCTTCATAAACAACTCTCCGTTTTCCTTCTGTAATCGCGGCTGCGAGCAATCCGCCAGCCGCCGGTAATTCTAGTATCCATGATAGCAAAGTACGGGGGGACTGTAAAGTCCGAAGGGAAGATTTAAAAAATTCTTATACAAATTGCTTTTCAAATCGCTCATTTTCTGATATACTATTATAGTCCGATCGGGGTATGGCGTAGCTTGGTAGCGCGCTCGG
>ERZ773239.345-NODE-345-length-53347-cov-5.437326_pt1 | contig 53347 bp, 44 predicted proteins | sample MGYA00580521_ERZ773239 | MGnify/ENA primary metagenome ERZ773239 (study PRJEB29015, sample SAMEA2737801) | human gut metagenome | biome: human gut; feature: human-associated habitat; material: faeces | place: China | collected 2012 ... | reverse complement strand
ATAAGAATTTTCAGGGTTTTAAACACTGTTCAATCTTTCATTTTCAAGGTTCAGTTTGTTGCTTTGTTTTTCAGCGGCAACTTTTACATTTTATCACGTTGCTTTTGAATTGTCAAGCACTTTTTTATTTTATTTTGAAGTTTTTTGACTTCTTCGTTGTTCACATCTCAGCGGCAACTTTTATATCATATCGCATTGTCGTTAATCTGTCAACAACTTTTTTATTTTTCTCTGATTTTCTTTTTTAATCAGTGCCCCTTTTTCAGGGGCGAGGATTATAATATCACACCCACAAACAAACGTCAAGCACTTTTTTCACTTTTTTCTGACTTTCATGTTTTTTCTGTTTTTTTATATTTTATCTTAAAATCACAAATACCTCGATTGTCTCGATCAAACCATTGTCTTCCTCAACTGACTCGAAAGGACTTTCCTGGATCAAAGCACAAAGGACAGAGAGGAGGAACCTGGTCCATGATTCCTGTCAACTCTTATCTGCTCATCCGACTCACTGTACTTCCTATGCCTTCTTGTAATCCCTGATTGCGCCCTTTGTACTGTGCTTCACCTCATACATTGCACTGTCGGAATAGATTTTCAGCTGTTCATACTCGATGCTGTCCTTCGGATACCACGCTACACCTCCAGAAAGTTGCAGTGACAATTTCCTTCCATCCGGAAGATCCAGAGATGCCTCCCGAATCTTCTCCTTGAGAATCTCAATCTTCTCCCGAACATCTTCCTCCGTCTCATATCCATAAAGGAAGATCTGGAACTCATCACCAGACTGTCTTGATACAATGCTTTTCTCCGGCACTGAACTCTGAAAACAATGTGCCGCCGTTTTCAAATATCGATCTCCAAACTCATGTCCGTAGGTATCGTTGACAAACTTAAGCTCATCCATATCGATCATCAAAAGAGCCGCCGTTTTCAGCACAGTTTCTCCCTGATCAAAGAGCTGTTGCATCTTTCTCAAGAATGCACGGCGATTCAAAATGCCAGTCAGCAGATCATGATCGCGCTCAAATTCAATGCTCTTGCGCTCAAGCGTCGTGTCCGTGACATCTTCCACCAGTCCGATGCACCGGTTTCCATCATCGCTGAGCGTCATCCGGACGTAGCGCACAGATGTTGGATTTTCTTTCTGTGCTGCTTCCACACGGTTTCTCTCCGTCGATTTTTCCGCACTTGTCTCTGCCTTTGATTCCCTAGCCGTCTCTGATCCCTTTCTTTGCAGAACCGGAATTTTGTAAATGCGCTCCTGACGCTTTTTCTCATCGATATATTGTCTGGAATTTCTTCTATATGGTTCAAGGTCCTTTATGATTCTCTCAAACTCTTGAATCGTCAGATCCTCGCTGATCTCCCTGTCTATCTCAAACATTTCAAAGAACTTGTCTGTGAGAAAGACACTGTTTTCCTCACGGTTTGTCTCAAACAGCGCAATCGGAACGCTCGTCATATTGATGATATGAGCGATTCTCTCCGCCTCATAGAACATTTCCTGGTTCAAATCCTCCAGTTTTTCCGCGAGCAGATCAATCTCACGGATGCCTGTCCGGTCAAATTGAATTCCAACCGACGGGCGTGCACTCTGCACATTTCTTGTCAGATGAGAAATCGGGTGTGAGATCATCGAACTGATCAACGCTCCTCCGGCAATACCGACCCCCATCATCAGAAGAACCGCTCGAATCAGGACCTGGATCACTCGGTCGGAAAAGACGAAGAGATCTTTTGTCTCCGCTGCCCCGATCAGTGCCCACCGCTGATTGCTGAATGCCGTATTCCTATTGTAGAGATTGAGATACTCGACATCGCAGTAGATCTTCTTTCCCTGCTCATTCTCAATCAGCGCGTCATCGCCATCCCAGACAATCGTCCAGTTGTCATTTTCCTTCAAAACCTGATTGTACAGAGGACCATTTACCATTGCACGATAAAATACACCGTCGTCCTCATTTTCCGCACCAAGAAGATACAAGCCCGCATTTCCATTCAAAAGCTCTCTCGACGGAATCAGTGTCTTGAGATAATCGATCGTGAGATCTATGCCCAGAACTCCGTAAACTCTGCCCGTCGGAAGAACCAACGGCACAGAATAAGAAATCACATCCTTCTCCTCCCGGTCAAGCCTGTGTGACAGACTCCAATAGCCAAGATCGGAAACTGCCATTTTCTGAGGATTTTGAGTCTCAAGGGCTGTCTGATACGGTTCGTAGAAGTAGGCATCATATTTTCCATTTTCTCCAAACGAAAACTGCGGTTCCCAGAGCTTCCCAAGAGAAATATTCAGGGTTTTTACGATCTCCGCCGGTGCATATTTCAAAATCAGATCCTCATTTCGATCAGAAGGACGCGCATCCGGATCATAATCGCGAATATAAATTCCCGGCTTATCTTTATAAATCCCCTGATTTTCAGACTCTCGAAGATCATCGGTATTTAAAATTAAAAACGCACCCGTCACCTCATTGTTTCGCATCAGGTCAATCAGAAGTGGGGCAGACCGGCGCAGAAGTGGGAGTGCCTCCGCAGAGCCGTCATCCAGCGTATTCCATGAGATTTTTCCCATGAGAAGCAGATCTGAGGTGATTCCATTGATTGAGGAAACGGTATCCGACACATCCGACCAGCGCAAAAGCATCTTTCTCTCCAGATAACTCTTTCGATTGATGACACGCTCTTTTAAAATCGCCTTTTCATTTTGCTCCATGTAGGAGATCAGATCTCCGCCGAAAATCATTCCCGCAAAGATCGCCACCTCCGCCGAGACAAGCAGAATCATCGGAAGCAGAAGTTTCAAAAGAACAGGAATGTTCTTCGGGGTATTTGGATTTTTCGTCGTTCCTGTTTTTTTCTCTCTTATTCTTTTCTCTTTTATTCTTTTCTCTTGTACTTCTTTCTGCTTTATCGCTTTTTCTTTCGTTTCCTCTACTGTTTCCTCTACTATTTTCTCTGTATTTTCATCTGTTTTTTCATCTGTGCTTCTGTTTTCGTCTTCACTCATTTTATCAGATTCTCCAGCTGTGTTTTTACAGATTGATACCAGTTTTCAAACCAGTCATCACTCACAAAACTCTCCGTCGCTTCCTCCAGACTCATACCATTTCGTATATGCTCCAAAACAACCTGTCGATCCGCCGTTGCCCGGTCTGACATCGAATACTGCAAGACATTTCTCGCATCCGTTCCATTTTCAAATGCCGGCATCGTATAATGCTGATTGTGGTTGATCGTGTTTACCGCCGCACGAAGAACCGGAAGATTCGTGGACTCCTCCCACATCTCCGAACAGATCCGATCGACGTTGTTTGCCTCTTTGGTGACCGGAAGATAGCCGGAGGTCACTGCAAACTGAATATTTCGATCATCCTGAGTAAACCATTTTAAAAACTCAATCGAGGCATAGATCGATTTTTCGTCCGTCTTCGTGACAACCATTCCGGCTCCCTGCTGAACGGCAAAATTCTCTGAATTTTCAAATCGCGGACACTCCAGTGCCTCTAACTCAATCGGATACCTCTCATTGTCGCTTAAAATTACCTCTTCCGGGAAGAAACTGCTTCCCGAAGAAGAACCAACAAAAGCGATCAGATTGCCTGTCTTGATGTCATCACTTCGGAATCTCCCGGATGCCCCGAAATATCCCTTCACAAACGGAATATAAAAATTGTCCCAGATTTTGCGCATCACATCATGATCAAAATTCAGGGTAACCTTTTCATCTTTTATCGAAAAGATCTTCACTCCGAGCTGACGCGCACCGGTCAAAATATAATTTGCCATTGCATCTCTTCCGAAAAATGCCTTTCCGTCATTCGGTTCCGGTGTGAGACTGTCTGTCCACTCATAATACTCCTGCGCCGTCCGTGTGATTCCCTCGATCGTCTTTAAATCATCCATACTCGCGCCTGTGCTCTCTGCGAACCGATCCCAGTCGGTCTTATTCAGCATAAACACCTCTGTGGACTTCGCAATCGGAAAAATCTTCAGGCTTCCATCATTTGAGAAAGCGCCCTCCTCCAGATAACTCTTCACAAAACGGCTCTGCTCTTTCTCGGACAGATACGGGCGAATGTCAACGACGTAGCCAAGCTGATCAACCGCGTAAGCCGTATCGGCATAGGCTGCAAAAATATTGGGCAGTTCACTTGCGCCAACCTTGCGTTTCACTGCATCGAGCACATTGCTCTCCAGTTCATTGACATTTCCCATGCTGTAAGCATCCACATAGATTCCCTGTTTCTCACCCTCCGTCTCATTAAACTCTTCGACCAGATCCTCAAACGCCTGCATCTGAGCGCCATTGTAGTAATTCCACACGGTAATCGTCACCGGATGCTTGGGATCTGGTTTCTCAACCTTTTTTCCCTCTCCAATCTGTCCCATACTGCAACCGGTCAAAAGCAGTCCGGTCGCGAACAAAATTCCACATGCCCACCTTTTGCAAATTCTTCTCATATTCTCCCACCGCCTTTTGACGCCTTCCAAATATCCTCTACGACTTTACCTTTGAATATGAAAAATGGGATCGGATTCTCTTCCAAAAGCCGATCCCACATTCGCGGTCTATTTTCACAATGCTTCTATGTTTTAAATTATCAGAATATATTTGATCTGTCAAGAAAATCTCCTCATTCTCCCGGTTTCTTGCCATCCGTCAGCCAATGCTCTGGATGTAAAAAATAAAGCTCCAAACCGGGCACAATGATTTTGTTTCACCCTGTTTAAAAATTGGAGTGTGTCCGAAAAATTCTCAGGCACACTCCAATAAAAATATTACAATCAAATTTTATTTTTAAAGAATTACAGAATTTTTATACGAAATCTTCTCTCATCGGATTAAAGATGTCGAGAAGGATTCCCGCCTTTTTGCAGATACAGCCGTGTACCACATCATTCATCTTGAGCATCGTGTCTCCCGTCTTTACGATATGCTTCTCCCCATCAATATCAAACTCAAACTCTCCGCTGACCACATAGGTAATCTGGGTGTGCGGATGATGATGAAGTGCTCCGACTGCTCCCTCCTCAAATGTATTTTCGACACACATCAAATCCTTGCTGTAAGCTAACACCCGGCGTGTCACTCCCTCGCCTGCCTGCTCCGGTTTTACATTCTGATGAAACACCCATCTCTGATCTAACATTTCTTTCCCTCCGTATTTATTATTTGAAAAAAATTTGTCAGTTTTTCTCCCATTTTCTATTTTATCACGCATATCTCTCATTTTCTATGGCGTTTTTTGGGTTTTTATCGAGAACTTGTGCATTTTTTCTTTTTCTCCCGTTTAGTTTTTGACAATTAGTGCATTTTTCCTATTTTCATGTTATACTCTTCTTACACTTGTTATTGAGAAACAATTATGAAAACTTTTTCAAATCGTACAGATAAATAGAGTACCAATAAAAGAATCCATATGAGTACTAATATATGTAAAATTGTCAACTCGATAAATAGATAAATAAATGTGGTAATTATCATATAGAAACAGGAGAACATCATATGAGCCGATTAGAATTATTTACCCCAGGTAAAGACCAGTTGATGATCGAAAGTCTTTACAAAACTCTGGAACAGCGTATTGTTGCCAGCCCACCCGGTCTCTGCCCAGTCGATATGACGCGAGCATTTATCGAGATGTGTCATGCACAGACCTGCGGAAAATGCACTCCTTGCCGTGTTGGACTTCTCCAACTCAAACACATGCTGACCGACGTTCTCAACGGCGAAGCAGATTACGATACGCTTGACCTGATTGAGGAGACTGCCGCTTCGATCATGCAGACTGCGGACTGTGCGATCGGTTTTGAGGCAGCGCGCATGGTATGGCGTGTTTCCCATACCTGCCGAGATGATTTTGAGGGACATATCCGCAACAAGCGCTGTACCTGCATGACTTCTCAGCCGGTTCCGTGTGTTGCGCTCTGCCCGGCTCATGTTGATATCCCGGGTTATATTGCTCTCGTTCACGCCGGACGATATGCAGACGCGATTCAGCTGATCCGCAAGGACAACCCGTTCCCGGCAACCTGTGGATTTATCTGCGAGCATCCATGTGAGGCACGCTGTCGTCGAAACATGGTCGACACTTCCGTCAATATCCGCGGTTTAAAGCGCGCCGCCTCCGACCTTGCAGGAACCGTTCCACCGCCACCATGTGCTCCGTCGACCGGAAAGAAAGTCGCAATCGTCGGTGGCGGTCCGTCCGGACTTGCCTCCGCTTACTATCTTCAGCTGATGGGACACCAGGTCACCGTTCTCGAGATGCTTCCGAAACTCGGCGGTATGCTCCGCTACGGCATCCCGAACTACCGTCTGCCGAAAGATCAGCTTGAGAAGGATACCGACGCAATCCTTGCAACCGGAGTCAAGGTCATTCACAATGTAAAGATCGGTATGGATGTCAAACTCGACGACCTCCGAAGAGACTACGATGCGGTTCTGATTACCATTGGTGCTTCCACCGATAAGAAACTCGGTCTGCCAAACGAGGACGCACCAGGAATCATGTCTGCCGTCGGTTTCCTCAGAAATGTAAGTCTTGGAAATAACATCGACTTAACCGGTCAGGATGTTGCCGTTGTCGGCGGTGGAAACGTTTCGATGGACGCTGTCCGCACCGCAGTCCGCCTCGGCGCAAAGAAGGTCAGCATTGTTTACCGTCGCCGTACTGTGGATATGACGGCTCTGCCGGCTGAGATCGAAGCTGCCATCGCGGAAGGCGTTGAACTCAAAACACTCGTTGCTCCTGCCGGAATTGAACTTGACGAGAGCGGTCATGTCAGCGGTCTTCGCGTTACCCCGCAGATGATCAGCAAGATCAAAGACGGTCGTGCTTCCGTGACTGCAAGCGGTGCAGAGGAATACGTGATCCCGTGCCAGACTCTGATCGTCGCAATCGGTCAGAACATCGAGACCAGCCACTATCAGGAATCCGGAATTCCGGTTGAGCGCGGTAAGATCGTCACACTCCCGAACGGCGGATTCAATGGAATCCCTGATGTATTTGCAGGCGGTGACTGTGCATCCGGTCCGGCGACGGTTATCAAGGCAATCGCTGCTGCAAAGGTAACTGCCGCAAACATCGACGAATACCTCGGCTATCACCACGACATCACCTGCGATATCGAGATCCCGGAACCGGAAATCAGTGATCCGACCCCGTGCGGACGCGTGGAACTGACTGAGCGGGAAGCATGTGAGCGAAAGAACGATTTTGATGCAGTCGAAAACTGCATGAGCGAAAAAGAAATTGCACAGGAATCCGGACGTTGCCTCCGCTGTGACCATTTCGGCTTCGGAATCTTTAAAGGAGGACGTGAGAGATTATGGTAAACTTAACGATTGACAGACATCCGATTTCTGTGCAGGAAGGTACAACCCTGATGGAGGCAGCTGCTACACTCGGCATCAACATCCCACATCTTTGTTACTGGAAAGACTTAAACGACATCGGTGCCTGCCGTGTCTGTGTAGTGGAGGTCGAGGGAAAGGAACGCCTGCTGACTGCGTGTAATACCAAAGTTGCAGAGGGCATGGTCGTCTACACCAACAGCCCGAAGGTACGCCTTGACCGCCGTCTGACAGTTCAGATGATCCTCTCCCAGCACGACTGCAAGTGTGCCACCTGTGTGCGAAGCGGAAACTGCCCGCTCCAGAAGATTGCAAACGATCTGAACATTCAGGAATGCTGTTTTGGAGAGCGTCTTGAGAAACAGCCGTGGGATAAGACATTCCCGCTGATCCGCGATTCTGAAAAGTGCATCAAGTGCATGCGCTGTATCCAGGTCTGCGACAAGATTCAGAGCCTTGACATCTGGGATCTCGAGGGAACCGGTGCCCGCTCCACAATCAATGTCACCTGCAACCGCACGATCCGCGAGGCAGACTGTGCGCTCTGCGGTCAGTGTATCACGCACTGCCCGACCGGCGCACTCAGAGAGCGCGATGACACTGAGAAACTCTGGCGTGCCCTCGCCGACCCGAACCGCATTGTCGTCGTTCAGGTTGCCCCAGCTGTCCGTGCTGCATGGGGTGAGGGACTCGGTCTCTCCCGTCAGGAAGCCACAATCGGAAAGATTTTCGATGCCCTGAGAAAAATGGGTGCCGACTATGTATTTGATACCACGTTCTCCGCTGACCTGACAATCATGGAGGAAGCAAACGAACTTCTTGAGCGCATGCAGAAAGGCGAGCTCGGCGGTCGTCCGATGTTCACCTCCTGCTGTCCGGGATGGATTCGCTTTGTAAAGAGTGAATTCCCGCAGTTTGTTCCTCAGCTCTCAACCGCCAAATCCCCGATGCAAATGTTCGGCGCTGTGATGAAATCCTACTTTGCCGATCAGCTCGGAAAGAAGCCGGAGGACATTTTCTCCGTCGCTGTGATGCCGTGTCTTGCAAAGAAGGGCGAGGCAGAGATGGAACTCTACTATGAGGAGTATGCCGGTCACGATACTGACTGCGTTATCACAACGAGAGAGCTCGTCCGCATGATCCGCGGTGCAAACATTCTCCCGGCACTGCTCAAGGATGTTGAGCCTGACCGCCTCTTCCACGACGGTTCCGGTGCCGGTGTGATCTTCGGCGCTACGGGAGGTGTTATGGAGGCTGCTCTGCGAACCGCTTACTTCTCGATCATGGGAAAGAACTGTGAGCCAGATGCATTTGAAAATGTCCGCGCTTCTTCTGATAGCAAGGGGCTGACCGAGGCAGAATTCAACTTAAACGGTCGTCAGCTGAGAATTGCGGCAGTCAGCGGACTCGCGAACACCCGCGCGCTCCTGACCGCAATCGAGCGCGGAGAGAAACAGTATGATTTCGTCGAAGTCATGGCATGCCCGGGCGGCTGCGTCGGCGGTGGCGGACAGCCTCAGCACGACGGATATGAGATGGCATATGAGCGTGGTCAGAACCTGTACTTCCTAGACCGAAATGCCAGCATCCGCTACTCACACATGAACCCGGATGTCTGGGATCTGTACAACAACTTCTTCGAGAAGCCGTTGAGCCACAAGGCGCATATGCTTCTCCACACCGATCACTACCGCTGGCAGATGCCTTTAAGCCCGCGCCGTGATCGAAACGGTCATGTAATCAACCCGAACATCCGACTTCAGGGATAATGTTTCAGGAATAAAAAAGAATGTGCCTTGGCACACAATCTTGGCACACAAAAAGAACCGGTTCTTTTGCTCTACTGGCAGAAGACCGGTTCTTCTAATTTTGTATTTTGTCTGTAAAACAGATTTCTCAGGAATCAGAAACTTTGCCTCTGATTTTTGATCTCAATCGTTCAGATAAATTTTTCTTATTTTTACGCAACAAAGGCATTTTCGTTGATCTGGTCAATCACAGATCGGATTCCCATCCACACACTCAGATCGTCACTGAAAAGTTCTATGATGCTTCCCTGATCGGTAAACGGTGATTCCTGAAGCACGGACAAATCTTTCATCATTCCATTGCATACAATGAATTCCACAATCTGATTCACAAAATAAATCTGTCGACTATCCAGATTTGTCTCATCCAGATACTGCGCGAATGCCTGCTTTGCTGCCGTCATATCCAGACCCACAATCTCTCTGACAAATTCTCCAAGAGGTTTCTGTCCATACTCAGCTTCATAGTCCTCTCTCGTTCCGATTTCGCTCCACAAAATCTCTTCCAGCTCATCTATATCTGCCTTTGTGAGCGGAACATTTTCCTTTAATTTTTTGATTGCTTCCTGATCCAGATGATTGCGGACATAGTATTCTGCTTTCGCTTTATAATCTTTCAAATCATCATTTTCCAGTTCTGATTCATTCCAATTCACGGAAAGTATTTCATCTGTAAAATTCGTCTCATAATGCATCTTCTCAGTCGGAATATATTTGATCAGATTTCGCAGACGCTTCCGAATTTCCTCCAATTCTTCAACCGTCACACTGCTTAAATAATCCGTGTGAAGAATTTTTTCAATCCAATCTTTCTGCGCTGAAATCTCCGGAATGTTTGCCACACCTGCAATTCCTGTCACTTTCTGAATCAAATCATGGCGGGATCTCCCCCAGGATTTTCCTGCAAGAATTGCCAGCTCTATCCCATAGATCAACGCATCAAAACGCAGTGCCTTTGCATCATCCTTTTCAGGCTCAATCAGAGGTGCCAGCTCTTCTCGCACTTCCAGAGTATTGGCATAGGTCAACGTCTGATAATTCTCCCGAAGAGAATAACGATCGACATATTTTAAATGCTGGCGGACCGCAAAATTCTCCCGGTTTAACTTCTGCACTTTTTCACTCATAGCAGTAACCAGTGCATCTCGATATGCATTGAGACGTGCGGTCTGATGTTTTAACTCCTGAAGTTTAAATACCATTTCAAATTGCAGATTAAAGATCGCACTCTGAACTGCAACTGTATTCGGAGCTGGCCTTCCCTTTCCATTTACCCGGAAAAAGTCAAAATTATTGCAGAAATCAAAAATATAAAATTTCTCTTTATCCTTTCCGTCCAGCACGCCCGGGCAAAGTCTGGTTCCGCGACCAATCACCTGCCAGAATTTTGCTTTACTCATCACACGCTTGAAAAAGACGAGATTCAGCACTTCCGGCACATCAATTCCGGTATCCAACATATCAACAGAAATCGCAATCTGAGGCATTTTTTTCGGATCGGAAAATTCATCAATCGCACTCTGTGCATACTTGATATGATTATCAATTACCTTTGCAAAATCGCTTCCCAGATGCGGATATTCTTTTCCGAATACCTCCAAAATTTTCTCCGCATGCTTATGATTTCTTGCAAAAATGATCGTCTTTCCGATTTTATTTCCATAATCCACACGAAGACCATTTGTCATCAAAATGTTCAGAGCCTTCCGAATCGTATCCTCATTGAAAATCCAATCGTTCAAAGCAGACGGCACAATCCGATCAGGAATCTTCTTTTCACTGTCCTCAAATGTTGCTTCATAGATCGCCTTGTCTTCGTCAGAAAGCTCATCATAAGAGATTCCCTCTTTCATGAATTTTAACGTCGTCTCAACTGACATGAAATCCACCAGATATCCATCTTTTACCGCCTGAGCTAACTCATATCCGTAGGTCGGAATTCCATTTTGCAGTTCAAAAATCTCATAGGTATTTTTGTCAATCTCATCTTTCGGAGTCGCCGTCAGCCCGACAAGAGGAGCATCAAAATATTTGAAAATATCCCGATATTTATTGTAAATTGAGCGGTGCGCCTCATCGCAAATTACAAGCTATAAATGAGCAAGTTCGTGATTTTGCATAAAAGAAAGACACCTTGGATTCGATTGTGTTGTATAATGAAAGTGACCAAACCAACATTTGCAACATTCACGAAAGAAGGTGTCTCCTGCAAATACTATACATCATTCAGCATTCATATACAACCAGTTTAAGAAATTAAACCTCTGTAAATTTTATTCGAATCGGGTGATCAACCACTTTATGAGTATCCTGACCAGTATTTTCATCTTAGGATACCATGGAAAAATCACGGATTTTGCTAAAAGCACTTCTTGCCACCGGACTACGATTGCACATTTCCTTAATTCTGGGAAATGGAATGACTCATTGCTTGCCAATGCATTAAAACAGTCTGTTATTGAGATTATTTATTCAGAAGCAGTCCGTACTGGAAAACCTGTTTTCTGTATTGTTGATGATACGATAGCTTCAAAAACAAAGCCTTCGTCACGGGCTCTGCATCCCATCGAAGATGCGTATTTTCACCAATCTCATTTAAAGAGGAAACAGGATTACGGGCATCAGGCAGTTGCCGTTATGCTTTCCTGTAATGGCATTGTTCTGAATTACGCTTTTGTAATGTACAATAAATCAGTTTCGAAGATTGATATTGTACAGAACATCGCAAAAGAGTTGCCTGTTCCACCGGTCATGTCCTATTTTCTCTGTGACTGTTGGTACGTTTCTGAAAAAATAATCAATACGTTTGCTACGAAAGGCTTTCATACCATCGGCGCATTAAAAACAAACCGGATGCTTTATCCCTTTGGGATCAAAAAGAAACTTAGTGAGTTTGCCACCCTTCTGTCGATTACAAGTTCTGATTTTCACCTTGTGACAGTGAAAAATCAAAAATATTATGTGTACCAGTATGAGGGAAAACTCAACGGAATTGAAAATGCCGTAGTTCTTTTAAGTTATCCCGAAAAAGCATTTGGAAATCCGAAAGCGCTTCGGGCTTTTCTCAGCACGGATACATCCTTATCAATGGATGAGATTCTGGCTTATTACATATGCCGGTGGCCAATCGAAGTATTTTTCCGTCAATGCAAGACAAAACTGGCACTGGACAATTACCAGATCCGTTCTTCCCAGGGAATCCAAAGGTATTGGTTGCTGATGTCACTGGCACATTACATGTGTGTGGCAGGAACTGGTGAATTCTGTTCTTTTGAAAACGGATACTACAAAATCAGCAATATTGTTCAGATGGAAAAATACAGGTATCTTTTTCAATGTGCAAAGGAATGCCATGATTTTGATTCCTTTGTAAAGTCTGTGGCATAGTTTTGTGCATTTTTTCAAATTTGCTCATTTATAGTTTATTATTTATATCACCTTCTTTTGCATGTTATAAAAGTCAACACTTAATTATGACATTTTATAAGTTTGCGCTAACAGACATCTCCCTCCAAAACTGATTTACAGCACAAACCGCTGTTCCTTCATTCTAGCAGACTTCCCGACCATTGTCGACACATAACCTGCTAAATATCAACTATTTCTGAATAAAACCGTTTCCATTTCATATCCTGTAAAAACAATTTTATGCGTCGCAGAAACGGCGACGGTGATAATTCTTCACCCGGAATCTCCGAAACAGATCTCTCGATTTTTAGGTGTACATGAGACCGGAAATTATAGTATAATGAAGATAACCGCAAAAGTACTTTGCGGTTATCAAAAAAGATATCATCCTGCATGTACAGCTGTTTTCTCGCTGTACTGCTTATACAAAGGAGGACGGTCTATGGGAACAAATTCAAATATCAACTGGGAAAAAATCCAGCAGGGCGTAAATGAAGTAGAACGGCTGATTGGTCAGAAGGAATACAATTCTGCGATGATCACAGCACGTCAGACTCTCGAGCTTATGGTCAGACTTCAGATGGAGCGCGCTGACATCGTGAGCACAAACAGCGATTTGATGAGCATGATCGACTGCCTGTACAAGAACCGATGGATCAGCAAAGCTACCTGCGAGCGCTACCACAAGATTCGCATGATCGGCAACAAAGCTGTCCATGACGGAGACAACAACGCATACAGCGCCAATCAGGCATACCATGAACTCTCTCAGGAGGTCTACACCTTTGCCAACGACTATCGCAATGCGCAGAAGGGTGTTCGACCTGCTCCCGCACGTCAATCTGCCCCCCGTCAGAACCGACCGGCGCGAAGCACCGAATCGGCAGGTGCCGAGTCGTCCAAGAGAAGCAGAAAGCAGAAAGGCATCACCTTCACCTGGGCAGATCTTCTCAAACTGCTGATTCCGATCGTCTGCATCGCACTCCTCTTCGTTATCATCAAGATTGTGCGACCAAACTCTGACACCGGCAAGAAGAAGACAACCGCTCCGATCACGACAGAAGCTGTCACCAGCGCAGATTCCACAGATGAGACGGATTCCGCTGAGACAACTCCGGAAGTCATATACCGCACCACAAGCAATCTGAATGTGCGCTCCCGCCCCAGCACAGACGGCGACAAGATCGGTCAGCTCTCCGCCGGCTCCGCGATTGAATACATCGGAGACAGCGACGACGGCGCCTGGGCGAAGATCAACTACAACGGTCAGGAAGGCTATGTGTCCAAAGAATATCTGACTGCGGAGTAGGCACTTTCTTTACAGGATACAGCACAAATTTCTGCTGTATCCTGTTTTTTTTGCATTCCAATTTTATTTTTCCCGCCGATTTCAATTCCCGTACTTGTTTCTTTTTACTCACTTTTGTATCCATTATTTCTAATTCTGTATATGTTCTATGAAAAATTCTCCCATGCTCCCTCTATTTTTTGTGCATAATGTCATAAAAACTTTGTTAAGATTTTATTCTTGTTGCATTTTTGCTCTGGCTTTTTTTTGCAAAAGGTGTATGATGATACAGGAAAGACCTATTAAGTCAGAGCCTATTATATTTATAGGTCTAAACTTATAGATCTTTTTCTTTCTCTCTCCGGATTTTTTTATTCTGTTCGATTGTGAACCCATTTTTAATCGCTGGGACTCCTTTTTGAACCGAGCTGAAACAATTTCCGGACAGACATAAACAGACAAGGAGGAACGCGATGGATAAGGTTATCAAAAAGATTTCGGAAATCGAGGCAACCGCTTCATCCGTCATGGACGATGCCAATAAACGCAAGCAGGCATTTGCCAAGGAAATGGAAGAAAAGACTGCCGAATTTGATCGAAATTTGGATGCACAGACAGAAAAAAAAATCCATGAGCTTCAACATCAGATGGAAATTGAGATGAATTCCAAGTTGTCAAAGCAAAAATCGGATGCAGCTGCATTTCTTGCGCAGATGCAGACGAACTACGACAATCACCATCGGACGTATGTCCAAAAACTGTTTGAACAGTTGGTAAAGGAGTGATGGTATGAGCCTTCTGACTTACAGTGGAATCACAACCAAAGTAAGAGCCATGCAAAGCCATCTGCTCTCAGAGGAACAGTTTCACGAGATGGCAGGACTTGAGGATGTCCGCAGTGCTTCCGACTATCTGAAACAGCTCCCCACCTATGCGGAAATCTTTGCAGGTGTAGATGATTCCAACTTGCACCGCGGTCACATCGAACAACTGCTCACGCTGTCCGAATACCGGGACTTTGCAAAACTTTACCGCTTTTCCAATCTCCCACAGCGCAGATTTCTGGATCTCTACTTCATGCACTACGAGATCAATATCATCAAGCGAATTCTCAGGCACGTCATGGGACATCAGGAGACCGTTCTCGATCTCTCGATGTTTCAGGAATTCTTTGATCGACATTCCAACATTGATCTGCCTGCACTTGCACAGTCAGAAAATCTGGAGGACTTTCTCTCACGGCTGAAAGGTTCCCCTTACTATGAGTTTCTGTCTGAGCTGGCTTCAAAAGAAACCTGCACGATGTTCGATCTTGAGATGAATCTGGATCTCTTTTATTTCCGGACACAGTGGAAGGTCAAAAACAAGATGCTCAGCCGTGAGGAACGCCACGCACTCGAACAGTGCTTCGGATGTCGTCTCGATCTTCTGAACATTCAGTGGATCTACCGCGCGTGCCATTACTATCACCTGTTGCCATCCGACATCTACGCACTTCTGATTCCGGTCAACTACAAGCTGAAACCGGATCAGATCCGACATCTCGCGGAATCCGCAGACAACGAGGAATTCTTCTCCGTCCTGCGCGAGACGTTCTACTGGAAATTCCAGAAAGGCGAGATCACCGGAAAACCGGATATTGAGACGCTCTACCATCAGATCTGTAACCAGATCTACGCAAATGCGGGGCGCAGATATCCCTACTCCGTCGCGATTCTCGACTCCTATCTCTATTCTAAGGAACTGGAACTTCAAAAAATCATCACCACGCTCGAGGGCATCCGTTACCGGCTTGACGCCGGCGAGATTATCGCGCTGGTAGAGAAACAATAAGGGGGGTCTTACCTGTGATAGAAAAAATGAAATTTCTGCGTATCACCGGTCCCAAGGATGACATCGACCGAGTCGTTGACCAGTATCTCTCCAAATATGAGATCCATCTGGAAAATGCACTCTCCGAGCTTAAATCGGTGTCAGGACTGAGACCATATGTGGAAAGTAACCCATACAAGGGAGAACTTCAGACTGCCGTAGAACTTGCTTCTGCGTTTCATGAACCGCTTCCGGCATCCCCGAAAAAGGAGGTCGCAATCGAGGAAGCTGTACGAATTGTACACCACCTCGATGAGGAGCTGAAAAAGCTCTCTGCAAAGCGGGATGCTCTGATCAAAGAGCAGGACAGAATTCAGACATCGATCTCCAACATCATTCCGTTTGCGGATCTGAACTATGAAGTCCGTGATATTCTGAATTTCAAGTATGTCCGCTTCCGTTTCGGACGCATGACACACGAGTATTACGAAAAATTCATGGCTTACGCCTACGACACGATCGACACCGTCGTTCACAAGTGTCAGGAGGATGCCGAGTATGTCTGGCTGATCTATTTTGTGCCGGACTCCGTTCACGAGAAGATCGACGCGATCTATGCTTCCCTGCATTTTGAGCGCTTCTTCCTCCCGGATGAGTACGAGGGCACACCGGTCGACGCAACACACAGCCTTGAAAAACAGCTTGCAGACACTGATGAACAGCTTCGCAGTCTCGAACAGCAGATCAACGAGATTCTGAATTCCCATAAAGAAGATCTCGCCTCGGCGAAACATCGCCTCTCTGTGTATGCCTCGAACTTTGATGTCCGCAAACTCGCAGCCTGCACAACGAACCACGATCACACCTTCTACATTCTGTGTGGATGGATGACCGAAGAGAATGCAACCGCATTCTGCAAGGAGATCGAGCAGGATGCTGATACCTTCTGCTTCCTCGAGGACGATCACGAAAACGTGATCAGCAAACCGCCGACAAAGCTGAAAAACCCGGGACTCTTCAAGCCGTTTGAGATGTTTCTTCAGATGTACGGACTTCCGTCCTACGGAGAGATCGATCCTACGATTCTTCTCGGCATCACTTACTCGATCCTCTTCGGATTTATGTTCGGAGATGTCGGTCAGGGACTCTGCCTTCTGATCGGAGGCTTCGTGCTCTACCGGACAAAGAAGATGAACCTCGCCGCGATCATTTCCTGCTGTGGAATCTTCTCGACGATCTTTGGTTTCCTCTTCGGAAGCGTCTTCGGTTTTGAGAACATCATCGAACCGCTCTGGCTCAGACCGAAGGAAGCAATGACGAAACTTCCGTTTATCGGAAACTTAAACACCGTCTTCGTCGTTGCGATCGCGCTCGGAATGGGAATCATCCTGCTGACCATGATCTTAAACATCGTCAACAGCCTGCGCTCCCATGATCCGGAGAAAGCATATTTTGACAACAACGGAATCGCCGGTATCGTCTTTTACGGATCTGCGGTTCTCACGATTGTCCTTTACATGACCGGACAGACCCTCCCGGCAACCGGAATTCTGCTCGTTATGTTTATCCTCCCTCTGCTGATTATCTTCTTCAAAGAACCGCTGACCGCAGTTCTGGAGAAAAAAGCAAAAGTCATGCCGGATGAGAAGGGCATGTTCTTCGTACAGGGATTTTTTGAAATGTTTGAATTGCTTTTAAGCTATTTTTCCAACACTCTTTCATTCGTCCGTGTCGGCGCTTTCGCAGTCAGCCATGCGGCGATGATGGAGGTGGTTCTGATGCTTGCGGGCGCTGAGTCGGGTGGAAATCCGAACTGGATCGTCGTCATCCTCGGAAACCTCTTCGTCTGCGGAATGGAGGGATTGATCGTCGGAATTCAGGTGCTTCGTCTGGAGTACTACGAGCTGTTCAGCCGTTTCTATCGTGGAACGGGACGCGCCTTCAAGCCTTATGGGAAGTCGAAGGAAGCCTGATAGATATCCAAATTCAAAGCACGGCTCCAACGGCGAAAGAAGTCATGCAAACACGGGTTTGCATTGACCTTCTCGCCTTTTGTCGCCGTTATAACCACTACAAGTTATTATAAGTAAGCTATAAAAAGCAAAGTTTTCACTCTCAACATTCAATTTATATAAAGGAGAAAACAGTCATGACCTTATTAGCAAAAATCACTTTAGCCGTAGCACTTATTTTAAGCATCGCCATTCCGTTCGGAGCTTTCGCAGTTGGAGAGAAGACAAAGGGACGCTATAAGACCGCTCTCGCTGTCAACGTCTTCCTGTTCATGGGAACTCTCGTCGTAGCAGGCGCAATGATGTTCTCCGGTCAGGCATTCGCAGAAGAAACTGCAACGGCTGTATCAAGCGTCGCAGGTTTTGGTTACCTCGCAGCAGCACTTTCTACCGGTCTTGCCTGCATCGGTGGTGGTATCGCCGTTTCCGCAGCTGCATCTGCCGCTCTTGGCGCAATCAGCGAGGACAGCTCAATTCTTGGTAAATCCCTCATCTTCGTAGGTCTTGCCGAAGGTGTCTGCCTGTATGGACTGATCATTTCCTTCATGATCCTGGGCAAACTTTAATTCTATGAAAATGTATTTAATCAGCGACAACATCGACACCTGGACAGGAATGCGCCTGGCAGGTGTCGAAGGCGTTGTCGTTCACAAAAAAAACGAGCTCAAGGAAGCACTCGATAAGGTTCTGACCGACCGTGAAATCGGAATCGTTCTTCTGACTGAGAAATTCGGCAGAGATTATCCAGATCTGGTCAATGAAGTCAAACTCAACCACAGACACCCGCTGTTTGTGGAGATTCCGGACCGCCACGGAACCGGTCGCAAGCCGGACTTTATCACTTCCTATGTGAACGAAGCGATCGGATTAAAGTTATAACATTCCTTCAAAATTACAGATAGCGTAAAGATAACATTATAAAATCGCTATAATATAGAATATAGAAAGCAGGTGACCGTCTTGACAACCGAGGAAAAATTACAGCATTTTCTTGATACCTGTATGGAAGATGCCAGAACCCGAAGCAACCGGATGCTGGACGAATATATGAATGCTCTCGAGGAGACCTTTAAACAGCATCAGGCTGACGCAAAGCGCCGTTCCGCCATGCAGATCGAACAGGAGACCGAAAAAATCGAAAGAGAGATCAATAAGAAGCTCGCTGTGGAGCAGATCGATATCCGGCGTGCGCTCGGTCAGAAGCAGGAAGAATTGAAAGACAAATTGTTTGTGGAACTGAGAGACCAGCTTGCCAACTTCCTCGAGACCCCGGAATATTTGAAACTTTTGGAAAAACAGATTGCAAATGCCGTCGAATTTGCCGCTGATGACCCGATCACGATCTACCTTGATCCGGTTGATGAGGACAAACAGAAACGGCTTTCTCTTCATTATGGACACGCACAGATCAAGATCAGCGAATTCTCTTTCGGTGGTGGCACACGCGCAGTCATTCCGACACGCCATATCCTGATTGACAACTCTTTTCAGACCCGGCTTGAGGAGGCAAGAGAAAACTTCCATTTTGATTTAAGCCTTGAGGAAGGAGACAGCGCAGATGAGTAAAACAGGTGTTATTTACGGAATCAACGGCCCGATCATCCATCTGAAAGGAGATCCGGGCTTCACAATGAATGAGATGGTCTATGTCGGCAAGGACAACCTCGTCGGCGAGGTCATCGGTCTGAAATCCGATGACACGATCATTCAGGTTTACGAGGAGACGACCGGTATCCGCCCGGGCGAGATCGTAACCGGAACCGGAGCTCCAGTGTCTGTCACCCTTGCCCCTGGCATCCTGACAAATATCTTCGACGGAATTGAGCGACCATTGAGCGAGATCGCAAAGACCGGCGGTGCCTATATCAACCGCGGTGTCCATGTCTCTTCTCTTGACACGGAAAAGAAATGGAGGACCCATATGACCGTCAAGAAAGGGGACCGCGTCTTCGGCGGAACGATCATCGCTGAGGTTCCGGAGACTCCGGCAATCGTCCACAAAGTCATGGTACCGCCGGACAAAGAGGGATTTATTCTTGACGTGGTTCCGGATGGCGACTATACGATCAGCGATCCGCTCGTGACACTTCAATTTGCTGATGGAACCGAGGAGAAACTCACGATGACTCAGAAATGGCCGATCCGAGTTGCCCGTCCGACCTCAAAGCGTTTCCCGGCAACGCAGCCCCTTGTCACCGGTCAGCGTATCCTCGACACGATGTTCCCGCTCGCAAAGGGCGGTACTGCCGCAATCCCGGGTGGATTCGGAACCGGAAAGACGATGACTCAGCACCAGATCGCAAAGTGGTCAGATGCAAACATCATCATTTATATTGGATGTGGAGAGCGTGGAAACGAGATGACTCAGGTTCTTGAGGAGTTCTCCCACCTAGTTGACCCGAAGACCGGCAATCCGCTGATGGACCGCACAACGCTGATCGCAAACACTTCAAATATGCCTGTTGCTGCGCGTGAGGCAAGCCTTTACTCCGGTCTGACTCTTGCAGAGTACTACCGCGATATGGGCTACCACGTTGCAATCATGGCTGACTCGACCTCTCGATGGGCAGAGGCTCTGCGTGAGCTCTCCGGCCGACTCGAGGAGATGCCTGCCGAGGAAGGTTTCCCGGCTTATCTTGCATCCCGCCTTTCCGCATTCTACGAGCGCGCCGGCATGATGCAGAACTTAAACGGAACCGAGGGAAGTGTGACGATCATCGGCGCTGTCTCCCCGCAGGGCGGTGACTTCTCTGAGCCGGTAACGCAGAACACAAAGCGTTTCGTCCGCTGCTTCTGGGGACTGGACAAGAATCTCGCCTACGCGAGACACTTCCCGGCAATCTCCTGGCTGACAAGTTACTCCGAGTACCTGATCGACCTTGCGCCGTGGTACACCGAGCATGTCGACAAGCGCTTCGTCGACTACCGCAACCAGATCGTCTACCTGCTGTCTCAGGAGAGCAGTCTGATGGAGATCGTCAAGCTGATCGGTGCCGACGTTCTGCCGGACGATCAGAAACTGATCCTTGAGATCGCCAAAGTCATCCGTGTCGGTTTCCTCCAGCAGAACGCCTTCCACAAGGACGACACCTGCGTTCCGATGGAAAAACAGTTCAAGATGATGGATGTCATTCTCTATCTCTACAAGAAATCCCGCTCCCTGATCTCTATGGGAATGCCGATGTCTGTGCTGAAAGAGGACTCGATTTTTGACAAGATCATTTCCATCAAGTACGATGTTCCGAACGATCATCTTGAGATGCTTGACGATTACAAGAAACAGATTGACCGCTTCTACGACGATGTCGTGGAGCGCAATGCCTAAGAAAGCACAAGGAGGGATTTTATTATGGCAATCGAATATCTTGGCCTGAGTGCAATCAATGGCCCTATGGTCGTCTTAGAGGGCGTTCAGAATGCCGCTTACGATGAGATCGTGGAAATGACGGTCGACGGCTCGAAAAAGAAACTCGGCCGTATCATCGAGGCTTACAAAGATAAGGCAATCATTCAGGTTTTTGAGGGAACCGACGGTCTCGGACTCAAAAACGTTCACACCCGCCTGACCGGTCATCCGATGGAGCTTGGCGTTTCCGAGGAAATGCTCGGCAGAACGATGAACGGAATTGGTGTCCCGATCGACGGTCTCGGTGAAATCTTCCCGGAAAAAATGCTCGACGTCAACGGTCAGCCTTTAAACCCGGTCACCCGTGAGTATCCGCGAAACTACATCCGAACCGGAATCTCCGCAATTGACGGTCTGATGACGCTGATTCGCGGTCAGAAACTTCCGATTTTCTCCGGAAATGGTCTTCCTCACGACCAGCTCGCCGCTCAGATCGTACAGCAGGCTTCCCTTGGCGATGATTCCGATGAGGAATTCGCAATCGTCTTTGCCGCAATGGGTGTTAAGCACGATGTCGCAGATTTCTTCCGCCGGACATTTGAGGAGAGCGGAGTTTCCTCCCACGTTGCAATGTTCATGAACCTCGCAAACGACCCGGTTGTTGAGCGTCTGATCACGCCGAAATGTGCGCTGACCCTCGCTGAGTACCTCGCATTCGAGAAAAACATGCACATCCTCGTTATCCTGACCGATATGACCTCATTCGCTGAGGCAATGCGTGAGGTTTCTTCATCAAAAGGCGAAATCCCGTCAAGAAAAGGTTATCCGGGATACTTATACAGTGAACTTGCAGCCCTCTATGAACGCGCCGGTATCGTGGGCGGAGTCAACGGCTCTGTCACCCAGATCCCGATCCTGACAATGCCAAACGACGACATCACGCACCCGATCCCGGACCTGACCGGATACATCACCGAGGGACAGATCGTTCTCGACCGCTCATTGAATGGTCAGTCGGTTTACCCGCCGATCAGCGTCCTGCCGAGCCTGTCCCGTCTGATGAAGGATGGCATCGGTGAGGGATTTACGCGCGCCGACCATCAGGATGTCGCAAACCAGCTCTTCTCCTGCTATGCAAAGGTTGGAGACGCGCGAGCACTTGCCTCCGTCATCGGTGAAGATGAGCTCTCCCCGATCGACAAGCAGTATCTTGTCTTCGGACGCGAGTTTGAGCATCGCTTCGTCGGTCAGGATCCGCACGAGAACCGAAACATCATCCAGACACTGACAATCGGCTGGAACTTACTCGGTCTTCTGCCACGGGCAGAGCTCGACCGTATCGACACCAAGGTGCTTGACCAGTATTATCATCCGACGATGATCGACCACAACGGCGACCTCGTACCGGCTAACGAAACCGCTCGAACTTCTGATGCGGAATAAGTGAGGGGAAGGAGGTTCCTCTATGAATTTAAACACCTTTCCCACAAAGGGAAATCTGATTCTCGCAAAGAATTCTCTCGCACTCGCCAGTCAGGGCTATGTGCTGATGGACAAGAAGCGAAACATTCTTCTGCGCGAGCTGATGGGACTCATCGATCAGGCAAAGGACATTCAGGCGGAAATCGACGCAACGTTCACCTCCGCCTACAAGGCGCTTGAGCGCGCAAACATCGAGCTCGGCATCAACTTTGTTCAGGAGATAGCGACCTCGATGCCAGTCGACGACACGATCCGCATTAAAACGCGAAGCATCATGGGAACGGAGATTCCGCTCGTCCAGCATGACCCGACTCCGCCCGCGCTGACCTACGCGCTTTACAGCACAAAGGAATCTCTCGACGACGCCCGGATGCAGTTTGAGAAAGTGAAGGAGCTGACGATCAAGCTCTCAATGGTCGAAAACTCCGCCTACCGACTTGCCGGAAGCATCCGCAAGACGCAGAAGCGCGCAAATGCACTCAAGAACATCACCATCCCGACTTACCAGAATCTCGTCACGAACATCACGAACTCCCTCGAGGAGAAAGACCGCGAGGAATTCACGAGACTGAAAGTCATCAAGAGGATGAAGGATTCGTAAAAAATCCCCTCCCTTTCCCATACAATCTGTACAGGAGAGAGAGGGGGTTTTTTATTTTTTCCTCCATTTCAATAATAAAGCTGAATTGATAATCACAAAGACCGAACCACTGTTATGAACGAGAGCACCGGCGACCGGATTCAAAATTCCGGTGATTGCAAGGACAATCGCGATAAAATTCAATGTCATCGAGAATGTCAGGTTACAGCGAATCGCGAACATCATTCTTCTCGCGAGAAGCAGAAGATGCGGAAGCTCGCGGATCTCATCGTTGACAAGCGCAATATCCGCAGCATCGACCGCGATGTCACTTCCAACTCCACCCATCGCAATTCCGACATGAGCTTTTTTCAGCGCCGGTGCATCGTTGATTCCATCTCCAATCATGCAGACCGGATGACTTGATTTCTGACGCTCCTCGATAAAGCGCAGTTTGTCTTCCGGAAGACATTCCGCACGAAACTGCTTAATTCCAATTCGGTTTGCGATCGTCTTCTTTGCATCCGGACGAACGGTGTCAGACAGTGCAAGAAAACCTCCTGCCCGACCTCCAACTGCGAGATAAATGATCGTACATCCCTCTTTCCGGTAAGTGTCTGCCGATGCCTCAATCTCCTGTGAAAGTTCGATCTTTCGCTCGCGCAGAAGCTCCTCATTTCCCGCAAGAATCTCCAGATCCATCCAAGTATCTTTAGAACCATTTTCATTTTTATCGCCCAGATAACTCGTTCCATCAATTCTTGCACGCACTCCGCGTCCCGGAATCATCTCAAAGTCTGCGAGTTCGGCAAGAGCACTCTGATTTGCGCTCTTCTCCTTTTTGAAACAGCGCACAACCGCCTTTCCGAGCGGATGCTCTGACTTCTGCTCTGCACAGGCCGTAAGCCAATAGACGGTCGTCTCTAATCAAACATGAGCAAAGTGTATCCAAGTCCAAAGCATGTTAAGCCGAAGATTACCAATGCTACGAAATCCATAATACTCATATGGCATCCCCCTCCTCCTATATTTTTCGTTACATCAAAATGTAATCGGAGGGTACGCATGCCCTCCCAAGAGAGCCGGACCGCCTACCGTTATGGTAACATCCATCTTTGAATTTTATCATATTTCTTCCATTCAGAAAAGAGATTTCTACAAAACACAAAAACCTCCGGCACAGTTTTCCCTGTCCCGAAGGTTTAAAATCATTCTTATTTTCTTAATGGAACTATCTAAAACTCTGGAAATACCCAGCGAAGCGCATCCGGAAAACGCATTCTCCATTCTCTCTGGTTGTGAATTGCGTCCTGGTATACATTGTATTTCATCGTTTTCGGAGTCAGACCTCCGCGAACGAAATAACTGCGAATGATCTCCGAGCCTGCAAGAAATTCCTCCTTCGTCGTCATTCTTCCAAACTCATTTGTTCCTGTATCCAGATACAGTCTGCAAATATGGGAGTAATCCGCTGTTTTCAGCACCTCTTCCAGCTTGTCCATCCAGATGCATACCGCTGCGCTCATAATGATTGCCCGGTGAAATGTCTCCGCATGTGCAAGCAGTGCATAGGTGCTGATCAAACCACCCGTGCTATACCCACAGATTCCGGTGTGATCTGCATCCGCCAAAGTCCGGTATCTGCGGTCAATCGCCGGCTTGAGTTCCTTTGTCATCCACTCAAGATACTCTACACCTTTTCCCTCAATATGCGGTTCAAACGTCTTTCCCTCCGGAACGACAAAATCTTTCGTAAATGGCGAATACTGCGCAGTACGCTTCGCGTGATCATTCGGCGACTCAATCGCCACAAGAATCACATCCGGCACAAATTTTCCATAGTCTCTGTAATACTGCTCAAATCTGAGACTCTCCGCTCCCCAGAATGTCTGCTGATCGCAGAACAGATCCTGCCCGTCATTCACATAAAGCACCGGATATTGTTTTTCTCCCGACTCATAACCATCCGGCGTAAACACACGAACCTTCACCTCTCTGTCAAGAGGTGTGATACAGAAATTTAATGTCTCAATCTTCATCCGTTTTCCCTCAAATCCTCTCATCCATCATAAACATTAAAAAAACGCTTTCCTACATAAAGGTACTGAACATAAAACTTGCAATGACGAGCATAATCGCTCCTCCGATTCTTGAAGAAATCTGTGCATAGCTCATCAGCTCCATGCGGTGACTTGCTCCAAGAACCTGAATATCGCCTGCACCGCCTCCGTTTGCCATGCAAAGTGCTGCCGTGACAACCGTCTCGATTCGGAAGAATTTAAAGATCGGAGCCATCAGCCATGCGCCAAGCGTCGCACCAACGACAACCGCTGCAATGACAACAAGACTCTGGAAATTCAGTACTTTTACATAGTCCATCAGGTTCGTTCCGATTCCAACCGTAACCATAAGCGGAAGGGACATATACTTTACAAAGAACTGTTGCATTCCTCTTGTACCGGCGCGCACATTGTCCGGAACCAGACCGGAAATATTTAAGAGCGCTACAAGAATAATCATAAATGCAAACTGGTGAATCGAGAATCCAAGACCTGCATGGTTGATGATCGAAATCTTGGAAGAGTAAAATCCACTGAATACAAAACAGAAAAGACCAAGTGCCAGCCCCGATGCATAGTCAGCCACCGTCGGCTTGATTTCTGCTTCCTGTGTTCCCAGATCAGCCGGAGTTTTCATCAGCTCTCCGTTTCCGGTAAATTCCGGTTTCTTCTCTCCAAGTTTATTCATCAGAGCAGCAATCAAAACGGCAATCATGTTTCCAAGACTAAGCGTTGCAAATGCAGATGCATACCAGATCTGCGGGTCCTGTCCGCTTGCCTCTCCCCAGATCTTGCTCATTGGGATTGCGCCAGCACCATTTCCACCTCCCATAATCGGAAGTGCGTAATTTAAGATCGCATTGATCGGTCCGATCCCAACAACAATTCCTGCTATTCCTGCAAACAAAAATGCAAATACAATCGCAGAAAGAATGCACGGAATATATCCACCCAGAGAACGAATCAGGAGCTTTCTATTTACGGATAAAACCGATCCTGTGACAAGAACCAGAATATAGAGATTCAAAAATCCGGTACTGCCATTAAATGTATTCAGAGTCTCAACAAGGGAATCAGGAATCAGGTGGAACGTGGACATTGCTCCAGCTGCCAAACAGGTCAGAAGCATGCCTCCTCCGAGCCAGTCCTTCCAGATTGGAATCCGATCTCCAATAAATCCAATAAAAGTTCCAACAACAGTTGCAAAACAAAGTGCACCTACCATATCGCCCGGAATCGACTCCGTCATTCCAACTCCCCAAGTTACCACAAGAAGAATCAGGAACATCCAAAGTGGCATTCCAAGCAGTTTTACTTCTTTCAGCTTGCTCATCTTTTTATCCTCTCCTATTCACCCCGACAACACCCAGAAATGGTTGTTCTCTCATTTCGTTCATTTTTTTTGTTTCGTTTGCTTTCACCGGTAAAAACGTTGCCTGTATTATATATAAATTTCTTTGAATTCTGCAATACTTTCGACTGCCCTCAGCTATTCAGGTTTTCCCCACCTCCCATAACCATTTTCTTATCCATTTTTGCCTGTCCTCCATTCCCTATGGAACTTTTTCTCCCTTAGTTCCTCATACCGCTCCTATTTTCTTCCATAATTTCTCAAAATTCACATAAAATAAGATAAAAAAGAAGTACCTGTCCTTCACTTGGACAAGCACTTCTCTCTCATTTCTATTTTCCCTTATTCCTCTTTCTTACACAGTCCATTCCAATTCGTTATGAACTCAAAAGGATATTTATGGGGTATTTACGGGGCAAACCTCTGACCCACCATAAATTTCCAGAAAAGTTCTGCTCCCGTTGACAATTTTCTTCCGCGTTTCTTTGCAATCACCACATATCGATAGAAGGATTCTCCCTTTATCGTCGCATAGACCACTTGGTTATTTGTATAAAGAGATTTCACTGTCTGCAACGGCACCATAACAATTCCACCACCTCCACAGGCGATTGCGTAGCGCGTGTCGACATGATCTACATGAAGTGCATTTCCCATATGAATTCGACAGCGACGGAACATCTCCTGTTCTGCGAAAAAAAGACTGTGAGTCGATGTGGAAAGAACAAAACGGTTATTCGGTCTTCGCAGACACTTCACATCAATTTCTAATGGATTCTGATACGAATTTTCCCCGATCTCAACTCCCTCAAGTGCCGGACTGTCCTTCGGAATCACAAGAAGAAGTGGATCTTCCTCCAACGGGAGATATTCAATCCAGTCAGACTGAACCGGGTCTGTATAGACTGCAAGCTCCCTCTCCTCACTCTCAAGCATCTCCTCACAACTTCTCGCATCCGTATTGTGATACTCCACATGAATTTCCGGATGCGCATCAAGAAACGCCGAGGTGCGGACACCCGCATACATTCCTCCTCTACTCGTCGTCATCACAATCAAATCCTGATGTTTTTCTCCAGAAACGGCATCCAGTTTCTGTTGAAATTCTTTTTCCAGTTCCAGATATCTCCCGGCAAAATCCAGAAAGATCTCTCCCTGTTCCGTAATCCCGAGAGGATTCTTACTCCTGTCAAAAATCTGAAAACCAAGTTCCGATTCCAATTTTCCAATCTGTTTTGTCAGCGCAGGTTGTGACAGAAACAGCGTTCTGGCGGCAGATGAGATTGTCCCACATTCTTCCACTGCTACCACATAATGAAATAATCGACTGTCCATATCGTTCTACTTCTTTCCTCGTCATTTCTATGACCATTAATCTTTTTGCTTTTTATTTGCAACTCTATTTCCACTTGTTTTTGTGTAACTAACATTATAGCAACATTCTCCCTCTGTCGCAAACATATCCTCCGCTCCCCAAACACTCATCAGCAAAATCAACTTCCACCACAGTATCATACAAATTTTTCCCTTCACAAAATTCCTACCCGTGCACTGCAACTCGTGATATACTTGCATTACAAAACATTCCAAGGAGTTGACAGCATCTATGAAGAAATTTACTATGGCGGACATCGCTGAGATGTCCGGTGTTGGAAAAAGCACAATCTCCCGCTACTTCAACGGCGGCTATGTGAAAGAGGCGACTCGGGAGAGGATTCAGGCTGTGATCCGTGAATGCGGATATATGCCGAACTCATTTGCCCGCCTCAATGCCCGCGAGAGCAACATCATCGGCGTCGTCGTGCCGACTTTAAATTCCAAGATTACGGGGCGCGTCATCACAAGCATTGACCGTTATCTGCGCGAACAGGGATATGAAACGCTTATCAAGAGCTCTGACCACCAGATCGCCCTCGAACTCGACAATATTCGCCGTTTGATCAGTCTGAACGTCGGAGGAATTCTTTTAAGCTCGATCTCGATCACCGATCAGCACCGTGAGCTGATCGCAAACAGCCCGATTCCGCTCGTCGTGATGGCTCAGGAATTTGATGCCGGAATCTCCGTTGTCGATGACGATTATCAGGCCGGTTTTGAAATGGGAAAATACGTCGGCAAATCTCACCCAGAGCATGTTGTCTGGCTCGGAATCACCGACACAGACCGCGCCGTCGGAATCGTCCGCCGTCAGGGCGTTCTCGATGGTCTGAAATCCTGCGGAGTCTCCGACATTCGCCTTTTTTCCGGTGATTACAGTTATGAGAGTGGACAGAAGATGGCAAAAGAAGCGCTCGAGAATGGTCCTGTCACTGCAATGATCTGCGCGACCGACCGTCTCGCATTCGGCGCCTACCACACACTTGCACAGTTTGGAAAACGGATTCCCGATGACGTCTCGGTTGCAGGTTTTGGCGGATACGATGAGAGCGAACTTCTCTCCCCTGAACTCACAACACTGAAATTCGACTCCTATGCCCTCGGTCAGCTCAGTGCAGAGACAATCCTGCGCTTAATCCGCAATGAACCTGTCCCGGTCAAGCAGGTTATCGGCTTTCAGCTGATCTCCGGAAAGAGTGTAAAATGACGGTGCACGGTTTTGTACGTTTTGCACAAAAAATCATCTGATTTTTTGGTGGCTCAAACATGGTATCGATTCCATATTTGTATTGACTTTACGGCAAAAATGCTGTATGATTCAGCTATGGAACCGATACCATATTTTGTTTCATGGTTCATCGTTCAACTTATTCATCACCACAAAAAAGGAGAGGTTTTTATGGATTATGCAAAAATCGCCAGTGAAGTAATCCGACTTGTGGGCGGAAAGGAAAATATCCGCTCCGTTGCCCACTGTGCAACCCGTCTGCGCTTACAGTTGCGCAACAATGATCTGAGAGACGAGAGTGCTCTCAGCGATGTGGAAGGAGTCAAGGGGGTCTTCCTTACACAGTCACAGTTCCAGATTATTTTCGGAGCAGGCACCGTCAATCTTGTCTGCGATGAGGTTCAGAAACAGCTCGGTATCCAGAGTGAGGCAACCGAAAACGAGGCAGAGGAGAAAAAAGGCAATCTGCTTCAGCGTCTCGTAAAGATGCTGAGTGACATCTTTGTTCCGATCATCCCGGCAATCGTTGCCGGTGGTCTTCTGATGGGTATCAACAACATCCTGACCTCCAACCTGATTCATGGTCAGTCAATCATCGCTCTGTATCCGCAGTGGGCAGGACTTGCAACCGCAATCAACCTGTTCGCGGCAGCACCGTTCACCTTCCTGCCTGTTCTGATCGGCTTCAGTGCCGCAAAGAAATTCGGCGGTAACCCTTACCTCGGCGCTGCAATGGGTATGATTATGGTTCACCCGGATCTGATGAGTGCTTACCAGATCGGTGTCGGCACTCCGCCGGTATGGGACATCTTCGGACTTCATATCTCGGCTATCGGCTACCAGGGCACTGTACTTCCGGTTCTCGCCGTTTCCTGGATCATTGCAAATATCGAGAAGCGTCTTCACAAAGTCACCCCGTCCTGGCTCGACAACCTGACCACCCCACTGATCTCCATCCTTGTTACTTCCTTCCTGACCTTCATCGTCGTAGGACCGGTTCTGAGAGAGGCAGGAAACCTTCTCGCCGCTGGAATCACCTGGGTATACAACTCCCTTGGCTTCATCGGAGGAGCGCTCTTCGGTCTTGTATATGCGCCGATCACACTGACCGGTATGCACCACAGCTTCATTGCGATTGAGACTCAGCTAATCGCAGACAGCGTTCACACCGGCGGCAGCTTCATCTTCGCAACCGCAAGCATGAACAACGTCGCTCAGGGTGCCGCAGTTCTGGCAGTTCTGATGATGACCAAAAACGAGAAGATCAAATCGATCTGTTCCGCTTCCGGTATCTCCGCTCTGCTCGGTATCACAGAGCCTGCAATGTTTGGTGTTACTCTGAAACTGAAATACCCATTCTACGCAGCAATCATCGGATCTGCTGTCGGAAGTGCTTACCTTGCAGGAACAAAGACTCTTGCTCAGGCAATGGGCGCTGCCGGACTTCCGGGCTTCATCTCCATGAAACCGGACCACTACCTGTACTTTGCAATCGGTCTTGTGCTCTCTATGGGCGTTTCCTTTATCCTGACCGTTGTATTCTGGAAGAAATTTAACATGGGCGCTATGGAAGGCGAGGGAACAACTCCTGCAAAATCCTCACAGACTGTTGCTTCTGCTTCTACTGCAACCGCTGTAACTTCCGCAGCAACAGAAACCGTTGAGAGTTCCGCAAATGCAAATACCGACGACGAAGTTCTCTTTGCACCGATGGCAGGTGAGATCCTTCCAATCTCCGAGTCCGCAGATGAGGCATTTGCAGCCAAGATGCTCGGCGACGGAATCGCTATCAATCCGTCCGAAGGCACAATCTACGCACCGTGCGATGGAAGCGTGAGCCTGCTCTTCCCGACCAAACACGCAATTGGCATCACAACCACCAAGGGAACCGACCTTCTGATCCATGCCGGTATCGACACAGTCAAGATGGAAGGCGACGGATTTGAAGTCTTCGTAAAGCAGGGCGACAACGTTCGCAAAGGCGACAAGCTCTTAAAAGTTGATCTCGAGAAAGTTCGCACCGCCGGATACAATCCTCAGACGATGATGATTCTTCCTCAGGCATCTGCCGATGTCACCTTAGAGGTTCACGCATCCGCAAATGCTGATCAGACCTGCAAGGCAATGACGATTAAACACTGATCGCCTGTCTTTAACAAACTGACTACAAATATCAGTCAGACGTAATTTCAGTTAATGCTAATCAACAAAGTATCAAGGAGCAGACACTTCCGTGTGTCCGAAGGAGGATTTATGAAATTTGAAAAATACCACAAAGTGACCAGAGAAGACTACGAGAAGTGGTATCAGGAAGAAGCAGATTTTCGCAAGTTCGTCAGCGAAGATCCCTGCCGACTCCATTTTCACCTGATGCCGGAAACCGGATGGCTCAACGATCCGAACGGACTTGTTCAGGCAGACGGCGTGTACCACATCTACTTTCAGTACACCCCGTTTGAGCCGACCGGCGAACTCAAACTGTGGAATCACTGCACAACCCGCGATTTCATTAACTATGAGGATCACGGCCCTGTACTCTTTCCGGATCACGACTTTGACGCACACGGTGTCTACTCAGGCTCCGCTTTCCGCGAGAACGGAATGATCCACTATTTCTACACCGGAAATGTAAAATACTTCGACCGCCCGGACTACGATTATATCAACGCCGGACGCGGAAGTAACACTATCCATTTCGCAAGTCAGGACGGAACACATTTCTCCGAAAAAGAACTCCTGATGACGACCGACGATTATCCGTCCGACATCAGCTGTCACGTCCGCGATCCGAAAATCCTCAAATACAAGGATGCCTACTATATGGCACTCGGCGCGCGCGACCATGAAAGCCACGGTCTCGTCCTGCTCTACCGCTCAGAAGACCTCACCCACTGGTCTTACTTCAGCCGTATCCAGACCCTCCATCCATTCGGCTACATGTGGGAATGTCCGGATCTCTTCTTCCTCGACGGCACGCTCTGCCTGATCTGCTGTCCTCAGGGAGTCACACAGCAGGGTGTGAACTACGCAAATGTTCATCAGTGCACCTTCATGAAGATCGATGCCGATTTTGAAAATCGTAAGTTCCGTGTTATAGAGGAAGCCCCATTCCAGCAGGTTGACCGCGGATTTGACTTCTATGCTCCCCAGAGCTTCGAGGATGAGCAGGAAAGACGGATTCTGATCGGATGGATGGGAATCCCGGAAGCTGATTATACAAACCCGACAACTGAGCAGGGCTGGCAACACGCGCTTACCCTCCCGCGTGAGCTCCATGTGCGAAACGGCAGACTGATCCAGCAACCGATCAAGGAGCTTCTCGACCTTCGCGCCGAGCACGCACACTTTACCACAAAAGAAGATCTCAATCAGGCAGATTCTCTCCCCCTTGAGAATTCCTTCGGATTCCCGGTCTTCGAGACGGAACTTACCTTCTCCGACTGCAAGCAGATGGAACTGGCGCTCCGCGATGGAGTCACCCTCTCTTTCTCCAACGGAGTTCTGACACTCGATCTCAAAAAAGGTGGCTTTGGGCGAACCTCCCGCAGTGTAGAACTTACCTCGCTGAGTCAGCTTCGTATCTACTCTGACACGACTTCCCTTGAGATCTTTGTAAACGGTGGTGAGGAAGTCTTCACAACCCGACTGTACAGTCAGATCAGCGATCCCTCAAATGATCATGATCTGTCCACCAACACCAATGCCCGCCCCCTCACACTGACCGGAGATTGCAGTGCCACAGTTGATGTCTGGAAACTTCGTGCCTTTGAGGTTTCCAGAACACAGAACTAACCCCTCCCCCATATATAAAAAGGAGAAAAACGAATCCCCCTCGTTTTTCTCCTTTTGCTATTCCTGACTCTTTGCCACTACATTTATTCCATTTCCAGAGCCTCTATTTGACATTGCTCTCATGTTCAGACTTTCTGCACATACAACATCATACTGGATTGTAAACCTTTCAGCAACAACCAAACGTTTTTACAAAAAGTTCCGCTTATTCTTTGGTCGGATATAGTCGATATTTGATTGCTTTATTTGCTTTTCCTTTTTTCCCCCTGCGTTTGGATGTATTCTCTGACAATTTCTACGGCTGCATCTCCCGTTGTAAGCAGACAATAGCTTTGTGACCAAAACATCTCTTTCCATAAAGACTTTCTTATCATGGGAAATTCTTTTTTAATAAGGCGACTACTTGCGGATTTATATGCATTAATAAATTTACTGATTTCGGTATTTGGCTGTCCTCGAAACAAAATGTGAACATGATCAAGCTCATGGTTCCACTCTTCTAGTTCGATATGATAATTCGGTGCTATATATTCAAAGATTTCCTTTAAACGACTCGAAATCGAATTATCAATCACTTTATTGCGATACTTAATGCACATAATCAAATGATAATTTAGTAAAAATACTGAATGATTATTTGTGTCAAGATTCATATTATAAATACCTCTTATGCTAGTTACGACTGAATGATAAAAATATTATAATGCAATCAAAAATAAAAGTCAACGCCGTGTTAAATCGCCCTCGGCAGATTCCACTTATAATGGCGTGCCAGCACACGGATCACCGTGACCAGAATCGCACTGACAACCATCGCCGGACCTTCCCCGGTATAATTCATCAAAATCACATAGCAGACCGCCCCGGCAATCGACGCACATGCATAGACATGCTTTCTCAACACTGCCGGTGTCTGCCCCGCCATCATATCTCTAAGGATTCCTCCGCCAACTCCGGTGATAACTCCGAGAAAAATCATCAAAAATTTATACTCTCCAAATCCCGCTCCAACTGCCGTATCAATTCCGACAACCGTGAACGCACCGAGTCCAATCGCATCGAGAAGATTTAAAACCGCCTCATACATCGGAGATTCCAGAATATCTGCCGACTGGTAAAAATATTTGACTGCCACAAACAGCACCATCACCGATACAAAAGCCGCAATCACATAAATCGGATCGACAAACAGTGCCGGCGGATGAATCCCGATAATAATATCACGGATCATTCCTCCTCCCACGGCAGTCGTCTCCCCGAGCACGATAATTCCCAAAAGATCAAGACGCTTTTCGATTGCCACCATCGCCCCCGAACAGGCAAACGCCACTGTTCCAATCATTTCCATAAGAAAAAATACATCCATTTCCGCTTCCCCTCACTCTCCCTGTCCCCCAAAAGGACAGAACAACTTATATAGTATAAGTGAACGTTCTCCTCCATGTCAATGTTCTGACTTCCCGCTTTTCTTTTTTAAGTCCAACAATAATTTTCCTATCCACTCTTTTTGGAATTTCGTCAAATCAGTACACTTGACTTTCTAAATGACGGTAGTATAATGATTAATAATATATCCTGGCAATGGCGTGAGGCTTCCTCAGCTATTGCCTTTTTTGTATCATCTGTGCAATCCACCGACCTCACAGACATCATTGCCGGATTATACAGAAAATACTCGTAACGATTCAATACCTTCTATATTTTCTTACGGTCAGCACAACAAATGCGCAGACCTACTGAACCGTTACAACTATTCAAAGAAATCGGGGGATTCTTATGGCAAAATACATTCTGAAACGTCTCACAGCAGGAATCGTATCTCTGTTCATTCTTGTAACCATCACATTTTTCCTGATGCACGTCATCCCGGGGGGGCCGTTCAGCCCGTCCGAACAGCGAAATGTCCCTGAAAAAATTCTCGTACAGATCTCTGACAAGTACGGACTCAATGACCCGTTGATCGTTCAGTACGGACGCTACATCGGCAACCTGCTCCACGGAGATATGGGAATTTCCTTTAAAAAGCAGGACACTACCGTCAATGAGCTGATCGCCACTGGATTTCCGGTATCTGCCCGCGTCGGTGCTCTCGGAGTCTGCACTGCTCTGATTGTCGGAATTCCGCTCGGAATCATCGCAGCTGTCCGGCGAGGCAAACTTGCAGATGGATTTTCGATGGTATTTGCGACGATCGGTGTCTCCGTCCCAAGTTTCGTCATCTGCGTTTTGATGATGTATTTATTCTGTGAAAAATGGAAAATCTTCCCATCCTACGGACTCAGATCCTGGAAGGGATACATTCTCCCCGTTTTCTGTATGGCATTTTCCCAGATCGCCTACATCACCCGACTGATGCGCTCGAGCATGCTTGAGACATTACGTCAGGACTACATCCGCACCGAGCGCTCTAAAGGCGTTCCGGAATTTCAGGTAATTGGAAAATATGCACTGAAAAACTCGATTCTTCCCGTAGTGACCTACGTTGGACCGATGGTGGCAAGCCTTCTGACAGGAACCTTTATCATCGAAAAACTGTTCAGTATTCCCGGTCTCGGACGCTATTTCGTGTCTGCAATCACAGACCGTGACTATTCCGTTGTCCTTGGACTGACCGTCTTTCTCGGTTCCATGATTATCATCTGCAACCTTGTGGTAGATATCATGTACGCAGTCATTGACCCGAGAGTAAAAATCACTGAGTAAAAACTGATCACCAGAAAGAAAAAGGAGGATCTTCCAAGATGCCGACGATTGAACCAAATGAACCAACCCACTCTCTTTCCATGACTGATGAGATTCCGGAGGCTCTGCTTGCCCCGCTCTCCGACTCGGAACGTGAGAAAGAGACGATCAGCCGTCCAAGCGTTTCCTACTGGAAAATGTGCTGGATGCGCTTAAAAAAGGACAAACTCGCAATGCTCGGGCTCACAGTTCTCGTGATTATGACATTGTTAGCAATCCTTGTCCCAATGTTTTCTCCATATACCTACGATCAGACCGATTTCGCCCATCCGCTTGAATGGCCAAGTGCCCTTCACCTGTTCGGAACCGACAAAATGGGACGAGATATCTTCGTCCGCACGATGTACGGAGCAAGAATCAGTTTGACAATCGGATTTACCGCTGCCGCAATCAACATGGTTATCGGTGTTCTCTACGGCGGAATCGCCGGATACCTCGGCGGTATGGTTGATCTCGTGATGATGAGAATCGTGGATATCCTGACCGGAATCCCGAGCCTGATCTACATGATTCTTCTGATGATGTTCCTCGGAAATAACATCCAGAGCATTTTGATCGCGATGTGTTTAACTTACTGGATCACAACCGCGCGCATGGTGCGAGCCCAGATCCTCACACTCCGCGAACAGGATTTCGCCCTTGCCGCAAAAGTCTGCGGACTGAGCAAATGGCAGATCCTGATCCATCATCTGATCCCGAACAGTATGGGATCGATTATCGTCACTGTCACCTTCCTGATTCCATCCGCAATCTTTCAGGAGGCCTTCCTGAGCTTCCTTGGAATCGGCATTCAGGTTCCGATGGCAAGCTGGGGTACTCTCGCAAACGACGCGATCGAGTACCTGTTCTCCTACCCATACATGATGCTCTTCCCGGCAAGTGCGATCAGCATCACTATTTTCTCTCTGAACTTCATCGGCGACGGACTGCGCGATGCACTTGACCCGAGACTGAAGAAATAAAAAAAGCAGAAAAGAAAAAGCGAGAAAGAAAAAAGTAAAAACAACTTGAACAGGTACAAACAGAGAAATAGAAACAAACGATAGAATAGGCGATAGGCGGAAAAACTATGAGTGAAAAAACAGGCGAAACATTACTAGAAGTCAAAAATTTGAGAACCAGCTTTCAGACTGATGCCGGCATTGTGCAATCGGTCCGAGGCATCAGCTTTCACGCAAACCGCGGAGAGAGCCTTGGAATCGTCGGAGAGTCCGGTTGCGGGAAAAGCGTGTCGATGCTCTCAATCATGCGCCTTCTCGCAGACAATGCTCATCTCAAAGCAGACAAGATTCTCTTTAACGGCGAAGATCTTTTACATAAAACAGCAAAGGAAATGCGCTCGATTCAGGGCAATCGAATCGGCATGATTTTCCAGGACCCGATGACGAGCTTAAACCCACTGTTTACGGTTGAGGAACAGCTCTGCAACCCGTTGATGCGCCACTTGAAACTCTCCAAAAAAGAGGCAAAAGCTCGCGCCCTCAAGATGCTTGAGGACGTCGGCATCCCAAGTCCGGAAAAACGACTCTCGCAGTTTCCTCACGAGCTCTCAGGCGGTATGCGCCAGCGTGTGATGATCGCAATCGCGATGTGCTGTCAGCCGGAGCTTCTGATCGCAGATGAGCCGACGACAGCCCTCGATGTGACGATTCAGGCGCAGATCCTTGATCTGATGGCACATATGAAGCAGGAGTATGGGACCTCCGTCATCCTGATCACCCACGATCTCGGCGTAATCGCAAGCATCTGCACCCGCGTCCTCGTCATGTACGGCGGACTCGTGATGGAGGAAGGCTCGATCGAGGACATTTTCTATCGAACCGGTCATCCATACACAGCCGGTCTTCTCGCCTCGATTCCGAAAGAGACAAAGGAAAAACTGATTCCAATTTACGGCACCCCGCCGGATCTCTTGAATCCACCGAAGGGCTGTCCGTTTACCGCAAGATGCCCTCACGCTATGGAGGTTTGCAGACAGTACCAGCCACCACTTGTTCCTCTCGGTGAACACCACAGCAGTGCATGCTGGTTGCACCATAAATCCGTAAAAGCAAAAATCGGGGAGGTGAAGCTCTGATGACAACATCGATGACAGAACATGCGACAGCGAACATGTCAGTGACCGAAAAAACCTGTATCGAAGCGCAGGATCTCAAGATTCATTTTAAACTCAAAAGCGGGCTCTTCTCAAAACCCCGCTACTTAAAAGCAGTCGACGGCGTTTCATTCTCGATCACACAGGGAAAGACGATGGGACTCGTCGGAGAGTCCGGTTGCGGGAAGAGCACCGTCGGACGCGCACTCCTCCGCCTGTATGATCCGGCAGGTGGAAAGATTCTCTTTAACGGAGAGGACATCACCCATTCAAGCGATGCTCAGATGCAGCCTTACCGCAAAAAGATGCAGATGATCTTTCAGGACCCTTACACCTCGCTCGATCCGAGAAAAAATATCCGCGACATCATCGCGGAGCCAATGTGGGCATTAAGACTCCACGAGGGAAAGGAGCGCGAGGACCGCATTCGGGAACTGATCGAGATGGTCGGATTAAAGCCGGACCATTTAAACCGTTATCCACATGAATTTTCAGGTGGTCAGCGACAGCGAATCGGCATTGCCCGCGCGCTCGCAGCCGAGCCGGAATTCATCGTCTGCGATGAGCCGATTTCGGCACTCGATGTCTCGATTCAGGCACAGGTCATCAACATTCTCGAGGAGCTTCAGGAAAAATTTCATTTCACCTATCTCTTCATCTCCCACGATCTCTCGATGGTTCGTCACATCTCGTCGGAAGTCGGCGTGATGTACCTCGGAAATCTTGTGGAGTATGCTCAGGTTGATGAGCTCTATGACAATATGATGCATCCGTATACAAAGTCCCTGCTCTCGGCAGTTCCGGTCGCAGACCCGATTCGAGCTTCTAAGAGCCAGCGAATCATCCTTCAGGGCGATGTGCCCTCCCCGATCGATCCACCGTCCGGATGCCCGTTTAGAACCCGATGCGCTTATGCAAAAGACATCTGCGCAAAGGAAAAACCACTTCTTCAAAATATAAATGACAAGCATAAAGTTGCCTGTCATCTATATAAATGATTATGAAACCGTAATTCAGAGTCGACTGGATTATTACGGAAACTCATAAATCATTCATTACAAATCATGCCGGAAAAATCCGGTAAATCAAGGAGGTTACGATTATGAAAAAAAGTCTGTGTGCACTTCTCTTCAGTGTGGCAATGGCAACTGCACTGACCGGCTGTGGCGGTAACTCAAACTCTGGTTCCGCGTCCTCCGCCGGTGGTACCGAAACATCCGCTTCTGCTTCTGCCGGAACCGATTCCTCCGCAGACGGAAAAGTTCTCAAGTACGTCATGTCAAAAGAGCCGGAAACTCTTGATCCGAACATGAACAACTACTCCACCTCTTCCTCCGTCCTTCAGAACCTCTTCACCGGTCTGATGCAGGTTGGCGCAGATGGAAAACTGATCAATGGCTGTGCAGAAAAGTATGAAGTCAGCGATGACGGTCTGACTTACACGTTCACACTCCGCGATGGTCTGAAATGGTCTGATGGTTCTGACCTGACCGCAGGCGATTTCGAGTATGCATGGAAGCGTGCTCTGAATCCTGAGACCGCATCCCCGGGCGTTGCTTATCTCTACTATGTAAAGAATGGACAGGCTTACAACGAGGGAAATGCAACCGAAGATGAGGTTGGCGTCAAGGCAGTCGATGACAAGACTCTTGAGGTTACGCTTGAGAATCCGACCGCTTACTTCCCGGATCTGACCGCTGTAACTGTATACTTCCCGACGAAGAAGGATGTCGTTGAGAATTCTATCCCGTGGACAAAATCCGCTGACACCTATGTCTGCAACGGTGCTTTCCGTCTGAAGGAGATTAATCCGCAGGAGAGCTACATCCTTGAGAAAAACCCGGAATACTATGATGCAGAGAATGTCAAGCTCGACGGTGTTGACATCATCTTCATCGAGTCCGCAGAGGCTGCTCTCTCCGCTTACAATGCCGGTGAGGTTGATGTCCTCGACAACGCAGTTCTCGGAACTCAGGCTCGTAGCCAGTACGATGGAAGCGATGAGCTTCAGTCCTACGATCTGATCGGAACCCGTTACTATGACTTCAACTGCTCCAAGGAATATCTGTCTGATGCCCGCGTGAGAAAAGCTCTCTCCATGGCTCTGAACCGCGAAGTCATCACCCAGACGATCGAGGCTTCCAAGCCGGAACCGGCTTACGCTTTCGTTCCTCACGGAATCACTTACGAGGGTTCTGATAAGGACTTCCGCGACACCGTCGGTGATCTGTTTGAGGAGAATGTTGACGAGGCAAAGGAGCTGATGGCTGAGGCAGGATATCCGAACGGCGAAGGTTTCCCGACCCTGACTCTGATCACACAGAACGATCAGGAGCAGAAGGATATGGCTCAGGCCATGCAGGCAATGTGGAAAGACAACCTCGGTGTCAATGCAGAGATCACAACCTACGAGTCCAAGGTATACTGGGATGAGCAGAGAAACGGAAACTTTGATATCTGCTACGATGGCTGGGTAGGCGACTATCCGGACGCAAGCACGAACCTTGAGTGCTTCACCCTGACAAAGAATGACTATCAGTGCCGTTGGCTCAACGATGATGCTCAGAAGTATAACGACATGCTGATGGAGGCAAGAAGCCTTGCAGACAACACAAAGAGAATGGAGCTCTTCACCGATGCAGAGAAACTGCTGATCGATGAGATGCCGATCATTCCGCTCAACTATCGTAATGCACAGCTCCTTGTAAAGCCGAACTGCCAGAACGTTCTGAAGACTTACATCGGACACACCCTGCTGAAATACGCAGACAAAGAATAATTTCGGAGGCATACCTATGATCGTTTTTCCATCTCCATTAAAGCCGGGCGATACCATCGGTCTTATCGCTCCGTCTTTTCCGATCAAAGAGGAAGAATTAAAAGACTGTATCGCCCTTCTTGAGGCGATGGGATACCACGTTAAGGTTGGAGGAGAGCTCGCAAAGCTCTCCAACTTCCACAACTATCTCGCTGGCGAAGCAAAGAAGCGCGCTGATGACATCAACGCGATGTTCGCAGACCCGGAGGTGAACGCCATCTTCTGTGTGCGTGGCGGATACGGAAGCTCGCAGATCATGGAATTTCTTGATTTCGATGTGATCCGCGCAAATCCCAAGATTTTCGTCGGATACAGCGACATCACAAACATCCTGTCTGCTCTTCAGATGTATGGAAACCTCGTCGCCTTCCACGGACCGATGGTCTGCTCCAATATGAGAAAGCATTTCGATGCATACACGAAAGAGAGCTTCTTTAAGGCGCTGAATCTCGGTGAGGAACCGATCAGCTTCACGAATCCACCGGACGAGGACGGTTTTCACACGATTAACCCTGGAACTGCGTCGGGTATGCTCGCCGGCGGAAATGTCTCACTTCTCGGCAGAGCCTGTGGAACCTTCTATCAGCTTGAGACCGCCGGAAAAATCCTCTTCCTTGAGGACGTTGAGGAGTCCATCCCGTCGCTCGACATGTATCTGACGCAGATGCGGATGACTGGTCTTTTCCAGAATGTAGCCGGAATTCTCCTCGGAGATTTCACCGACTGCACGAATGACCGCTACGATGGAAGTTACAAGATTGATGAATTTCTTCAGGACTGGTTCGGAAAACTCTCCGTTCCGGTTATGAGCCACATCCGCTCCGGTCACAGCAAACCGATGGGAACTCTCCCGATGGGAACGCTCTGCCGGATGGATGCAGACAAGAAAACGATTACGTTTGAGAAGTTTCGATAGGAACATACCCGAATCATATATCTGAATAAAATAAATCATATATTCAGAGTTACCATGATTCAACAGAACTTTAATTTAAGATCATTTCAGATTTTTCACAAGACACAAGAGCTCCTTCGACAGAACAGGGCATGCAAACACGCTTTCGCTCCGGGTTCGACGTAATGGTTCATAAGACTGCAAACTACGCAGTCTAAACACCAACGTCTCACACGGGTTTGCATTGCTCTTTCTGTCTCCGGAGCTTTTTTTCTGATCTTACATGAGTGTTATATCAATGTATCAGTCGTTTTTTACAGGAATAAACCGCCGAGACTGAACACTCCAACGACTGCCATCAGAACATTAATTAATACGTTTCCAACAGACAGCAGGAACAGCGTATAGAACATCTTGTTCATCTCCTCGGTTGTCGTCTCTCTCGCTGCGGAATAGGAGGACATGATGATCGCTCCACCTGTGGAAAGCGGGCTGATTGCTGCTGCAAAAGAAGTTGCGGTAATTGCAGAAATCAGTTCCACATAATTGACTCCGGCAAATCTCTGGCAGATCTCTGCAGAAATCGGATACAGAGTCGGCATCACGACTGCGGTTGTCGAGCTTACCCAGGAAAGAATTCCTGATGTTGCTGCCATGATCGGAGCTACGGTACGCGCCGTCATGAAAGAAGCCAGCGTATCGGAAATCAGATCAATTCCGCCCATCACACTGATCATATTTACCAGAACCCCCACTCCGCAGATCATAATCAAAGTTCCCCACGGAATGCTCTTGATTGCCTTCTTCTCATCGGCACAGCCAAGCAGAATCAGCACAGCTGCCATGACGAAAGCGAAAAGACCGGTATCGAGTTTAAATCCGATACAACAGATAACCATAATCACAATCGAAGCCATCGTGATCTGCTGTTTCCGATTGAACTTCGGAATTTCAGAGAGTTTCATCGGATTGTCCGCTTTTACTTTATATCCTTTATACAGAATATAGACAACCAGAGTAAATACAAATCCCGACAGAAGCGTGCTCAGAAACAGATGAAGAGAAAATCCGTCATATCCGAGCGGAGTGGAGAGTTCTTTTGCAAGAATTCCCGTCAGGGACAGCGGAGATGCACAACCCGCATTTGCTCCAAGTTTTGCGTACAGAGCAGTCGCCATCGGATTGATATCCAGCTCAAGTGCCAGATAGACGGCGAATGTCGTCATCAGAATACCTGCTGCGATATGACCCGGACCGATTGCGGAAATAAATGCGGACAGGAAGAACATCAACACCGGAATCAGGTAGGTTCTCTTTCCGACAAGTGCCACAATCTTCTTGGAAAACAGATCAAGCGTGCCATTCTGGGAAGCCATTCCAAACAGAAACGTGACTCCGACCAACGTTACAAACATGGAACTTGAAAAACCTTTCGTCACATCACTTGCCTTTAATGCACGCATCGCTTCGCCCGCAGGAACCTGAAAATCGACCGCCATGCCAAGAAGCATCAGCAGAAATGCTGCACCGATTGAGAAAAATCCAATATTAATTTTTTTGATAAATCCAACTGCAATGACTGCTACCAGTACCAACAAAGAAATCTGTGGCAGAAACTCTCTGATCATTCTCCTCTTCCCCCTTTATCTTCTGACCATCGCTACGCCTTCCATGAGAAGGTTTGCCGTGCGAAAACCAAATGTATCCTCAATCACAGGCTCATCATCCTTTTTCTGGTAATCCACCCCACATTCCAGAATTCCTCCCGGATGACCAATGCGGATAAACTGTGTATCCACATTCGGATTTAATACCTGCTGTACCACACTTCCCGGAACCACAGCGGCACCTGCCGTACACATCGCCCCTGTCATCGCATAACTCGGATGTGTCTTCTGCATGGACATCATTCTTGAGAGAAGATCAATCTGGTCTTTCTCGATTTTCGTCCCATCTGAAGTCACATACGTTTCCGGTTCTGCGACAAAGGTCATTTTCGGAATTCCCGGTGTCTCCCAGGCTGATTTCGTGTAATCTTCAATCAACCCAAGTTTGACTGCGGAAAGTCCCCGGATCGTCTCAAGAAGATTCAATTTTTCTTCATCGGCATTCAGCTCATCCGGAAGTTCTTTTCCAGTAAGACCTAAATCTTTTGCTTTCACAAACACAAGCGGATTTGCTGCGTCTACAATGGAAACTTCAACCTTACCGTATCCCGGAACCTCCAAAATGTCAACTGCATGTCCGGTCGGCAAAAGTCCGTGTCCAAGAGTTCCTGCCGGATCAATAAATTTCAGACGGATCGGGGAAGCACTTCCCGGAACCCCGGCAATCTGAAAATCTCCGTCGTAAACGACAGCTCCCTCTCTCGTCTGCACATCTTCAGAAATAATTTTATCCGTGTTTGTGTTATAAATCCGGACGCTCGTCGTTTTCCCGTCCCCTTTTACCAGACCTTTCTCAATTACAAACGGTCCGACTCCCGAGGAGATATTTCCGCAGTTTCCCTTGTAGCTGACGATCGGCTTGTCCACAGACACCTGTGCAAATGTGTAATCCACATCGGCATCTTCCCGCTTCGACACCCCGACAATCGCAACCTTGCTCGTCACGGACTGAGAACCGCCAAGTCCATCAATCTGTTTCTTGTCCGGACTCCCCATCATTCTCAGAAGAAGCTCATCCCATTCTCCACGATCCTCTGGCATGTCCTTCTCCAAAATATACACTCCCTTGCTTGTTCCGCCTCTCATGATTGTGACTGGAATCTTCGTCACATTCGACTGTTCTCCCCACATGAAATCCTCGCTCCCCTTCCATTCTCTTTCCTGTCCATCAGATTAATCTCTATTTCCTTTATTCACCGGCGTTGATTTCATTATAGGGAATGTTTTTATCTTTGTACAATTCATTGTTTTTATTTAAATTATAGTTTGAAAGAATAGTTTTTTGCATTTTTTCTGTTCTTCTCACATTTCCCCCGCATTTTTCACGGATTTTCAGCGAAAAGGATGTGGTCAAAATTCATATTTTTTATTATTTTCATAGTTTTTATGCATAATAGTAAAACAGGAGCTCACAGAATTTTTTTTAAAATAGAATCTCGCTCTCAAATATGCTACATTTGTATTGTTCAAATAATGGTGGCAGTTCCATCATTCATCTTCACTCACACTACACAACATATTACATATAACACATAACGGGGGATTTTATGGATTTCAAAGATTTATCATACGTTCTTGCGATTGCAAAATATCAGAATATCACAAAAGCAGCCAATGCACTGTATATCACTCAGCCGACGCTGACAAAGTTTCTCCAAAATTTGGAGTCCGATCTCGGTCAGAAACTTTTCCGTAAACTCGGTCATCGCTTCGTCCTGACCTACGCCGGAGAACGATACGTCGCAAAGGCAACTGAAATTTTAAACTTAAAAAAAGAGCTGGATCAGGAGATGGGAGACATCATCAAGGACAATCACGGTTCTCTCAAGATTGCCTTTCCTACCATGCGCGGAACCTACATGCTTCCCTGCACGCTCCCGATTTTCAACTCTCTCTACCCAAACGTTCAGCTCAATATTTTAGAATCACACTCCAATCAGCTCGAGAGCATGATTCTGAACGGAGAGACCGATCTCGCTTTTTTTAATCTTCCGATCAAAAGCCCTGATATTGACTACGAAATCATCAGCCACGAAGAGGTTCTTCTGATCATGCCCGACCATCACCCTCTCGCTGAAAAAGGAGTCCATCGGGATGGATGCAAATTTTCATGGATGGACATGAACCTGATGAGAGAGGAAAAATTTATTCTGCAAATTCCGGGACAGCGGACGAGACAAACCGTCGATCACCTCTTCAAGGAAAGTGGATTTACACCAAACATCAAGCTCCAGACTGCCAACATTCCGGCTATGATTCAGCTCGTCGCAAAGGGATACGGATGTGGGTTTGTCACCGAAACTCACTTAAAACACATTCAGCCACCGCCATCGGTTGTGCGCTTCTCTGTCGGAAATCCCTGCACAACCGTGGACTTTGTCGCCGCCTATCGGCGTGGCAGTTATCTTCCCTACCACGCGAAAGAATATATCAGCATCGTGAAAAATTTTACCTGATTTTTTATTCAGGTCGACACTCACAAAGACCTGGCGCGTGATTCTGGTCAGCTCTGCCGGCATCTTCCAATCAGACAGAATCACTGCACATTCTCGCGGTTTTATCTGGTCAGAAGCTTCAGCACAAGCTCCGTCTGCATCCGCACTCCAATCGGAAGACAGCGCTCATCAAGATCAAAATGATCGCTGTGCAGAGGAGCTGTGATTCCCCGCTCTTTGTTTGCGCATCCCAGATGATAGAAGGCACCCGGTGCTTTCTCTAAGAAAAACGAGAAATCCTCAACGCCGAGACTCGGAAATTCTTTCTCGTGAACGTGCTCCTTTCCGAGAATTTCTGACGCTGTCTCTGCGATGAGATCCACGATCTCACTCGTGTTGATCAAAGCCGCATATCCCGGGACAACTTTAAGCCCTCCGCTTCCACCAAAGCCCTCGCAGATGCACTCGACCTGACGGCGGATCGTGTCGATGCAGAACTGTCTCGTCTGCGGATCGGTCGTTCGGAGTGTTCCGGTCAGCTCGACCTCTCCGGCGACGATATTTCCGGCTGTTCCTCCCTGAATCTTTCCGAGTGTGAAAACCGCATTGTTCAGTGGGGACACATTTCGACTCACAAGGCTCTGGAGCGCGTTGATGACTGTCGCTGACATCACGATCGCATCAACGCCCGTCTCCGGATAAGCGCCATGACAGCTCTTTCCGTGGATATAAATGTGAATCTCATCTGAGGATGCATTCAACTTTCCATGACGGACCTCGATCTCGCCGACCTCATACGTCGGCATCACATGAAGACCGAGCACATAGTCGACTTTCGGATTCTCCATGCATCCCGCCTTGACCATGCGGTCGGCACCTCCGATCGTCTCCTCCGCCGGCTGGAAGAAGACTTTCACACATCCGCTCCACTCGTCCTCATGCTCCTTGAGAAGTTTTACCGTTCCGAGCGCAATCGTCATGTGTGCATCATGACCGCACGCATGCATGACTCCCGGATTCTTCGAGCAGTAGGTTCTCGATGGGTCTTCATTTAACGGAAGCGCATCGATGTCAGCGCGCAGTCCGATCGTATTTCCCTTCTTCCCGTTATCGGCTACCGCCTTCTTTCCTTCGAGCTTTGCGACGATTCCCGTATCTGCAACCGGAAACTCATACGAGATTCCCCACTGATCGAGGTACTCCCGAATCTTTTCCCCAGTCCAGTGCTCGTTTGTCCCCAGTTCCGGATGCTGATGAAATGTCCGGCGAATCTGCGTCAATTCCTCCTGCTTTTCTTCGATATGTTCCAGCTGATCTCTGATTGTCATCTTTCTCCCTCAACTTTCTGCTGTCATCCTGTTGTCTTTTCCGTTGTTCTTATTCACCGTTCACGTTGACTTCGGCACTCAATATTTCTTAATTTCATTTATTCATACCCTGATCTCCATGCGTGTAGATTCTTGGAGAACGCCGTGTCAGGCGAGATACAATCTCATTCTTGTTCGTCCCTGCGAGCGTGCTGACCTCCTGCACATCCGGCGTGTTCTCACTTCCATCGCCGTAAATGATGACCTCATCCCCGATCTGCGCCTCCGGAACATCCTTCAAGTCGACCATACACTGATCCATGCAGATCACACCGACAATCGGAACCCGTTTTCCGTGAATCGTCACGATTCCTTTTCCGCGAAGGTTTCTTGGGTATCCGTCCGCATAGCCGAACGGCAGAGTTCCAATCCTTGTGTCCTCCGGTGTTGTCCACAGGAAATCATAGCTGACTCCCTCTCCCTTTTTCAGCTCCGAAATATGGCTGATTCTCGTCTTAAATGTCAGAGCCTGACGAATATCAAGCTGACCCTTGTGGAAGCCTTTCAAACCGTAAATAATCGCGCCTGCGCGGATCATATCCATGCGGTACTCCGGATAGTCGACCGAAGCGATGCTGTCCGCAATATGGCGGTACTTAAAACGGCAGTTCTCTTTTTCAAGCGCATTGAGAACTTTCGTAAAGCGCGCAAACTGCTCCTTGTTCGACTCATCATCTTTCAGAACGAGATGCGTGTAAATTCCCTTCGCCTCGATCCACGGCAGACGGCAGACGCTCACAATCTCTTTTATGCCGTTTTCTGTATCCGGAAAACCCAGTCGATGAAAACCTGTATCGAGCTTGATATGAATAACTGCCTTCTTTCCGCGCTTATGCGCCAGTTCATTTAAAATCTCTGCCTGATGAAGCGTGTCGATTGTCTGGATAATCCCATAATCTGCGACGACAGAGAGCAGACGATCCGGCGTCAGTCCCATAATCAGAACCGGATAATCCGGGTATGCCTCTTTGAGTTCAATCGCCTCCGAAAGCGTTGCAACCGCCAACAGGGTTGCGCCGTTTTCCATCAGCGTTTTTGCAATCCCCACTGCGCCATGACCGTACCCGTCCGCCTTGACAACGCCCGCAACCGCAGTTTTCTCTCCCACCATCGCTTTAATTGCTCTCATATTTCCGGCAATCCGATCGAGATCCACCTCAATCACCGTATCTCTCAAAATCATTTCTTCGTCTTTCTTCATTCTTCTTTATGCTCCTGTTTCCTGAGAAGACTGGCGATCCTCCATCTGTCAATGAGGAGTCATCCTCCCTGAGTTATTTAATGTGCTCTCGAAATCTCACAATTCTGGTATCATTATAAAACTTTACACTGAAATTTCAATTTGCTTTTGTTTTCTCATACTTGCAGAGGAAATCCGAAGAAAGTTTCGACAAAATTTATAGTTCATCAATCATTCGATAAAATTTTCAAGAGAACCTCCTGCAAGGCCAACGCTGCCTTGGAATGATATCGTCCCGGCGGAAGCGCTGTCGCCAATTTTATAGAGGCAAGATCTGCTCCCAGAGATAGAAATTTGGCATCCCGGAAATAATGACGCGAACTGTAATAAGTAAAGGCAAGTCCATGACCGGCGGCAGCCAGAGCAGAGGCCATCAGCGCCGTGAGAGACTCATTGCAGGTAATCGGCTGGAGTCCGTTTCTGTTGAAAATATGGCGGGCTTCCCGACCAAGAATCGTATCATAATCACTCAAGAAAAATTCATATGGAATCGCATCTGCCAGATCTACATATTGCGGAATCCGGGAAATTTTTTTTCCTGTCGGTGCAAATTTTTTAGCCTTTTTCAAGATGGGATGATTTTCATGGGCAATCAGACAAATCTCATCATTCATGACAAAGGTCGGCTGAAGTCTGCTATCTGAAACAGGAAGCACCAACAAGGCGAGATCAATCTCTCCATTCAGCAACATCTGCTCGAGGATCATAGAATTTTGTTCCACAATTTTCACCCGAATCCCCGGATAATCCAGCTTAAACGCATTCAATACCGGTGGAAGCAGGTACGAACCGCGAAAACCGCTGATTCCAAGAATAACGCTTCCGCTTTTTAGTTCTTTGAGATCCTGAATTTCGTCCTGCGTTCGGTGATATTCCGCCAATGTGGCATACGCATATTTCACCATAATATTTCCCGCTTCCGTCAGACGCACACCTTTGGACGTCCGGACAAACAATTTGCTGTCCAAATTACTTTCCATCGTCTGCAAAAATTGACTCAGACTGGACTGTGCCATATAGAGTCGGTCGGCAGCTTTTGAGATACTCTTCTCTTCCGCAATCGCAATCAGATAATTTAATTCTTTCATTTCCAAAATAGCTTCTCCTCTTGTTCCCGGCTTTTATTCTCAGTTCCTATCATTTTTGCAGGATACCACTCTCTTATAACGCTCTTGCAATCCCATTTTCGCAAGATATGAGATCGGTTTTTCCGATAGGAAGTATAACATATTTTGCCTTTTCCTGCTATCAAAAAGCATTTACAATAAACGTGCTTAAGCAAATGAGACTCAAAAAGTAACACAATCAAGACAGAAAAAGAGGGAAATGTATGGGAAAAGTATCTTTGCAGGGTGTATGCGATATGCATGTGCATACAAATCCAGATTTAAGATTAAGAGCCTACGATGACTTTGAATTGGCGGATGCCGCTATCCGCGTGGGGGCAAAAGCCATCGTAATCAAATCGCATCTCGGTTTTACCGTCAACCGTGCTTATTTGACAAATCAGTATGTAAAACGTGTATACGGAGAGAACACCGGATTTACAATGTACGGCGGTGTTGTCATGAACAAGGTAGTGGGTGGCATCAATCCCGAAGCCGTAGAAAAGGGATTAAAACTCGGAGCGAAAGAGATCTGGCTTCCCACCCAGTCCGCAAAACGCCATCTCGAAAAAATGGGACAGAATCCGGCAAACGGAATTGAGCTGGTGCGGGATGGAAAAGTCGTGCCGGAACTGAATGACGTCTTCCGCTTAATCAAAGATTACGATGTGGTGCTCGGCACTGCACACGTTTCTCCGGAAGAAGCGTTTGTAATCATTGAATCGGCAAGAAATGCCGGGGTGAAAAAAATTGTTGTAACACATCCGGAATGGTGGGTGGTCGACATGAGTATCGACGACCAGATCCGCCTGGTAAAAGATTACGATGTCATTCTCGAACGTTGCTATGCTCAGAATATGGGCGGTGGCAAATATAAGAGCAATCTTCCGGACAATCTGGATCTCATTCATGCCGTTGGATATGAACATGTGATGGTCGATACAGATGGTGGTCAGACTGAAAATCCTCACTGGGAACTGGCTCTCGAAGAATATATGCAGTACCTTGTAGATCATGGAATTCCAGAAGAACAGGTTTATCATATGACAAAAACGATTCCATACAGACTTCTTGGAATTGAAGAATAGGGGAGGGAAACGCAATGTTGAGTGTAGCGATTATTCTAGCGATTGCACTGGCAATCTTTTTGGGGTACAAAACGAAAATCAATACGGGACTTTTCTGTATCGTATTCGCCTATATCATCGGCTGTTTCGTCATGGGGTTAAAACCAAAGCAGGTGATCGGTTACTGGCCAACCAGCACAATGTTTGTAATTTTATCTGTATCTTTGTTCTATAATTTTGCAGCGATCAACGGAACTTTGGAAAAAATGTCAGGAGCTCTTTTATATACGTGCCGAACCTTCCCGGGTCTTCTGCCGTATGCACTTCTCGCAGTGGCAATCATTCTCTCTGTTATGGGTGCAACTTACTTTACTGTACTGGCATTTCTCGCACCGATCACTCTGGTGATCTGCGATGAGTCCAAGATGGATAAATTAACCGGCGCAGTTGCAATCAACTGTGGCGCACTGGCAGGTGGAAACTTCCCGACCTCAAACCTCGGTGTCATTTTCCGTGGTCTGGCAGATACGGCATTTGAAGCCTCTCCTGATGTAACCGCAGTAGAAACCTTCGGCATGGAAATGAAAATCTTTCTTTTCTCCGTGCTGTTCTCTCTGATTCTTGTCACAATTTTCCGCTTTGGTTTTAAGGAAAACCGCAACATCGGAAAAGGCGTTACCTTCAAAAAACCAGATGCATTTACGAAAGATCAGAAAACAACTCTGACCCTGATGATGCTTATGATGGTCATCGTTTTAATCTTCCCGCTTTTGCAGGTTCTGATGCCTGGAAATTCTGCAATCAAATACATCAGCAGTAAAGTAGATGTCGGTCTTGTTGCAATTATTTTTGCAGTGATTGCTTTGTTATTAAAACTGGCACCGCAGAAAGAAGCAATGGCAAGAATTCCGTGGAACACGATTGTCATGATCGCAGGTGCTGGTATGCTGATTGCAGTTGCCGTAGAAGCCGGAACGATCGACGAGCTGTCCACCTGGATTGGTTCCAATGTTCCAAAACCTCTGGTGCCAATCGCATTCAGCATTGTCGGCGCAATCATGAGTTTCTTCAGCTCCACGACAGGCGTCGTTGCCCCGGCACTGTTCCCGCTGATTCCAAATCTGGCTGCATCCGCAGGCTTGAGTTCCTCTGCACTTTTTGCATGTACCGTAATCGGTGCGCAGTCCAGTGCCATCAGCCCATTTTCCTCCGGTGGTTCCTTAATCCTTGGATCAACTCCGAAGGAGGAAGATCGAAATATGCTGTTCAATCGTCTTTTGATGGTAGCCGTTCCGATCAGTGTCATCTCTGGAGCCATTTATAATTTTGCACTTGCAATGATTTTATAAGCACCAACATTTTCTTATCTTGTCGATATATCTTGATATACATATACAACACATAAAAACGGAAGCAGGACACAGCTTGCGCTATCTCCTGCTTCCGTTTTTTCATTCAAACCGACACTCGCACAGTTATTTTACTTTGATGCCTTAGCATCCTTTTCGTCGCCGTCTGCTTCCTCATCATCCGGAACGTCTGCGCTCTTAGGAGCAACAACCGATACAACAACAGCCTCCGGATCGGTCTTCAGATGAATGTTCTTATTGCTTGCGATCGGCAGATCTGCAACTTTCAGAACATCTCCCGGCTTCATATCGCCGACATCAATCTCAACCGTCTCAATCATCTCTGACGGAACTGCCTTATAGGAAATCTCCTCAAGAATCAGCTCTACGACTCCGCCGACAACCTTTGCCTCATTCTTCAGAACAACCTCTGCAACAGAATGAACAGCCTCGCCGCTTACAAGTGCCTGGAAATCAATCTCTTCAAGCTGACCCTTTACCGGATTGTAATCAATCTCTTTTACCAGAACATCCATCTGCTCACCATCGACATCCAGCATGATCTGACTGCCTTTCTTCTTTGTCTTGAACAGACGCTCTGCATCTTTCTTCTCAATCTTAACCGGGATAGAACCCTTGATTGCATGGCCAAATACGTTTCCGGTCACATAACCTTCTCTTCTCAGTCTCTTTGCCTTTGTTGACATGTCTCTTTTCTCAGCCTTTAAAGTATCCATATTATCTATTCCTCCAAAATACTGATAGTCCGCAGACCTGCCATTTCATTTCTGCAATGGTATGTGTCTCTGTTTCCTGTCTCTTTCTTGTTACGTCTGTATTATAACACACAATCACAGAAAAGATTTACCAAAAGGTAATTTTTTTCTGTGAGATTTTCCGCTATTTTTTCTGTCCTGATTTTCTCTTTGTTGAATTTTTCTGTATTCTCTTTTCAAAAATTTGTCACTGTTTATGCATTGCAAAATTTCCTCCCCGTGTACCGTAACAACTTCTTTACTTTTCCCTCTCAAAACATTAAAATGAAATCCATAACTGTACACGAAAATTCGTGTACAACTGTGCTCTAAAGTTCCAGAGCGTCTTTGATGTGCAGAGCAAATAAAATATAAAAGAAAGGACACGATTTTAATTATGATGAAAATTCTTCACAGCGCTCTCGGCATCATCTTTGCCTTTGCGCTGATGTTCACTCTTCTCATCACTTCCGTGGAAGTCGTCACCTACTGGACTCCCGGTTACTACGAGAACGAATATGAAAAATATGATGTGTTAGACGATGTTCATATGGAAATGGATGACCTTCTCGACGTCACCCATGAAATGATGGCATATCTGCGGGGAAATCGCGCGGATCTTCATGTTCCGACGATCGTAAATGGTCAGCCCCGGGAATTCTTTAACGAGAGGGAAATCGCCCATATGGAGGATGTGCGCGGGCTCTTTCTCGGTGCGATTGCCCTGCGCCGGATCTGTCTCGTTTTGATGGCGGTCTGCCTTGCACTTCTCTTTGCATTAAAGGCAAATGTGCGCAAGGTACTTCCTCAGACAGTCTGTGTCGGAACTATTTTGTTTTTCATCGTTCTGGCAGTCCTCGCAGGTATCATCTCCACAGATTTTAATAAGTACTTTATTATTTTT
>ERZ773239.341-NODE-341-length-53576-cov-5.546982_pt1 | contig 53576 bp, 51 predicted proteins | sample MGYA00580521_ERZ773239 | MGnify/ENA primary metagenome ERZ773239 (study PRJEB29015, sample SAMEA2737801) | human gut metagenome | biome: human gut; feature: human-associated habitat; material: faeces | place: China | collected 2012 ... | reverse complement strand
ATTTGCCAGATGAGTCATATGCATGGAAGCAATCTCTTTTGGAGAAGGTGCTTCTCTTAAAAGAGCATAGACAGCATTCTGATGCAGACCGGATTAAAAAAAGTATTGAATCTCCGAAAATACCTGATCAACATAGGTTGTCAGCTGGATTTTCAATCTGGTACGTTGCTTTATGATTTTCTGCCGGAAATGTTCCAAAGCCTTCAGATCCATCATATCAAGATTAAAGAAACTGACGAATCTGAGATTGTCCTGCATCATAAGAGTTTTAGCAATCACGTAAGTGTCGACCTTATTTGTCTTAGTTTTGCGAACGTTATTTTTCCGCATCTGACAGGTTTTGATGGGGTTCAACACACATACTTGGTAAAGCTCAGTAAGCAGACCTACATCGGAGGAGAAATCTCCTCCATCAAAATTTATTTTAATCTGTCTATTGCTTTCTAAGGCTAAGGTGTTTACAATACTCATAAAGGGCTCCTTTGGGTTAATTTTTAAGATTAGACACCTTAATTTTACCATAAATAGATGCTCTTTTTTTATTCACTCGATAGGTAAAAAGCAATATTCAGTTAAAATACAGTAACTATGCGGTTTTCAGCCACTTTCGCGGCTGTGCCGTGAATAATCTAGGCTTAGTTTATATATACCATTTGTTTTTGGAATTTAACGTTTTGTGTACTTAGATTGATTGTGTTAAAACAAAATGTATTGGAAACTTTAAAAAGTATGATCAAAATAGCATTAACATTGTCGAAAGATGGACAATTTTTAGGAGCAACATGGTTTTTGAGTGCTTTGTTTTTGGTTTCGATAGGGTATAAGATGATAGATATCTTTTTGGCAGGATTTAGATATAAAGAAGTTTCCTTGTTAGTTATATTTGGGTTGATAGCTTTGAATGGAATTACAATAACGTTGCCATATATGTTGAGTAGAACTTGTATTTTGAGTTTTTATTATGCAGTAGGAGCTTATGTGAAAAAAAGAGATATAAAAATATTGGAAAGATGTAATGATTATGTTATTGTAGGAGGCGCAATATTTTTTTGATATTTGGACATTTTAATTCTGCAAATATGGGAAGTAATATATATACATATCCAATGTTATTTCTTATAAATGCATTTATAGCATCAAGTGTGTTATTGTATCTATGTAAATATATTGATAAAAAAGAGAATAGATGTATAACTATAATTAAAAAAATCTCATTTTTTTAGGCATGAATTCTATTGATATTGTTATTTGGCAATTTGTAGTTTCTCGATTAGCAATATTTGCACAGCTGCTTGTCTATGGAGAAAAAATTTCTATATCTAATATTTTGTCGTATTATCCGATATATAGCTCGGATAATGGATGGTGGTTGATTTATTTAATTGTTGGAATAGTTGGATCATTAGAAATTGGAAAAATTTTGCGTATAGGTATTTGGGAAAAATATTAAAAAGAATACATGTTGTTTAGTCTGAAGATTAAAGACACTCTAGTTGCTAGAAAAATGAAAGAATGATATAATATTGTATGTTAGTGGGAAAAAATGAATGATAATATAAGTGAAAAAAAGAAAAATCAGTTGTTGTAAATCTTGTTGCAAATGGAATTAAAACATTAATGAGTGTGTTGTTCCCTCTTATCCCATTCCCGTATGCTTCAAGAATATTAGGTGCTGAAGAAATTGGGAAAGTTAATTATGCGATATCAGTTGATAAAAAAATAGAGGTATTAACATGAAATATAAGATAGGTTTTGTTGTTCTTCATTATAATGCGATTAAAGAAACTATAGATTGTGTGGAATCTATTAAAAAAAGAATAGACACAAACAAGTATTATATTGTTGTTGTAGATAATGCTTCACCAAATCATACGGGAGAAGATTTGGAAGAAAAATATCATATGGATGATAAGGTTCTTGTTCTTAAATTAACATCTAATCTTGGATTCGCAAAAGGAAATAATGTAGGATATAAATATGCTGTTAAAGAACTAAAATGTGATTTTATATGTATATTGAACAATGATACATTGTTAGTTCAGGATGATTTTTTTTCTGTAATTCAAAACGAATATGGAAAAAGTCAATTTGGAATTTTAGGGCCAAAGATATTATTGAATGAGAAAAAAGTTCAACCGGTTTATTATCATTTTCCGAATGTTGAGTATTTTGAGGAAGAGCTTGCGATTCATAGAAAAGATTATTGGCTGATGAAATATAGATTAAATTATATAGTTGTTCTTTGTAGGTTGATTAGAAATTATTTATATAAAAAAATGGGAAAACCAAGGAAACCGAGATCACGTCATATTCAATCTTTAAAATATGTAGATAAAAGAATGGAGAATGTGGTGTTGCATGGTTGTTGTCTTATATTTTCTCCTCTATATATAGCCGAATATGAGGACGGATTTCAGCCGGATACTTTTTTATATAAGGAAGAAGAACTGTTATATTTAAGATGTAAGCGGAAAAATCTAAAAACAGTATATAATCCTGAGTTAAAGATTCGTCACTTGGAAGATGTGTCTACAAATTCAACGATGATGAGGAGAAGAAAGAAAATAATGTTTTGGCTTCGGAATCAAATTGATTCATTAGAAGTTTTAATCGGAGAATTAAAAAAAGAACAGAAATAGGAAATGTGTTATGGAATTAGTATCAGTAGTTATACCGGCATATAATAGAGAAAAAACAATAAGAGAAGCAGTAGAGAGTGTTTTGGAACAGTCATATACAAATCTTGAAGTGATAATTGTCGATGATTGCTCAACTGACAGAACAGTAGAAATTGTAGAAAGTATTCCGGATGATAGAGTAATAATAATTCGGTGTAAGGAAAATGGAGGGGCTTGTAGAGCAAGAAATATAGGAATTGAAAATGCGAAGGGAGAATATATAGCTTTTCATGATAGTGATGATATATGGCATGCTGATAAGTTGGAAAAATCAATGTATTATTTAAAAAAGGAAAATGTAGACTTTGTTTTTTCGGCATTAAATCGAAAAGAAATGAAATCAGGAAAAGAGGAAATATTACCATCGTATAACTTGAATATGGAGAAAGACAAGCTTGGCAAGCTTTTATCATTTAATTGTGTAAGTACACAAACAATATTAGTAAAAAGAGCTGTCTGTGAAAGGTGCAAGTTTGATATTGATCTTCCAAGATTTCAAGATTGGGATTTCGCAATTCAAATTTTAAAAAGTGGATTTTCAGTGTATTATATTGCTGAACCCTTGGTTGAGTGTTTTGTTTTAAATGACAGTATCACTTCGAACGGTGAAAAAGGGAAAAAAGCACTTTGTATTTTTGATAAAAAATATAAAAATGACTATATTAGAAACAAAGAATCCGGGAAAGAATTTTATTTTCGAGCAGCTGTTATGATGGAAAAAATGGGGTATAATGGAAAAAAATATTTCCGAAAAGCATATGCAGCAGAAAAAGGATTAGGAATGTATATTAGATATTTAATGTCCGCAATAAGAATTTACAGACCGATTAATAAGATATTTGATAGAATAATTAATGGTATTTAAATAGTTACGGGAGAAAATTATGGTAAAAGTAAGTATTATTATGCCAGTTTATAATTCGGAAAAATTTTTAAAAAAGGCAGTGGAGAGTGTTTTGAATCAAAAATTTGAAGACTTTGAACTGATATTGGTTGATGATGGAAGTCCGGATGCTAGTGGAAGTATTTGTGATGAATTTGCTGAAAAAGATTCGCGAGTAAAGCTAATTCATAAAAAGAATGGTGGTATTTGTTCAGCAAGAAATGCTGGATTGAAAATCGCAAAAGGTGAGTATGTCGGTTTTTGTGATAATGATGATCTGTATTTACCGGATTTGATTGAAGATAACTATAGGCTGGCAAAAGAAAATGATGTCGATTTAATGCGCTATGCAAAGATTAAAAGGTTGGAAAAAGATGATGGACGTGTCTGGAAAATCCATGCAAAAATTCAGGATATGTTTATTGAAAAAAAAGACTTTGCTAAACATTACCAAAATATAAGAAGAGAAGATACTATATGGACGGCTTTTTATCGGCGAGAAATTATAGAAAAATATAATATAATGTTTGATGAACGGTTTAAGTATGGATCTGAGGATCTTAATTTTAATCTGCAATTTTTACTACATTGTGAAAAATTAGGCTTTAACTCTAAAGAATATTATTCTTGGACACAAAGAGAAAGCCATAGTACATCCAGAAAATTCCAGAGGGATTATCTGAAAAAAAATTTCATTAATATGAATTTGGAATACAGGTTTATGAATGAGTGTTGCGAAGACAGAGTCGACAATGTGATGAAAAATACATTTTTAATAAATTTATATGTATATCCAATTGTTGATTATATGGCAATTGCTTCTTGTGATATGAGTTTAAATGAGAAGAAAGCATATCTTGATAGTGTGCGGAATCACAAATTGTTCGACAAGCAAGTTAAAAAAAGTACTTTGAAAACAGTGAAAAGCAATAATATTAGATTGTATATTACGATGAAATTATTTTATGAGAGAAGGTTTAGAAGTCTGATTTTTTTACTGAATTATGGAACTGTTATTTTAGGAAAGTTTAGATTTAAAAAATGATATTTTAGAAAAGAGAAGAAAATGTACGGAGAATATGAATCAGAAACACTGGAAAAATTACATAATGCTGAATTATCTATGCTGAAGGACTTCGCAAAATTATGTGATGATAATAATATTGAATATTTTGCAATTTCAGGTACTGCGATAGGTGCTGTGAGACATAAGGGGTTTATACCGTGGGATGATGATATTGATGTGGCTCTTCTTAGAAAAGATTACGAACGATTCGTGAAAGCAATGAATAAGGATAAAGAGTTTAATGAAAAATATGAACTCTGGGGACCAGATAGATTACATAAATACTATAACCTTCAGCCTACATTAATGATAAAAAATACTGTTTTTATAAATGAAAATGCATATGCAGGCGGATATAGACCGGGAATTTTAATGGATCTTTTTATATATGATAGTATTCCGGAAAAGGGAAAAGAAGCTGACAAAATTATAAAAAAGTGCAGATTATATAAAATGTTATATATAATCAGAAATGTGAATCATTTTAAACTGTTAAAAGGAAAATCATCAATACAAAAAGTGAAAAATATTATTAGCGGATTTTTGAGAATCCTTTTGAGAATATTTCCTAAAAGTGACGAAGTGTTGTATAAGCGGTTTATGATGTATGCAACAGCATATCGCGGGAAAACAGACAGATATACATGCTTATTTGATCCGGGATCAGATATTATGGATATACATAAAAGTAAATCTTATCCAACTGTAAAAATACCATTTGAAGACATGGAAATTCGAGTGGTGAAGAATTATGATGAACAATTAAGGCAACATATGGGAAATTATATGGAAATTCCACCATTAGAGAAAAGAACAAATCATTGTCCGGTAGAATTGAAATTTGGAGATGTATAATGAAAAAAAAGTATAAAGAATATGATGATATAACTTTAAAAAAAATACAAAGCGTTGAAATGGAAATCTTAAAAGATTTTATGGATATTTGCGACAGAAACGGATTGGATTATTTTGGAATTGCCGGAACTGGAATAGGGGCTTTGAGACATGGAGGGTTCATACCATGGGATGATGATATCGATGTGGCAATGCCAAGGGATGATTTTGAAAAACTACTGGATTTAGTGGAAGAAGAAATGGGAGATAAGTATTTGATTATGAATACAGAAAGATATCCCAATTATCCGCTGATGACGACAAGAATGACAATGCGTGGAACAAAATTCAAAGAAGAGGCTTTGAAAAATATAGATGCACCTTTGGGAATTTTTTTGGACTTATATCCATTGGATAAAGTGAGTGATAATCCAAAAGAGGTGAGAAAACAGGCAAGGGATGCCTGGTTTTGGAGTAAAGTGTTGATTCTTAGAAGTATTCCGTTTCCGATGCTTGGATTTTCAGGAGCAAAAGCAAAAATCATACATGCTATATGTGGGATGATTCATTTGATATTAAAAATTTGTCGAGTGCCAAAAACGTGGATATATAAGAAAGCCTATGAAGCAGAAACAAGGAGCAATCACTATGAAAAAACAAAGAATTTAGATTTCTATTGTGATACAACACCATATATGAATTTATACGCAGTAAAGGATATTTATCCCTTACGTAAAGTGAAATTTGAAGATGTGAAATTGAATTTTCCTAATAATTTAGATAATAACTTGACGGCAATGTATGGAGATTATATGCAGTTGCCGCCGGAAGAAAAAAGAAAAAATCATTATCCGTATGAATTGAAGTTTTTGGAGGATGAATAAAAATGATTAATTTTACAGTTGGTCCAGTTCAGGCAAGTGATGAAGTGAGAAAGATAGGTCAGGAACAAGTACCTTATTTTAGAACACCTGAATTTTCAAAATTAATGCTTGAAAATGAAGAAATGATGAAAGAATTTTCAAAAGCAGATGAAAAATCAAAAGTAGTGTTTATTACAGGATCAGGGACGGCTGCAATGGAAGCAGTCATTATGAATACATTAACAGAGAAAGACAAGGCGTTGATTGTTAATGGAGGAAGTTTTGGACAAAGATTTGTTGAACTGTGTGAATTACATGAAATACCATATTCGGAAATAAAGCTTGAAACAGGAAAAACACTGACAAGCACAGAATTGGAAAAATATAATTGTAAAGAATATTCTGCATTTATAGTAAATGTGCATGAAACATCGACAGGTGTATATTATGATATGGATATGATCAGTGAATTTTGCAAAAGAAATAAGTTGTTCTTGATTGTAGACGCAATAAGTTCATTCCTTGCGGATCCATTTGATATGAAAAAATTAAATGTGGATATTATGATTACAGGATCTCAAAAAGCATTGGCTTGCCCGCCGGGGATTTCTATTATCGTGATGTCAGAAAATGCTATTAAAAGAGTGGAGCAGATCAATGCTAAATGTTTGTACCTAAATTTAAAGGCTGCATTGAAGAATGCAGAAAGGGGACAGACTCCTTTTACACCTGCAGTGGGAATTTTGAGGCAAATTAATTGTCGATTAAAAGAAATAAAAAAAGAAGGCGGCGTTGAAAAAGAAACCGAAAAAATATCCAAAATAGCGGAAGATTTCAGAAGCAAAATTCAGCAACTTCCTTTTGAAATTGTATCAGATAATATGTCTAATGCTGTGACACCATTACATCCTACATCGGTTTCTGCATATGATATTTTTATGATGCTTAAAGATGAATATGGCATTTGGGTTTGTCCGAATGGAGGAAAGCTTAAAGATGATGTTTTTAGAGTTGGGCATATAGGAAATCTTTCTGTTGAAGATAATAATAAATTAATTGAAGCGTTGAAAGATATGCAGGACAGGGGCTTAATTTAAAAAATTGAGGAGGACTTTACAATGAAAAAAGTAATTACGTATGGTACCTATGATTTGTTGCATTATGGTCATATCAGATTGTTAGAGAGGGCAAAAGCACTGGGTGATTACTTAATCGTTGGGGTTACAGCAGATGATTTTGATAAAAACAGGGGGAAAATTAATGTACAGCAATCTCTCATGGAAAGAGTGGAGGCTGTAAGGAATACAGGACTTGCAGATGAAATCATTATAGAAGAATATGAAGGGCAGAAAATAGATGATATCCGGAAGTATAATATTGATATATTTACTGTAGGAGATGACTGGGTAGGCAAGTTTGATTATTTGAAAGAATATTGTCAAGTGATTTATCTGAAAAGAACAAAAGGTGTTTCAAGTAGTGAACTGCGTCAAGAAAAAAGAAATTTAAGGCTCGGTCTGGTAGGAGAATCGACAATTTTAAAGAAAATTATAAAAGAAAGTGCATTTGTAAACGGATTGACGATTTCAGGAGCCTTTTCAGAAAAACAAGAAGTGTTGAAAGATTTTTTTGAAGATATTCCTGTTTATGATAAATATGAGGAATTATTACAGAAATCGGATGCAATATATCTTATTACAAGTCCAATACATCATTATGAAGATATTAAAACAGCACTAGAAATGAAAAAACATGTATTATGTGAGTCACCGATTGCTTTATCTGAAAAACAGTGTCAGAAATTGTTTGAGTTGGCAAGAAAAAATACATGTATCTTGATGGATGCAATAAAGACTGCGTATTCAACAGCATATCATAGAATGCTTTTATTGGTGAAAACAGGTGTTATAGGTGAACCTAAATGTATAGATGCAACTTGTACAAGTATAAAGAAATTTGATGAAACTGAAGCAAAATATGCATGGAATAGTATAAGTGCTTGGGGTCCGACAGCACTACTTCCTGTTTTTCAAATATTTGGTATAGAGTATAAGAAAAAAAATATTTTAACATGTATTGAATCTCAGAAATATCATTATGATTCATTTACAAAGATTGATTTTTACTATTCGAATTCTGCAGCTACAATAAAAGTTGGACAAGGAGTAAAATCGGAAGGTGAATTAGTGATTTCTGGAACAAAAGGGTATATATATGTACCGGCACCATGGTGGAAAACGGAGTATTTTGAAGTCAGATATGAAAGACCTGAAAATAATAGAAGATACTATTTTCAATTAGATGGGGAAGGAATCCGTTATGAATTGGTTGCTTTCGTAAGAGCAATTGAATTAGGAACATCACTTGCAAATGTAGATGAAAATGTATCATGTGCAATTGCAGATATTATGGATAAATTTATGAGTGATGATGTAATTAGAATAAATTAGTCTATAGAAAGGATAGATGAAATGAATTATGCATTGATATTTGCCGGAGGATGTGGAAGACGTATGAATTCGAAATCCAGACCTAAACAATTTTTAGAATTGCACGGTAAAGAAATTATTATATATACTATAGAACATTTTGAAAAGCATCCTGATATAGAGGGAATCGTGGTAGTGTGTATAAAGGAATGGATAGACTATCTAAAAAGAATACTGGATAAAAATGGAATAAAAAAAGTTAAATGGATTGTTCCAGGAGGAGAAACAGGACAAGATTCAATTTATAATGGATTAAAAGTATTGCATGATAATTGTAAGAATGAGGATATTGTCTTAATACATGATGGGGTGAGACCGTTAATAGATGAACAATTAATTACTGAAAATATTAAGTCTGTTAAAAATCATGGATCGGCTATAACGGTTGCACCGGTTATTGAGACGGTAATGCTTGCAGATGACGATAAAGTATATAAGAGTGTTGAAAGAAGTAAATGCAATATGGCAAAAGCGCCGCAAGGCTTTTTTTTGAAAGATATCTATGCGGCTCATGAAAAAGCACGGGCAGAAGGAATACATGATAAAATTGATTCGGCAACAATGATGAGTGATTATGGTCATTCGCTTTATACTGTAAAGTGTGGTTATGAGAATATAAAAATCACAACACCGTCGGATTATTTTACGTTTAGAGCTTTGATTGATGCAAAAGAAAATTCGCAGATATTTGGAATATAAAGGAGAAAAGTAAAATGAATCATATTTTACAGGAAGATATAGAATATATTGCAATGTCCAAAAGTATAGAGTGGAAAGAACTGGAGAATAAAAGTGTTTTGGTGACGGGAGCTACAGGATTAATTGGTTCTCAAATTATCATGGCGCTTGATGAGCATAATAAAAGTAACAAAAATCCAATTACAATATATGCATATGCTCGTAATGAGGAAAAAGCAAGAAAGAAATTTGAAGATTGTACAACGTATGTAAAAATTGTCATTGGGGATATTTGTGATGATATAAAAATAGACAAACCAATAGATTATATTATTCATGGAGCAAGCATAACAGGTTCGAAACAATTTGTTGACTGTCCTGTAGAAACGATAATGACGGGAATAGAGGGAACAAAAAATATTTTGGAATTTGCAAGGGAAAAACAAATAAAAGAAATGGTTTATTTGTCTTCCCTAGAAGTTTATGGAGTGACAGATTTTTCATTAAAAAGTGTAAAAGAAGACCAGTATGGATATATCGAACAATTATCTCCAAGAAGTAGTTATTCAGAAGGAAAACGTATGATAGAGTGTATGTGCGTATCATATGGAAGCGAATACGGTGTCCCAGTCAAAATTGTGAGATTATCTCAAACGTTTGGACCGGGAGTATCTTATGAGGATGGTAGGGTTTTTGCACAATTTGCCAGAGCTGCAATAGAAAATAAGAATATTGTGTTAAAGACCAAAGGAGAAACATATAGAAATTATTGTTATACAAGAGATGCTGTAATTGGAATTTTGTGTGTATTATTAAAGGGAGAAAAGAGAGAAGCTTATAATATTGCGAATGAAGAGACGGGAATTAGCATTTGTGATATGGCTCGGCTTGTTGCGGAGGATATAAAAAAAAGAAAGATAAAAGTTATTTTTGATATAGATGACGATATAGAAAAATTGGGTTATGCACCAACAATAAAAATTGCTCTTAATACGAAAAAAGTACAGAAATTAGGCTGGAAAGCAGAAATTGGATTAAAAGAAGCATATAACCGTATGATTGAATATATGAAAGATACGAAAGGAGAAAAATATTGAACTTATTGATTATTATTCCAGCGTATAATGAGGCTGAAAATATAGAGAGAGTAGTAAACAATTTAATAGAAAATTATCCACAATATGATTATGTGGTGGTAAATGATGGATCAAGTGATGATACAAGAAAAATTTGTGCTAAAAAAGGGTATAATTTTTTAGATTTACCGATTAATGTGGGACTTGCAGGAGCAATAAGAGCTGGAATAAGATATGCGAATTATCATGGGTATGATTACGCAGTTCAAATTGATGGTGACGGACAGCATGATCCTAAATATATTAAGGATATGCTTGAAAAAATGAGAAGTGCACAAGCTGATATAGTTATTGGTTCGAGATTTAAAGAAAAAAAGAAACCTCATTCTATGAGAATGCTAGGAAGCAGGATTATTTCCGGAGCAATAAAGTTAACAACTGGAGGAAAGAACATAGAAGATGTAACATCTGGAATGCGTTTATTTAATAAGCGAATGATAAAAAATTTTGGATATAACATGCATTATAGTCCGGAACCAGATACGATTGCTTATTTGCTGAATTGTGACATAAAGATTGAAGAAATCCAAGTAGAAATGTATGAAAGAATAGCAGGAACAAGCTATTTGAATTTGAAAAATTCTGTATGGTATATGTTAAAAATGTTGTTTTCAATATTGGTATTTCAATGGGTTCGCAGTAGGGAGGTGAAATGATGACAACAACTTTGAGATTTTTCCTGGTTATAGCATCAGTGCTTACCGTTATTTGGATATTGAGAAAAATACGAAAAATGAAAGTTAAAATGGAAGATGCTATTTTTTGGCTAGTTTTTAGTGCGTTGATCATTGTTTTAGCAATTTTCCCGGAAATATCTTATTGGCTAAGCAAACTTTTAGGAATTGAATCACCGGCAAATTTAGTGTTCTTATTTGTAATATGTTTATTATTAGAAAAGATATTTACGTTATCAATTATTACATCACAATTAGAAGAAAAAGTTTCAATTTTATCGGCAGAAGTTGCTTTAAGATCACAGGACGATAAAAAGCGAATTAATGAAGTAAAAGAAAAGATAAATGGAGAAGAGCTAAATGAAGAGTAGATATATTCCTTCACATATGTTTGTAGTCTGTGCATACAAAGAAAGTCCATATTTAGAAAGTTGTATAAAATCAGTATTGAATCAAAGTGTAAAAACAAAGGTGGCTATATCAACAGGTACACCTAATGATTATATTAGAAAAATTGCGGAAAAGTATCAGTTACCGCTTTGGGTAAATGAAAAAAAATCAAGTATTGCGAATGATTGGAATTATGCAATTAGTTGTGCTGATACAGAATTAGTTACACTTGCGCATCAGGATGATATATATGAAAAAAATTATCTGAAATGTATTTTTGAAGGGTATCAGAGAGCAAAAGATCCGATTATTTTATTTACCGATTATGGGGAATTGCGAAATAATAAAAAAGTGATAAAAAATAAACTCTTGGTAATAAAACGAATATTATTGTTTGCATTAAGGTGTCCTAAAATGTGGAATAGTATTTTTGTGAGACGGAGAATTTTGTCCTTGGGATCGGCAATATGCTGTCCAGCAGTTACGCTGAATAAAGAAATGATAGAAGAGCCTTTGTTTGAGGACAATATGAAAAGTAATATAGACTGGCAGGCATGGGAAAAGTTATCGAGAAAAAAGGGGGCATTTGTGTATATACCGAAAAAAGAAATGTTACATCGCATACATGAAGAATCAACGACATCAAAAATACTGGAAGATTGTGAAAGAAAAAGTGAAGATTTGATAATGTTTCGTAAGTTTTGGCCAGAGGTTATTGCAAAAAAGATAGAACGAATTTATCAAAAAAGTGAAAAATCTAATGAAGTTAAATGATAATAAATAGCTTGTAAAATTATTTTACGTATTTGAAGAGAAAAGGATAAAAAAGTTTTATGAAAAGTTATATGCAAAAATGGAAAAGATTAGTCGTAATATTATTGTGTTCAATAATGTTCGGATTCGGAATAATGATAGCTATTTCAGGGATACATTATGCAAAAGCAGGAAATCATAAAGGAAAATATGCAATAAAAACTTCGAATGTTAAAATGAAATCCAATGCTGAAGGAGAAAAAGTAATAAAAACAATTACTATAAAAATGCCAAGGCAGTATGTTGATAAATTCGTTTTTGAATATCAGAGTGAAGATTTCTCAAATTTCAATATAGAAGTAGATAAAAAGAATATATATGGTGTGACGGAAAATGAAACAATCCAAGATGAATTTATGGAAGGATTACCAAGATCTGTAGTAAACATAAATGGAAAAATTTCTAATATAAAAATAACATATATTGATCAGGAGAAACCAGTTAGTATAAATAATTTTAGTATTGACAATTCTTTTAAGATGAATCCATTAATATGGATTTTTTGTACATCAATTACATTTATATTAATGTTTTTGATTGTGTTTAGAAAAGAAAATGCAAGAAATGAGGGGATAGCTGCATTTGTATGCATCTTTGTGTCGAGCAGTTGCCTACTTATATTGAGTCCATTTTATATAAATGGCTGGGATGAGCAAATTCATTATACGACAGCATATGAATTGGGCGTGACTAAGGAGGGCGAGCATGCAACACGAGCTCAAGACTATATGTATGTTAATGCTCCGAAAATTAATAATGTGACCTATAACACAAATGAAAGCATAGAAGAGCGCTTAGATATGATGCGTCTTATGGGAAGAAGACAATTCGAACAGGGAGCAGTGACAGACAATTACACAATTCAATTATCTAGTGTAGGATATGTATTACAGGCACTAGGATTGAAAATAGGAAATATGTTACATTTGACAGATTATATTTGTTGGATACTTGGAAAATTTATGAATGTTTTATTATATGCAGTTGTTATGGGAATAGCAGTGCATATAGTGCCTGTTGGAAAAAGACTTTTAATGGTGATATCAATGTTACCGATAATGATATTTCAAAGCACAACGTATACGTATGATGTAACAGTAATAGCATTTCTTACTTTAGCAACGTGCATTTTTGTTCGAGAATTTTTTTATAAAAATCAAAAATTTAAATATAAATGGAGAGTTGCATTTTTTGCTTCGATGTTTTTAGGATGTTTGCCAAAAGCGGTGTATGCGCCTCTTATATTATGTATGTTACTTTTGGGAGAAGAAAAATTTTATTCTAAAAAAGATAAATGGATTTTTAAATTAGCTATTGTTATAGGCGGAATACTTTTAGCATGTTCTTTTATGTTACCGACATTAATAAAACCGGCGCAAGGTGGGGATTCTAGAGGTGGCAATACGAGTACGGCAAATCAAATTGAATATGTATTAGGACAACCATTTGCTTATACAGTTGTTTTGCTGAAAAACATTATAATATCACTGCCGGATTATATAATAGGAAATAGCCTCTTATGTAATTGGGCATATTTGGGAAAGGGAACGATGACATACTGTTCGAGTGCTTTATTAGCAGGAGTTACTTTGTCGGATTCTTATGTGGACTCTGGCATTGAAAAAAAAGTTTATTCATTAAAAATGAGAATAGCAATGATGATACAGTATGGTATGGCTGTTGTATTGGTCTGGACGGCTTTATACTTATCGTTTACAGAAGTTGGAAAGAGTGTTATTAGTGGTGTACAGGCAAGATATTATTTACCATTTATTTTTGGAGTTTATTTGTGCTTTCAGACAGATAAGATATCTAATAATATAAAAAAAGAAGTATATCAAATGATAGTTATGATTATAAGCGTTACATTGTTATTTATTCAAATATTAAATTTGGTATTATTACCAAAATGTTTATAATTATATGCAATTACAATAATAGGAGGAAACTAGAATGTATAATGAATTTGAAGTTGTACAATGTAGGTTTCATATGAAAAAGAAGAATACACTTATTATTAAAGGGTATTTCGAAGAAGGAAGTAAAAAACATAATTCATTAAGAGTTTTGCTTGATCATGAAGAATTGCAAGTAAGTATCAATGAAGAAATCAATCAGGGAATTGCACTTTCTTTAGAGACAGGAACTAACCGTTCAAAATACATTTATGAATTGCAGGTGGAATTGCCGGAAAACTGGGAAGAAGGACAAAAAGTCAGAGTCATCAATTGTTTAAAAGAAAAAGAAGAGGAAGTATACAAAATTCCTGTAAGCAAGCTTGTAAAAAAGAAGAAACGTATAGAAAAATACGTAGAATGTGAAAAAGTCAGTGAAAAAGGCTTTCTCATAAAGGGGTGGTGCATCGTAAATGACAATGTGACCATTACTGTAAAAGATGAAAAGAAAAATGTTCTCCCGGTAAAGATAAAAGAAAGAAAAAGAGTAGATGTCTTTAATCAGTATCCGGAATGTACGGAAGATGATGTATATGGTTTTGAAATTATATATAAAGGGAATGTACCAAAAGTTGTTTATGTTTTCTTAGAAGAAGGCGACAAAACAGCAAAATATGGTATCACACTTAAAGCGTCTGTCGTAAAAAAAGGTGTAAATAAGGTAAAACATTATAAAGATAAAGGCATGATTTATCTGAAAAAATACGGGATAAAAGACGTTTGTGAGCGAATTGAAATGAAATTATCCCGTAAAAATCATGAAATGTATGAATACTGGAGAAGGTTGTATGTTCCGACGAAAAAACAGTTGAAAGAGCAGAGCGAGCAAGCGTTTGAAATAGAACCTAAAATTTCTATTGTTGTACCATTATATAAAACGAATCAGAGATTTTTAAAGGAAATGATTGATTCGGTAAAGGGACAGAGCTATTCTAATTGGGAACTGTGCCTTTCAGATGGAAGTGGGAATCCATCACCGTTAAAAGATATTTTAACAAAATATGAAAACGAAGATAAAAGAATAAAGGTGATCCGGAATGATTCTCCATTGCAGATATCTGATAATACAAATAAAGCATTAGAATTAGTGACTGGAGATTGGATCGCATTCATGGATCACGATGATTTGCTGACACCAGATGCATTTTATGAATGTGTGAAGGCGATTAATCAGAATGAAGATGTGGATATGATTTATACAGATGAGGATAAGATCTCTATGGATGGAAAAACTTATTTCCAGCCTCATTTTAAATCGGATTTTAACATTGATATGTTAAGAGGAACGAATTATTTTTGTCATTTGACTGTAGTGAAAAAAGGACTGTACGAAAAAGCAGGTAATCTGAATGGCGAATTTGACGGAGCACAGGATTATGATTTTGTTTTAAGATGTGTAGAGCATGCAGAAAATGTGGTACATATTCCAAAAGTTTTATATCACTGGAGAGCGCATAAAGATTCAACGGCAGAGAATCCGGAAAGTAAATTATACGCATTTGAAGCAGGAGCAAGAGCTGTTCAGGCTCATTATAACAGGATTGGTATAAATGCAAAAGTTGAGTCAACAAAATATCTGGGAATTTACAGAAGCAAATATCAGTTACAGGAAAAGCCATTAATATCAATTATTATTCCGAACAAGGATCATATTGAAGATTTAGATAAATGTATCATTTCGATTGAAAAAAAATCAACATATAAGAATGTAGAATACATTATAGTTGAGAACAACAGTGAAGAAGAACGTACATTTGAATATTATAAAAAAATGGAAGCAGGGAATCCAAAAGTAAGAGTGGTTAAGTGGGAAAAAGAATTCAATTATTCAGCTATCAATAATTTTGGTGTTACGTTTGCGCAAGGTGATTATTATCTGTTTTTGAATAATGATACGGAGATTATAAATGAAAATTGTCTGGAAGAGATGATGGGATATTGTCAGAGAAAAGAGGTAGGAGCTGTAGGAGCAAGACTTTTTTATGAGGATGGAACGATTCAGCATGCGGAAGTCATCGTTGGATTACAGGGAGTTGCAGGACATGTATCCACAGGATTGCCTCATGATACACCAGGATATTTTGGCCGGGCGATTATTGCACATGATTGTAGTGCGGTTACGGCAGCTTGTATGCTGGTGAAAAAAGAAGCATTTGAAAAAGTGAATGGATTTGATACAGACCTGGCAGTGGCATTCAATGATATTGATTTCTGTTTAAAAATCCGAGAAGCTGGTTATCTTATTGTATATAATCCTTATGCGGAGTTGTATCATTATGAATCGAAATCCAGAGGAATGGAAGACAATGAGAAAAAGGTAAAACGCTTTATGGGTGAAATTAAAAGATTCCATGAAAAGTGGTTTGACATTCTTTATAATGGAGATCCATATTATAATCCAAATTTGACATTGTTGGAGAATAATTTTAATTTAAGACATCCATGTAACAAGAGGGGATAATTTTGATATCTTCATACTTTTAACGGTAAATAGATTGAAATACAACAGAAAAGTGATGTATAGTATAGTAGCAGTATCCTACTAGGATACTGCTACTATACGTTTACAAGCGAGGTACATCATGTGCTCTAAAATAAAAAGAATCATTACGAAGGTAAAAAAAGAGGGAATCGTAAAACCAATAGAACGCCGCATTAGGAATCAGCAACGACAAAAAGAAGAACTAAAAATCATTCGAAAGTACCATCTGATTGAGGATGACGAACGTAACAGACAAAGAGAAGAAGTATTTGATCAAAATATAAAGATAAGCGTGATTACACCATTATACAATACACCAGAAAACTATCTGATCCAGTTAATAGAATCGGTGCTTAATCAGACATATACTAACTGGGAACTGTGTCTTGCCGATGGCAGTGATGCAGAACACGCAGTTGTTAGAACGATCTGTCAACAGTATGCAGAAAAGGATGCAAGAATTGTTTACAGAAAACTGGATAAGAATGAAGGAATTGTAGGGAATACAAACAGAGCTATTCACTATGCCACAGGTGACTATCTGGGACTGCTGGATCATGATGATATCCTGCATGAATCAGCGTTATATGAATGTGCAAAAAGGATTCGGGATGGTGCAGATTTCATATTCACAGATGAGATGAAATTCAGAGAATCCATTGAAGATTCGAGTGATATTGTATGCAAATCAGGTTTTGGAAAAGATGAATTAAGATCGCATAATTATATCTGTCATTTTGTTGTGTTTGCGAGAAAGTTATTGGATGGAATGTCAGAGTTGTATAGAAAGGAATGTGAAGGCAGCCAGGATTACGATATGGTATTGCGTCTGACTGAAAAAGCCGAGAAAATTGTGCATGTTCCGAAAATCCTTTATTATTGGCGTGTACATGCCGGATCTGTGTCAATGGATTTATCTGTAAAACAATATGCAGTAGATGCAGCAAAAAAGGCAATCAGTAACCATCTGGAGCGAACGAAAGAATATGGACAGGTAGAGTGTAATCTGCCATATCAGACGATTTACAGGATCAAATATGATCTGGAAAATACTCCGGTAGTAAGTATATATATATGGGAGAATAGACAGGAAGATATAGGCGGTTATATTGATAAACTGTTAAAGAAAACACATTACAGACCGTTAGAAATAATCTGTGACTGTAAAGAAGTAAAAAATGTGGCTGATCCAAATGTGAAGATTATCTGTCATCCGCAGAATGATGAAGAGAATAGTTATGAGTGGATGAAAAAAGCAAGAAAGCATTCAACCGGAAAATATCACATCTGTCTTAGCGGATATTGTATGCCTGTCTCAGAAGACTGGGTTGAAGAAATGCTGATGTACGCACAAAGACCGGATGTTGGTATTGTGTCTGCAAATATCTGGAATGGTCAGAATCAAAGCTATTTTGCCGGCGGCGTACTGGATCGGGATTCAGCAACCGGAATACATGTGATTAATTCTGGAATAGATAAGAATGACCAGGGATATGAAGCGGATATGCGTCATGTGAGAAATATGACCACGGCATCAAGAATCTGTATGATGATATCGGAAGGAACTTTCGAAAAAGCAGGGGAGTTTGAGCCAGAGATGAAAGACTGTGCAGATATAGACCTGTGCTTAAATTGTGTGAAAAATGGTCTTTGGAATGTATGGGCATGTTTTGCAGAGGTTAACTATTATGGAGAAAATAAGATAGAAGAATACTGGAAGCAAAATGATCCATTTAAGAAAAAATGGGAAAAAGAGATAGATTCCGGAGATGAATTTTATCATCCGTTGTTGAAAGCATTAAAAAAGATATAGGGGAAAATATGAGTACGACAAGTTTGACAAAAAAGGTATTTCATACAATACAGGAAGATGGTATTGGTGGATGTGTAAAGAAAACAAATGGATATATAAAAAAGCAGATAAAGAAAAGACGACGTGTAGAAAAAGTATATAAAGATGTATTATTTATCAGTGGCTGTAATGAAAATCTTCCGCATCCGTGGCGATACCGGGTAAAACATCAGAGAGAACAGCTGGAAGCTATGAACTATACAACAGATGAGGTATATTTCCTGGAACTGGAACTGAATGCGGTCCGTTATTACAGGAACTTTGTATTCTTCAGATGTCCGGAGACAGAGACGATCAAAGAGTTTGTGGAATTGGCAAAATACTTGAATAAGACGGTAGCATATGATATTGATGATCTGGTTGTTGATACAAAATATACAGACCAGATTAAATATGTCGCAGCGTTACCGACAGAAGAAAAACAAGCCTATGATGCCAATGTGATGAGTATGCAGAGTATGCTGAAAAGCTGTGATTATGCTACAACGACCACGAACTGTCTGAAAAATGAACTGGAGAATTACTGTCCTAAGGTATATATTAACCGTAATGTAGCATCAGAAGAGATGATTCTGCTATCGGAACAGGCATTAAAGAATAAGCCTGACAATAAAAATGTGGTTAAGATGGGATATTTCAGTGGAAGTATCACACATAATGCAGATGTGGAGTTGCTCCTGCCTGTAATCATAACGATCATGAACGATTATGAAAATGTAGAATTGTATCTGATGGGGGAAGTAGATCTGCCGGATGAATTAAAGGTCTTTGAAGCAAGAGTAAAAAAACTGCCATTTAGTGACTGGAGGAAACTGCCTGAGATCATAGCTGAAATGGATATTAATCTTGCACCGTTGGAAAATACCATTTTTAATGAAGCAAAATCAGAAAACAAATGGATGGAAGCGGCTCTGGTTAAGACCGTTACCGTTGCCAGTGATGTGGGAGCATTTCATGATTGTGTGGAAGATGAGATTACAGGCATTTTATGCAGAGATGCAAAAGAATGGGAAGATGCATTAAGGAAAGTCATTGAAGATTCAGAATATCGGAAGAAGATAGTGGAAAATGCTTATCTGAAATGCAAAGAAAATTATACGACATTCAGAACGGGATTACGTCTGGCAAAATTGTATGAAGAAGAAAAAAGTACGAATTATGTATTCGTACTGCCGGGATTAGAAATCAGCGGTGGTATCAAAGTTGCATTACGACATGCGGCGATGCTGCAAAAAAAAGGGAACGAAGTATCTATATTTACATTAGACAGTAATGAAAAATGGTGTGAATTCGAAGACTGTAGATTCCCGGTGATCAATCTGGAAGATACAACGATTGCGGGTAAGATCGATCATATGATCGCTACCATGTGGACAACGGTGAAAGTAGTAGAAGAGTATCCGTATGCGGTGAACAAATATTACCTGGTTCAAAATTATGAAGCAGGCTTTTATAAAGAGACAGATTCGCTGCGTATACAGGCGAATCAGTCTTATAGACCATCGACAGACGTGAAATTTATCACGATATCGAAATGGTGTCAGAAATGGCTGGAAGAAGAGTTCGGACAAACGTCTGTGTATGCACCGAATGGGCTGGAAATCGAAAGATTTCCGGAGCATAAGAGAATTTTGAATGGCAAAATCCGAATCCTGGTAGAGGGAGATTGTGCCGTGGATTATAAAAATGTAGATGAATCTTTTGAAATCATTGACAGATTAGATCAGGAAAAATATGAAGTATGGTATATGTCATACAATGCAGAACCAAAAGACAAATACAGAGTGGATAAATTTTTTAACAGGGTTCCGTATGAGAAAGTTCCGGAGATATATGCACAGTGTGATATTCTGATAAAGACCAGTCTGTTAGAAAGCTTCTCCTACCCGCCACTTGAGATGATGGCAACCGGTGGATATGTGCTTGCAGTTCCGAATGGAGGAAATGTAGAATATCTGAAAGATAATGAAAACTGTCTGTTGTATAAGGCAGGAAATATCAGTCAGGCCTGTGAAAAGATTGAAAATCTGATCGCTTCAGAAGAATTGCAGCAGAAGTTATATTTGAATGGTCTTAAGACCGCAAAAGAAAGAGCATGGGAAAATGTAACAGATGAAATTCTGGAGATGTACGGCGCAAATTAGAAGCGAGACTTGTCTAACAGACGAAAAAATGCTATACTTAACAAGATTGTTCAATTATAACCAATAAAATCGGAGGAAGAATCGTGACAACGTATGTACAAAATTTTTTGAAATTTCAACCATTGTTGAAAGAATTGATAGCACGAGATATCAAGGTTAAATATAGAAAATCAGTATTGGGTGTTTTATGGACATTGCTGAATCCGTTATTTATGATGATCGTTCTGTCGGTAGTATTTTCGAATCTTTTTAAATTTGATGTAGAATATTTTCCGGTATATCTGTTGAGTGGACAGTTGATCTTCAACTTTTATTCGGAAGTAACAACCTGTTCTATGTCAGCGATTATTGACAATGGACCGCTGATCAAAAAGGTATATGTACCAAAATATTTGTTCATTCTGGCAAGAACATTTTCAAGTACCATAAATCTGCTGGCATCATTTACAGCTTTGATTGTTGTTATGCTTGCCATGCGTGTGGAACTGCATTATACAGTATTACTGGTATGGATTCCACTGGCATTTATTGTAGCGTTTTCACTGGGAATGGGATTGCTGTTATCAGCGATTGCTGTAAAATTCAGAGATATTATGCATCTGTATTCAGTATTTGTTACAGCACTGATGTATCTGACACCGGTAATCTATCCGATGTCAATCTTACCGGAGTGGTTAAAACCGATTGTATTACTCAATCCACTGACGAATATATTGCAGATGTTCCGTGGTGTAATGATGTATAATTCTTTACCGGGAATAAAATCTATCCTGATAGCTGCAGTAGAATGTGTAGTAATGCTTGTGATTGGATTGTATGTATTTTATAAACGACAGGATAGTTTTATTTTGGATATATAAGGAGAAGATATATGGATAATCAGGAGATTATTAGTGTAGAGCATGTCTCAATGCGGTTCAGCCTTGCATCGGAGAAAGTGACAAGTTTTAAAGAATATGTAATTAAGACTGCGAAAAAGCAGCTTTCATACGGAGAGTTCTGGGCTTTAAAAGATGTAAGCTTCAGTGTGAATAAGGGTGATGCATTAGGATTGATCGGATTGAACGGTAGTGGAAAGAGTACAATGCTTAAGGTCATTGCCGGTGTTTTGAAACCGACAAAAGGCAGTGTGACAGTCAGAGGATCCGTAGCGCCGCTGATCGAGCTGGGAGCAGGTTTTGATTATGATCTGACTGCAGAAGAGAATGTATATCTGAATGGTGCTCTTTTGGGATATCCAAGAGCGGAAATGGAAAAACATTATAATGATATCGTGGAATTTTCGGAATTACATGATTTTATGAATGTTCCGGTGAAGAACTTTTCGTCAGGAATGATCTCACGACTGGCATTTTCGATTGCAACGATAGGAATACCGGATATTCTGATCGTAGACGAAGTGTTATCGGTAGGTGATTTCAGATTCCAGGAAAAATGTAAGAACCGTATCAAGAATATGCTGGATAAAGGAACAACATTATTGTTTGTATCACATAGTATTGAGCAGGTGGAAGAACTGTGTAACAAGGTAGTATGGCTGGACAAAGGTAATCTGAAGATGGCAGGAGAGTCCAGAAACATCGCTGAAATATACAGTGCTTCATAAGATAGGAGTATATTGAAACAATGAAATCAAAGATAAAAACTATTTTTCTTATTCTAATTATAATAGTACTCGCTGCAGTATATGCGGTTATTGACAAGCCGGTATCTGTTTATGATACTTCATGTGATACCAGTAAATTTCAGGCGCAGGTATTAGAAGTCGGACAGATGGCTTCGCAGAAGTTCGTATGCGAAGAGGCGTATATGGATGGTATCTCATTAAAACTGGCTGCGAATGCAGTGCCGGATAAAGAAAAGGTATTAGTAGCATATGAAGTTGTAGATGACAGCACTGGTAAAGTAGTTGCCAAGGGTACGGAGAATCTTGGAAAATTACGCAGCGGAAAATTCTTCAAGATGAAATTCGACAGAGTAAATGATTGTAAGGATAAAGCATATACATTAAATTTCCAGGTTACAAAGTGTGATGCGGGAAATGTACAGATCTTTTATACCCCGGGAACCGATAAAGGGGAAGCACTCGTATATGCAGGAACACCGATTGATGGAATCGGAGTTATGCGTACACTGACGCATCGGTTTGATCTGGAAACATATATCGTAACATTATGTTTTGCTGCGTATATTGTGTTATTTATGAGATGGTTATATAAATTATTTAAGTAATAAAAAGGCGGGCAGAAATTATATCTGGCTGCCTTTTTGGATTATATCAAAGTGTGCAGGGTGACGTCATGAAAGAAAAGATAAAGAAAATAGATAGCTATATAAAGGCATACGGGATAAGAAAGACTGTGGGGCTTTTGTATGAAAAGGCAACGCATAAAGATCAGAAAGACTATGAACGATGGATTGAAAGACACAAGATAACAGAGACAATACGTGAAGCGCAAAAAGAGACGGTGTTCAATAAACAGCCATGTTTTAGTATAGTCGTTCCATTATATAAAACACAGGAAAAATATTTAAAAGAGCTTCTGGAATCTATCAAAGGTCAAACATATTCAAACTGGGAACTCTGTCTGTCGGATGGAAGTGGGCTGGATTCCCCGCTGAAAGAGGTTTTGAAAGAATTGGAATATAGTGACAGCAGAATAAAAGTCATTAGTTCGAAAGAACCCTTAAAGATAGCAGAGAATACAAATGCTGCAATTGAGATTGCAACGGGGGATTATATCGTATTTGCTGATCATGATGATATATTATCGATAGATGCATTATACGAATGTGCAAAATGTATCAATGAAAATCCGAAAGTAGATATGATATATTCTGATGAGGATAAGGTATCTATGGATGGACAAACATATTTTGAACCACATTTTAAGCCGGATTTGAATGTGGATCTGCTGTGTTCGGTTAATTATTTTTGTCATCTGGTTGTGGTTAAAAGACAACTGTTAGAACAGGCCGGGAATTTAAATGGAGAATATAATGGCGCTCAGGACTATGACTTTGTGTTGCGTTGTGTGGAAAAAACAGATGCAGTGTATCATATTCCGAAGATATTGTATCATTGGCGGGCACATATGGATTCAACGGCTGAAAATCCGGAAAGTAAACGCTATGCTTTTGAAGCGGGGAGAAGAGCAATTCAAAAGCACTATGAACGGATCGGATTAAAGGATGCATATGTAGAAGAAACAGCATATCCCGGAACATATCGTACACGTTACAAATATGCAGACAAACCGAAAGTGTCGATCATTATTGATGAGATTACGAAGAAGGAATTACTGGGAAAAACTTTGCAATCAATAAAAGAAAATGATTATCCGGATTATGAAGTGATTATAGTAGATTGTACAGAGAAGAAAGAAATAGAAGAATTCGTTGAAAAGTATCAGGATAAGCGAATACGTGTAAAACGAGGGAAAAAGATATGGACAGCATCAAAACGGAAAAATGAAGGGGCTGGCTGTGCAAAAGGAGAGTATCTGATCTTCTTGGCTGGAAATGCAGAGTTCGAGGACAAAGAAGGAATATCAGAATTGGTTTCAACATGTATGCGAAGCAATGTTGGGGTGCTTGGTGCAAGGAGTTATTATAAGAATGGCACATTGGAACATGCAGGGTGCGTGATCGGAATGAATGGGTCTGCCGGAAGTCTCTTTGAACATACGCTTCGAGGAGAGAAAGGATATTTTTCACATATTGTAACGCAGATGCAATATAGTGCAGTTGCTGGGGCATGCATGATGGTGAAGAAAGATGCATTTGATAAGGTGAAGGGATTTGATGAGGCTTACAAAGGAGAACTGGGAAAAGTGGATCTTTGCCTGAAAATTAGAAACAAGCATATGAGTGTTGTTTATAATCCGTATGTGAAAGTGATGCGTTGGAGTAATGAACTACGAAATAATGAAAATGATGAAAAACTTTTTAAGAAACAATGGGCAGAAATATTGGAAAAGGACGATCCATATTATAACAAGAATTTGTCATTGAGCGTATCAGGATGTAATATAAGATAAGAATATTGTTATCAGGAATGAAAAAAGTATGAGGGAAAATTATGGGAAAGAAAAAAGTTGTTTTAGATCAATTTGATTTTATCCGTGCAATAGCATGTTTGGGAATTGTATTGTATCATTTTGCAGTAGAATATGGCTGGCCGGATATATTTAATAATTATGTTGGTGGTGTTACCTATGGAGATATTTACGTTACAATATTTTTCTTCATTTCAGGTGCATTACTATTTTATAATCATAGTGAAGTAGATGATTTAAAATTATTTTATAAAAAAAGAGCATTATCTATCTTCCCGGCATTTTATATTGCATGGGGATTAATGTATATAAGGGATGTGCTAAGATATAAAAGTTTGTTTTACAGAGGAAACCCGGCCAGCATTATTTTGTCTTTGATTGGAATGGATGGATACCTTGCATTTAAGATAAATGATTATTATATTCTGGGAGAATGGTTTATAGGTGCGATTATCATCCTCTATATTTTATATCCATTACTTACGTGGATGAAGAGAGAATATAAGTGGGTTACATTTGGTTTAGTGATTCTTCTTTACATACTTTCCATGAAAATTAATTTAACGGGGATGGTATCTTTTCGGATGTTACCATCCTGTCTGATTAGTTTTTATGCAGGTATGCTTTTTGTTGAACACAGAAAAAGTGCTGAAAAATACTGGTGGATCGCAGGAATTTTATTTGTGATTTTGAAATGCATTGAACCGGGCAATATGAATATAAAAGGACATATTGCAGGTTTCCTTATGGCGTATATGTTATATGGTATTGGTACTTATTTAATGAAAATAAATATTATAAACAAGGTGATGAAATTTATTGGCGGCATTTCATATGAGGCCTTTTTGACACACCATGTTACGATTTGCCTGTTTATAAAGTTTGTACCGGCAGATGCGACGGTGATGATGCGAGTAATATTATTGATTGCAATTTTGGCGGCGACCGGTATTTCGGCTGTTGTTTTAAAACAGGTATGCAAAACAATCATGTCTTTAGGAAGAGCACGAAAGAAAAATATTGCTTAATAAAAATGTATGACAGAATTTAAAGAAGGTGAAAAGTATTGAAAAAACCAGGCTACTATTCATCCGGTGAATTTGCCCGCATGGCCCACGTGACCCTGCGGACAATTCGCTATTACGACAAACAGAATATATTAAAACCATCTTACGTCACAGAAGCGGGCGCAAGATTCTATACAGATGAAGACTTCGCCAGACTGCAGCAGATATTACTTTTGAAATATCTGGGATTTTCGCTGGACGATATCCGTGATATGACGATCGATGATGCAGACTATCACTTCATGCTCAATTCTCTTAACATTCAGTTGAAATTAGTCCGTGACCGCATCGAACAGATGCAGCTGGTGGAACAGGCAATTCAGGATACGTCGGATCTGATACAGAAAGAACATTCCATCGACTGGAGCCAGATGTTGAATCTGATTCATCTGACCGGTATGGAGAAAAGTATGAAGAACCAGTATCAGGATGCGTCAAACATTTCCGCAAGAATTAACCTACACAGTCTGTATTCACAGAATACGAAAGGATGGTTTCCATGGATTTTCGAACAACTGGAATTAAAGCCGGGAATGAAGGTTCTGGAGCTGGGATGTGGAGATGGTACACTCTGGAACGTGGACAGGGATAAGATCCCGGAACAGACGGAGATTGTAGTATCAGATATATCGGATGGAATGTTAAGAGATGCAAGGCGTACGATCGGTGCAGACGACAGCAGGTTCAGGTTTCGTGTATTTGATGCTGGAAGAATACCTTATGATGAGGATTCATTTGATCTTGTAATTGCCAATCATGTGTTGTTTTATTGCGAGAATATTCCGAAAGTCTGCAAGGAAGTAAAACGTGTATTGAAGCCGGGAGGAAGATTTGTCTGCAGTACATATGGCAATGATCATATGAGAGAAGTCAGTGAACTGGTCCAGAAGTTCGATGACCGGATCGTACTGGCGGCAAAGAATCTGTATGAGCGTTTTGGAAAAGAGAACGGAGAAGAGATTCTTAAGAAGGATTTTGAAAAGATAGAGTGGAGGCGGTATGAGGATTCGCTTATCGTGCCGGAACCGGAGCCATTGATTTCTTATATCTTGTCGTGCCATGGAAATCAGGGACAGTATATTCTGGATCATTACAAGGAGTTCCAGTCTTATGTGCGCAAGAAGACGGAAGGTGGGTTCCACATTACGAAAGATGCCGGGATTTTTGTTGGGTATATTGGTTGAGAATAATAGAAATGTTATGTATAATGAAATAAATGTCTGAATTAATAATCTCGTTTTTGAAATGCAGTGTAATTCCTAAAACGCCTTAAATATTACAAGAAAGTTACAAAAAAATAAAAAAAGTACTTGAAGGTGACCTAGGGTCACCTTTTATAATACAATTAACACGAAAAACAGAGACTAGAAAACCTTAGAACTTGATAACCTAATATACAAAACGAGGAGGTTCCTGAAATGAAAGGAATTATTTTAGCAGGTGGTTCAGGCACACGTCTGTATCCATTAACAATGGTAACATCAAAGCAGTTACTGCCAATCTATGACAAGCCGATGATCTATTATCCAATGTCAGTGCTGATGAACGCAGGCATTCGTGATATCCTGATCATCTCAACACCACAGGATACACCAAGATTCCAAGAACTGTTAGGAGACGGACATCAGTTTGGTGTGAATCTGTCTTATGCAGTACAGCCAAGCCCGGACGGACTTGCTCAGGCATTTATCATCGGAGAAGAATTCATCGGTGATGATACAGTAGCAATGGTTCTCGGAGATAACATTTTTGCAGGTCATGGACTGAATAAACGTCTGAAAGCTGCTGTTGAGAATGCAGAGACCGGAAAGGGAGCTACTGTATTTGGATATTATGTAGATGATCCGGAACGTTTTGGTATCGTAGAATTTGATCACGAAGGAAAAGCTATTTCCATCGAAGAAAAACCGGCACAGCCAAAGAGCAACTACTGTGTAACAGGATTGTATTTCTATGATAACAATGTTGTGAAGTATGCAAAAGAGTTAAAGCCAAGTGCACGTGGAGAACTGGAGATCACAGATCTGAACCGTGTATATCTTGAGAAAGGTGATCTGAATGTAGAACTTCTCGGACAGGGATTCACATGGCTGGATACAGGTACACACGAAAGCCTTGTAGATGCAACCAACTTCGTGAAGACGGTTGAGACGCATCAGCACCGTAAGATCGCATGTCTGGAAGAAATCGCATACCTGAACGGATGGATCAGCAAGGACGAGGTAATGGAAGTATATGAAGTTCTGAAGAAGAACCAGTATGGACAGTACTTAAAAGATGTACTGGACGGAAAATACAGAGAAAACCTGTACTAGGATTTTGAAACAACAGATAAACTTAAAAGCAGGATTTTCTCAACGGAAATCCTGCATACAATAAAAATTAGAAAAGAGGAAATCATAAAATGACAATTATCGTAACCGGAGGAGCCGGATTTATCGGAAGTAACTTTGTATTTCACATGTTAAACAAATACCCAGACTATCGTATCGTTTGTCTGGACTGCCTGACATATGCAGGTAACTTATCTACACTGGAGCCTGTAATGGACAATCCGAATTTCCGCTTTGTAAAAGAAAGTATTACAGATCGTGAAGCAGTTTACAAATTATTTGAAGAAGAGAAACCAGATATGGTCGTAAACTTTGCAGCAGAAAGTCATGTAGACCGTTCTATCGAAAATCCGGAAGTATTCCTGGATACAAACATTAAAGGTACTGCAGTTCTGATGGATGCCTGCAGAAAATATGGTATCAAACGTTACCATCAAGTATCTACAGATGAAGTATATGGAGATCTGCCGCTTGACAGACCAGACCTGTTCTTCACAGAGGAGACACCAATCCACACAAGCAGCCCATACAGCTCATCTAAGGCAGCAGCAGACCTGTTAGTTCTTGCTTATCACAGAACATACGGACTGCCTGTAACGATCAGCAGATGCTCTAATAACTATGGACCATATCACTTCCCGGAGAAGCTGATCCCTCTGATGATCGCCAATGCACTGAATGACAAACCACTTCCGGTATATGGAGAAGGATTGAATGTACGTGACTGGTTATATGTAGAAGATCACTGCAAAGCAATCGACCTGATCATCCATAATGGAAGAGTCGGAGAAGTGTACAACGTAGGTGGACACAACGAAAAGACAAACATCGAGATCGTTAAGATCATCTGCAAAGAACTTGGAAAACCGGAAAGTCTGATTACACATGTTGCAGACCGTAAGGGACATGACATGCGTTATGCAATTGATCCGACTAAGATCCACAATGAACTTGGATGGCTTCCAGAGACTAAATTCGAAGATGGTATTAAGAAGACAATCAAATGGTATCTTGAGAACAAGGAATGGTGGGAGACAATCATTTCCGGAGAATACCAGAACTATTATGAGAAAATGTATGCTCACCGAGAGGAGATTTAAGAATGAAAGTATTAGTGACGGGTGTTGGCGGACAGCTTGGTCATGATGTGATGAACGAACTGGCATCCCGCGGATATGAGGGAATCGGTTCGGACATCAAAGAAACATACAGCGGAATTCAGGATGGTACAGCGGTGACAACAATGCCGTATGTACCGATGGATATCACAGATGCAGCTTCAGTAGAAAAAGTCCTGACAGAGGCTGCACCGGATGTAGTGGTACATTGTGCGGCATGGACAGCCGTTGATCTTGCAGAAGATGAAGATAAGAAAGACATCGTAAAAGCTGTCAATGCAACAGGAACAAAGAATATTGCAGATGTATGCAAGAAACTGGACTGTAAGATGGTTTACATCAGCACAGACTATGTATTCGACGGACAGGGAACGAAAGCATGGGAACCGGATTGCAAAGATTACAAACCTCTGAACGTATACGGAGAAAGTAAACTGGCGGGAGAACTTGCAGTGTCTGAGACTCTGGATAAGTATTTTATCGTACGTATCGCATGGGTATTTGGAAAGAATGGAAAGAACTTTATCAAGACAATGTTAAATGTGGCAAAGACACATGATACATTAAAGGTTGTAAATGACCAGATCGGAACACCGACCTATACATTTGACCTTGCAAGACTTCTTGTTGACATGATAGAGACAGATAAATATGGTTACTACCATGCAACCAACGAAGGCGGATATATCAGCTGGTATGACTTTACGAAAGAAATCTTCCGTCAGGCAACAGCACTTGGACATGAAGAATATAGTGAAGAGAAAGTAACCGTTCTTCCTGTAACAACAGAAGAATATGGAGTGTCAAAAGCTGCGAGACCTTTTAACAGCAGACTGGATAAGAGTAAGCTTGCAGAAAATGGATTTACCCCACTTCCGACATGGCAGGATGCGCTTGGAAGATATCTGAAAGAAATCGAATTCTAAGGAGATAATAAAATGGGACAGATTAAAGTAGAAAAAAATGCAGGCGGTATTCAGGGACTTTGTGTGATCGAACCAACGGTACATGGTGACGCAAGAGGATACTTTATGGAGACATACAACCAGAAAGACATGGAGGAAGCTGGACTTACAATGCAGTTTGTTCAGGACAATCAGTCATGCTCAACAAAAGGAGTTTTAAGAGGATTACATTTCCAGAAAGAATTTCCACAGGGCAAACTGGTACGAGTCGTAAAAGGTTCTGTATTTGATGTTGCTGTAGACTTGAGAAGTGACAGTGAGACATACGGAAAATGGTTCGGTGTGGAGCTGACAGAAGAAAATAAGAAACAGTTCTATATTCCGGAAGGATTCGCACATGGATTCCTGGTATTAAGTGATATTGCTGAGTTCTGCTACAAATGTACAGACTTCTATCACCCGGGAGATGAAGGCGGTCTTGCATGGAACGATCCTGAGATTGGTATCGAGTGGCCGACACTGACAGGAGAGTACAAAGGAACAGCTTCCGGTGAAGGATATGCACTGGAAGATGGAACTGCGCTGAACTTAAGCGAAAAAGATCAGCTCTGGGTTGGATTAAAAGATACATTCCATTTTTAAATCGCCATGCGTTCGAAAGAAGCTGCCAGTGGCAGGTTCTGTAGATTTAAGATAATAAAAGCTTCGGATCACACGAATCCGGAGCTTTTTTGTTATCTTAAACTGTTATTCATATAATATTAAGAATATAAATATTGCTCAATTATTAACTATATGTTACAATAAATCGGATAAAAAGGGAAAATATGTAATAATATGTACGAGGAATATCTTAATGAGTGGTAAATTAGATTATATAAATATGATAAAAAAAGTATCTCCCTATAATTTGAAAAAGGGGATACTTTATTTGCGCCATTATGGACCGAAAGGATTCTGGATAAAATTAACAGAACGTTTCCAGAAAAGCGATATTGATTATAAAGAATGGTATGAAAATCACAGACCATCTGAACAGGAATTAGAAAGAGAACGGAAGCAGGTATTTGAATACAGTCCTAAGATCAGCATCCTGGTACCGGTATACAATACACCGGAGGTGTTTTTAAAGCAGATGATCCAGTCAGTGAGAAAGCAGACTTATACGAACTGGGAATTGTGTATTGCCAATGCTAATCCTTCTAATCAGGAAGTAAGTAGTATTCTGAATGTTGCAGGCAAGAAGGACAACAGGATCAAAGTAGTGGATGTTCCGGAAAATGAAGGAATTGCACAGAATACGAACAGAGCATTGGAGATCGCAACGGGAGAATTTGTAGGATTGCTGGATCATGATGATCTTCTGGAAGAAAATGCACTGTATGAAATTGTAAGCTGCCTGAACAAAGATCGCAAGACAGATGTGCTATATACAGACGAAGATAAAGTGACGACAGATTTGGATGAATATTTTTCTCCGAATTTTAAGCCGGACTTTAATTTGGATATGTTGAGAGCAAATAATTACATCTGTCATTTTTTTGTTGCAAAAAAAGCATTAATTGAATCGGTAGGAATGTTCAGAGCGGAATATAACGGGGCGCAGGATTATGATCTGATCTTACGATGTACGGAACAGGCGGAAAGAATCTCTCATGTTGCAAAGATATTATATCACTGGCGGGTGCATAAGGAATCAACAGCAGATAATCCTTTAAGTAAAATGTATGCATATGAAGCTGGAAAGAAGGCAATCGAAGATCATCTCAGACGATGCCATACAAAAGGAGAAGTCCTTCAGACGGAAAATCTTGGATTTTACAGAGTAAAATATCCTGTGACAGGAAATTCGCTGGTGTCTATTCTGATCCCGAATAAAGATCAGGCAGAGACATTAGATAAATGCCTGAAGTCAATAGAAAAACTGACGGATTATGAGAATTATGAAATTATCATTATTGAGAATAATAGTACGGAAGAGAAGACTTTTGAATACTATGAACAGATTTGCAATGATAAGATCCGTGTCGTATACTGGAAAAAAGAATTTAATTATTCGGCAATTAATAATTTTGGTGCAAAACAGGCAAAGGGAGATTATTTACTGCTGTTAAATAATGACATGGAAGTGATAAGTCGTGACTGGCTTACAGAGTTGCTTTCAACATGTCAGCGAAAAGAAGTCGGTGCAGTAGGCGCTAGACTATATTATCCGGATGATACGGTGCAGCATGCGGGAATCATCATTGGAATCGGAGGAGTTGCCGGCAGTGTCTTTGTCGGTATGAAACGCGGTTATACAGGATATATGCACAGAGCGGCTATCCAGCAGGATTTAAGTGCTGTGACAGCGGCCTGTATGATGATGAAACGTTCGGTATTTGAAGAAGTCGGCGGACTGGAAGAAGAGCTGAAAGTAGCGTTTAATGATGTGGATCTGTGTCTTAGGATACGGGAAAAAGGACATCTGATCGTGTATGATCCATATGTAGAGTTATATCATTATGAATCTAAGACCAGAGGAGCTGAAGATACGAAAGAAAAAGTGCGCAGATTTCAGGGAGAGATAGAATATATGCGCAGCCATTGGATTGACATATTGAAAAATGGAGATCCAGCGTATAATCCGAATCTTTCCTTAAAAAAATGGGACTATTCCCTGAAAGTGAACTAACGGAGAAATTATGTGTGAAGTAACAATCGTAATACCTAATTACAAAGGAAAAGAGTATCTGTTTTCCTGTGTGAAAAGTTTGTATGAAAAGGATCAGACAGAAAAGAAAATCCTGATCATAGATAATGCCTCGAATGATGGAAGTATAGAGGAAGTTGTAAAAGAATATCCGGAAGTTGAATGTGTGATGCTGGATAAGAACTATGGCTTTTGCAGAGCAGTTAATATCGGTATTGAAAAGACAGATACACCATATGTGATCTTGTTAAATAATGATACGGTGATAAAAGATAACTATGTAAAGTATCTGCTGGATTCGATCAAGAAAGATCCGAACATATTTTCTGTGGAGCCTAAGATGATCCAGTATCATGATCCGTCCAAAATTGACAGCGCAGGAACCTATTATAATGCACTTGGATGGGCATACGCATATGGAAAAGACAAAAGTGTGAAGAAATACAATAATATAAGAAAGATTTTTGCAGCATGCGGAGGGGCTTCAATCTACCGGAAAAAAGTATTTGAAGAGATTGGAATGTTTGATGAGAAGCATTTTGCATATCTGGAAGACATAGATGTGGGATATCGTGCCAGGATAGCGGGATACGATAATTTATATGAACCCAAATCAGAAGTGATCCATGTGGGAAGTGCGGCAAGCGGAGCAAGATATAATGAATTTAAAGTCAAGATGTCTTCACGCAATAATGTATATCTGATATATAAAAATATGCCGGTTGTACAGAAGATACTGAACAGTCCGTTCCTTTTTGTGGGATTTTTGGTGAAGTACCTGTTTTTCCTTCGCAAGGGATACGGAAAGCTATATGCCAATGGTATTAAAGAAGGGCTGCATATGGGGGGAAAATCAGATAAAGTAAAATATGAATCCGGCCATCTTAAGAATTATATAAAGATTCAGATAGAACTATGGATAAATATTTTCCGGCGTCTGGCATAGGAAAACGAAATAATAGATAAAGTTGGTGAGTAAAATTGATCAAGGAAAATCAAGGGTTATTAAATAAAATACATGTGGTACTGGATGCGGTAGTGATTGTAATTTCGTATGTGCTTTCATGGTATCTGAGATTCAGGAGCGGCATTTTTGAGATGGATCCGTGGTATCTTTCTCTGCAAGTATATATGAGTGTACTGATATTCATTATACCGGGATATCTGTTGCTATATTATATTTTTCAGTTATATACTCCGAAAAGAGTCAGAGGAAGAAGACTGGAAGCATGGAATATCCTTCAGGCGAACACGATAGGCTTTCTGGTATTTATTTTAGTACTTTATTTCAGACATCAGACAGATTTTTCCAGAACGATGATCTTTGTTTTTTACTGTATTAATATTTTTCTGGAAATAGTAGAGCGTAATGTGATCAGAATGGGACTTCGGAAGATCAGAAGTCAGGGATTTAATCAGAAACATATCTTACTGATCGGATACAGCCGTGCGGCAGAACAGTACATTGACAGAATCCTGGCAAATCCGGACTGGGGATATAATATCCGAGGTATCCTTGCCGATAATGTTCCTAGAGGAACAGAATATAAGAAGGTCAGGGTACTGGGAAGAATTGATAATCTGGAGATTGTGCTGCCGGAAAATAAACTGGATGAAATCGTAATTACACTTGGTCTGGCTGAATATCATAAGCTGGAAAGAATTGTTAAAATGTGTGAAAAATCAGGTGTGCATACGAAATTTATTCCGGATTATAATAACGTTATACCGACCAAGCCGTACACCGAAGATCTGCAGGGACTTCCGGTGATCAATATCCGAAGAGTTCCGTTAAGTGATCCGCTGAATAAATGGATGAAACGCGGAGTGGATATATTTGGAGCAATTGTAGCAATTATTCTCTTTTCTCCGGTTATGATTGTAACGGCAATTATGATCAAGAAGACTTCGCCGGGGCCTTTGATCTTTTCGCAGGAAAGAGTAGGGCTGCAGAATCGTCCGTTTAAAATGTATAAATTCCGTTCAATGATCGTACAGGATGAGAAAAAAGAAAAGAAAGGCTGGACGACCAAAGATGATCCACGTGTTACGACGGTCGGAAGGTTTATAAGAAAAACAAGTATAGATGAACTGCCTCAGCTTTTTAATGTCCTTCGAGGGGACATGAGTCTTGTAGGGCCGAGACCGGAAAGACCGCAGTTTGTAGAAAAGTTTAAAGAAGAAATACCTCGGTATATGATCAAACATCAGGTAAGACCGGGACTTACGGGATGGGCTCAGGTAAATGGATACAGAGGAGATACGTCTATTAAGAAGAGAATAGAGCATGATCTGTATTATATTGAAAATTGGACACTTGGATTTGACTTTAAGATTATATTTTTAACATTTTTCAAAGGATTTATTAATAAAAATGCCTATTAGCTTTAAGGAGAAGTCATGAGTAAACGTAATAAAAAAAGATTAACCAGAAGACAGCAGGAAATACGAAGAAAAAGACTGAAAAAACGCAGAAGACGCAGAAGACTTGTAATTATTTTGGAATTGATCATTCTGTGTATTCTGGGAACAACGGCGTTTGGCTTATTTAAGCTGGGAAAAATGGAACGCACCAATCTTTCGAATATAAAGAACAACGGACTGAAACAGACCGGATATACCAATGTTGCATTATTTGGTCTGGATTCAAGAGAAAAGAATCTTGGAAAAGGAAACCGGACAGATACGATTATGATCGCAAGCATCAATAATGAAACCAAAAAAGTAAAGCTTGTGTCTGTGTACAGGGATACGATGTTAAAACAGAACGGAGAGCATTATGATAAAGCCAATGCGGCTTATTCAGTAGGCGGACCTGAGACGGCAGTCAATATGCTCAATGAGAATCTGGATCTTGATATTCAGGATTATGTCAGTGTCAATTTCCTTGCATTAGCCGATGTGATAGATATGGTTGATGGTATTACGGTAAAATTAACGGATGAAGAAGTTGTGCATATGAACAACTATTGTGTAGAGACTTCTAAAGTAACAGGTAAGAAATATAAGAAGATCGAACCGGCAGTAGCCGGAACGTATAAATTAAACGGCGTGCAGGCGGTATCTTATGCGAGAATAAGATATACAGCAGGCGGTGATTATAAGAGAACAGAAAGACAAAGACTGGTCCTTGAGAAAACAGCAGATAAATTGAAACAGCAGGATATGGCAACGCTTAATAAGATCATAGATAAGGTAATGCCGGAGGTATCAACAAGCTTCACTACAAAGGAGATATTAAGTCTTGCCACAGGTGCCTTTGATTATGAGCTGGGCGAAACTACAGGTTTCCCGTTTGATCTGGAAACTCCGGAACAGATACCGGGATACAGTGGTTCATATGTCATCCCGAAAGGACTGGAAGAAAATGTAATAAAACTGCATCAATTCTTATATCCGAATAAGGATTATACACCGACGGCAACGGTTACAGATATAAGTAATACTTTGAATGATATGACCAATGTATATCCAAATACAACAGAAAGCGGAACATCACAAAATGAATAAGAAGAAAGTAGATGTCGTAATTCCGGTATATCATCCGGGATCAGAATTTGAAAAGCTGATGGAGCGTCTGGAAAGACAGACCTATGAAGTAAACCGTATCTTTTTGATGCATACAACAGACGGACAGAGTCTGGAAAGCATGAAGGAACGTTATAAAAATGTGACAGTTGAAGAGATTACTCCGGATGAATTTGATCATGCCGCAACGAGAGACAAAGGAATCCGGCAATCGGATGCAGATATTGTGATCTGTATGACACAGGATGCCTGCCCGGATAACGAGTATCTGGTAAGTGAACTGGTACAGGCTTTGGAAGAAGCAAATGTTGCAGTTGCGTATGCGAGACAGCTTCCTAGAAAAGAAAGTACATTATTAGAAAGATATACGAGACAATTTAATTATCCGCCGGAAAGCAAAGTGAAATCTTCGAAAGATCTGGAAAAAATGGGAATCAAAACATTCTTCTGTTCGGATGTATGTGCAGCCTATAACCGGGATATGTATTTGAAAAACGGTGGATTCGAGAAAAAAGCAATATTTAATGAAGATATGATATACGCGGCGAAGGTTATAGAGAATGAACAGAAAGTATATTATAATGCAAAAGCAAGGGTAATCCATTCGCATAATTACAATTTTGCACAACAGTTTCACCGAAACTTTGATATGGCCGTTTCCCAGGCACAGCATCCTGAGATATTCCGGAAGGTAAGCTCAGAAAAAGAAGGAATGAAACTGATAAAGAATACAGTTGCTTTTTTGATAAAACAGAGAAGGCCATGGCTTGTTTTTAAACTTTTCACAGATTGTGTTGCGAAATATGCAGGATATCTTCTTGGACGAAAATATCAAAAACTGCCGAAAAAGATTGTATTAAAATGCACAATGAATCCGAGATATTGGACATAAACAGGAAAACAGGACTGAAAATATTGAAATTTAGAAAAAAATAGGGTAATATGTAAAAAGGTTTGTGTTAATTTAGGATAAATGCGGAAAGGATATGAAGTATGGCAAGAAATACAGGGAAAAAGGTCAGACGAAGAGGGCGTCGCAGAAAAAGAGGCTTTGCGACCTGGTCTATAGGGAAGAAAATAGGTGCTGTATTAGGCGGAACTCTTCTGGGCGTAGTAGTTATAGGATCAGTCATTCTGGCAAGTAAGATGAATAAACTGAGTTCGGTGAAACTCGATACAGATAAATTAAACATTTCTGATGAAGTAAAACATGAAAAAGGATACACGAATGTAGCGTTATTTGGTCTGGATTCAAGAGAAACTGATCTGGGCAAAGGAAATCGAAGTGATACGATCATGATAGCAAGTCTGAATAATGATACGAAAGAAGTTAAATTGGTATCTATTTATCGTGATACATTATTAGAATTAGATGACGGAAGTTATAATAAAGCGAATTCTGCATATTCTTTTGGAGGACCGGAAGGCGCAGTATCGCTGATTAACCGTAATCTGGATATGAATATTGAAAAATATGTAACCGTAAACTTTAATGCACTGGTAGATGTTATCGATGCGGTAGGAGGACTGGATCTGGAACTGACGCATGATGAAGTTGTGCATATGAACAACTATTGTGTCGAAACTTCAAAAGTAACAGGAAAAAGTTATGAGAAGATCGAGCCGGAAGTAGAGGGTACATATCATTTGAATGGTGTGCAGGCAGTGTCTTATTCCCGAATCCGTTATACGGAAGGAGGAGACTTTAAGCGTGCAGAACGTCAGCGCCTGGTATTACAGAAAATTGCAGATAAAGCGCAGAACATGAGTGTCGGCACTGTTAATAAGATCATAGACAGTGTATTTCCGCAGATATCAACAAACTTTACACTGGCTGAAATGATCGGATATGCAAAGAATCTTACAAAGTATAAATTAGGAGATTCGATTGGTTTTCCGTCTGAAAATACAACGGATATGTTAAATGAAGTAGGAAGTGTCGTAATCCCGAAGACCTTGTCTTCGAATGTACTTGAGGTGCATAAATTCCTGTTTGGAAGTGATGGGTATTCTGTATCCAGCACGATTGAAGGCATTGAAAGTGGTATTACTGCAAAAGCGTCAGATAAGGCCAAAAGTGGTACAACGATCGAGGATGATGAGACACCGGGAAGTAAGGGGTATTCGGGAAATTATTCCAATAATTCATCCGGAACCGGTACAACAAGAAGTTCCTACGGAACAACGGGTGGAAGCACTTACGGAACCGGATCTTACGGTACGTCAAACGGATATTCCGGAGGAACATCGACGGGAAGCGGAACGACCGGAAGTACAGGCAGCACTTCCTCAGGAACTACGGGAACAACCGGAGGAACAGAAGGGACAACAACAGGAGGTGGAACGACCGGAGATAATACAGGCAGCACTTCGGGAACCACTGGATCGACAGAAGGAACGGAATAAATAGTAATAAAAGATAAAGGGGTAGGTTACATGAGAAGAATTAAAAAGATATTTGTAACATTCTTGGCGATATGTATGATATGTCCATGTCTGTCGGTGATAACAGAAGCAGCGACAGCAGAACTGCGTTTTGCGGATCCGTCCACTACAGTAGGAGCGGAAGTTGATGTAAAGACCAAGCTGACTTCTGCTTCATCAATGCAGTCTATGGAAGCGACTTTAACGTATGACAAAAGTGAATTGAGATTTATCAGCGGTGATAATGCGACGGGAAAGGATGGAACCATTAAGATTTCCTGGACCGGAAGTGGAACAACTGCAGAATTTAATCTGAAGTTTCAGGCATTAAAAGAAGGTACTTCGAATATCGAAGTGTCAGGTGCTACAGGTACTGCGGAAGACGGAACGAACCTGGAAGTAACACAGGGAAGTTCTGCAGTTACGATCGGAGCTGGCGATCCGTCTCTGATTAAGGAAGAGACCAGTACCGGAGATACAACAATATCGACAGCAGATGGTGCCGTTGTGAAAGTGAACGGCAAGAAGTATGTTGTGACCAGCGATTTTTCAGAAGAGATCATTCCGGAAGGTTTTAAAAAAGACGAGCTGACATTTGAAGGTTCAAAGTATTCTGTGATCACACAGGAGGCAAGTGGAATCAATGCAATGTATCTGACTGAAAAAGACAGCGATGATGCAGATTTCTATCTGTATAACAGTGATGATGGATCTTTCGCATCGTTTGAAGAAGTTGAGATTGCAAAAGACAGATATATTATCCCATTGATGAATGATGGAAAGGTGAATCTGCCAAGCCAGTATCAGAAGACAACTCTGACATTAAATGGTAAAGAATTTGACACCTGGCAGGATACAAAAGACGCAGAATATTATATTATTTATGCTTTGAATTCTGACGGTGAAAAGACAACATATCGTTATGATACGACAGATGGAACTTATCAGAAATACACACCGGAATCAACCGGCAGTTCTTCTTCAGAAAGTAAGTTAAGTAACGGAAAAGGAATATGGGGAAAAATCCTTAATTTTGTAGAGAATTTCCTGGATATTGTAGTTATTATAGCAATTGCATTAATCTTACTGCTTGTTCTGGTACTTATTGTCACAGCAGTCAAGCTTAGACACAGAGATCTGGAATTAGATGATCTGTATGATGAATATGGAATTGATCTGGATGAAGAAGAGGAAGCATTAAAAGCTAAGAAAAAAGAAGAGAAACAGGAAAAGAAAGCGCAGAAAGCTTCAAAACAGGTTTCGAAAAAAGCATCTAAGAAATATGATGATGAAGATGAATTTGAAGGATACGATGAGGATGATCTTTGGGTTACAGAGAACATAGCCAAAGCCATGGAAAAACCAAAGAAGCAGAAGAGTGTCAAACACGCAACGGCAAAAAAAGTAGCTGCAAAGGGTGTACGTTCTTTAGATGAGACAGGTCCTGCTATCCGCAAACCTGTAAAGAACATTAATCTTCAGGATACAGATGATTTTGAAAAATTTACTCCTTTAGATGAAGAAGAGTTCGATAATTTTGAAGGATATTATTCGGATGATGATTACGATATGTTTGGTTCAAATGACTATGATTATGACGACGATGAGTTATTTGATGCAACGGCAGATCTCTTAAGTAATCACCCGGAAAAGAAGAGAAGTCATGCGGAGATGGATGACACATTTAAGATGGATGTTATTGATCTGGATTAATTACTGAATTAAAATTTTATAAGAAATAAAACCGGCCGCCTGATATCGGAAAATCTGATATCAGGCGGCCGGTTTTGCTGATACTTGAGCGTGTAAGACATGAAGATTACTCTTCAGTTTTGAGAAGATCTTTCAAAGAAGAAAACTGATATCCCATGGATTCCCATTTGTTAAGAAGTTCATCGAGGATTTCTCCGTTGGTTTTCGAAGTGTTGTGAAGTAGTACAATGGCACCGGGATGAATACGGCCGAGTAATTTGTCAAAAGCCTCTTCTTTGGATGGCTGGGCATCGGTAAGCCAGTCAACATAGGCGAGACTCCAGAAGAAGGTATGATATCCCATATCTTTGGCCATCTGTAGATTTTCGGTATTGTATTTTCCCTGAGGCGGCCGGTAAAATCGTGTCATCGACTTTCCGGTGATCTTTTTGAAAAGATCTTCGACATCTGAAAGCTCTTTTGAGAAGGTTTCCTGTGTCGCAATCTGTGACATATCGGGATGATGATACGTATGATTGCCGACGGTGTGACCTTCTTTTTGCATTTGTTTGATCAGATCTGGATTATCCTGCAGAAAATTGCCGACGACAAAAAAGGTAGCAGGAACATGATGCTTTTTCAGAGCCGCCAGGATAGAAGGGGTATTGCCATTTTCGTAACCACAGTCAAAAGTCAGATAAATCACTTTCTGATCAGTGTTTCTGGCATAGTAGGCATTATATTTTTTTAATTCATCGAATGAGGCATTTCCGACGGGAGCTTTTCCTTCCTCCTGAAAACTCAACCCCCAGTTTTCGGTGGTTGGGAGAACAAAGGAATGAGAAGAAGATATAAAAGTGCGGCTGGCCGGAGTCAAAGTTGTTTCACTGGCGGGGAAAATTCGGGCAATCAATCCTCCGGCAAAAAAACAGAAGGAAAAGAAGAAAAGGAGGATTAATGGTTTATATCTGGAATAAAGGGTGGAAAAAGAAAGATGAGTTTGGGGTATATGGAATCTGAACATAGAAACTCCGGAAAACTTTTTATACAGTTATATGATGCCCTAAGGAAAAAGATGTGCGGAAAAGGACACAAACTTGCAAAGAATAGGGAATGATAGTAGTATAGGAACGTAGAATTATTAAGAACAGATATAAGAAAGAATAAATGAAACGGGATGAAAACATGGCCAGAGAATATGTGAAAAAAGATAATATGCTGAGTAAAGAAATCCGTTATAAAAAAACAGAGAAGGGTATGATGATCACTGAATATTATGGAAATGACAGTTATGTGGTGCTGCCGGATGAGATAGAAGGTGAGCCGGTCACGATACTGGAAGATTATGCATTTTCCAGAAATCTTTCAGTTGAGGAAATATGGATGCCGTTGGAACTTAAAGAAGTTGGAAGATATGCATTTTACAGATGCCGGAATCTGAGAAAATTAGTACTTGGCAACAGACTTCTGGATATGGGAGGTGGTGCACTTACAGGTTGCCATCTGGAAGAAGTAGAGATATATCTTCAGGACGGAAAAAAGAGCTGTCTGAAGTCGATTGTAGAAGAGATGCGGTACCAGATGAGGATATATCTACATGCGCCTGAAGGAGGACAGGAAGCAAAACTACTCTTTCCGGAGCATTATGAAGAGGCGGTGGAGAACACCCCTGCAAGAATACTGGAAACGCATCATCACGGGGCAGGCGGATATTATCGTCAGTGTTTTTATGACCGTGAACTGGACTATCGAAAATATGATGAGATGTTTTATCATACGGTTGCGGAAGACACAGAGGAGACGGCAGTGGAACTGGCACTGAACCGCCTGCGGTTCCCGGCAGAACTTTCAGATAAGAACAGACAAGGTTATGAAGAATACTTAAAAAAGCACATGACTGCGGTGGCAAAATGGACGGTGAAGCAGGAAGAGGTGGAAGGAATCCGGTTCCTGCAAAGAAGAAAATTATGGACAGAACAATCTTTACAGGCGGGAATGGATTTCGCGGCAGAAGATAGCAAAACAGAAATTCTGAGTATTTTTATGGATATCAGAAAGGATCAGTTTCCAAAGAAGAAAAAGACATTTGAGCTATAGAGTATTTATAAAACAAGTAGAGAAGAAAAGGAATGGACAGAGAAAAGATAGAAAATAACAGAGAAACCATAGAAAAGGACCGCCTGGAAAATATAAGCCGTAAGATTCTTGTTATGGCAAGGAATGAACTGTATATGAAGATGCGGTTCCTGGATGTAGCATTATCCAGTCTTCCGTTTGTACTTGATACGGGGGCGGAAGGTATGGGAACAGACGGACTGTATCTGTATTATGATCCACAATATCTCGGGGGATTGTTCAGGGAAGACCGAGTGATGGTGAACAGGATCTACCTGCATCTGGTGCTGCATGGGATTTTTCGCCATATGATCCGCAGAAAAGGAAGAGAGGAACGGCTTTATCATCTGTCATGTGATATTGCTGTGGAATCGATCATCGATGAATTACAGTATCGGTGTGTTATGAAGGCCAGGTCGTTCCCAAGAAGAGAAATGTACCGTGAACTGAAAAAAGAAATGAAAACGCTTACGGCAGAACGAATATATGAAGTGCTGAGGAAAAAAGCGCTGACACAAAAGCAGCTTGAACAACTGGAGGTGGATTTCCGGGTAGACGATCACAGTTACTGGCCAAAAGCTGAGGAGAAAAAAAGACAGAATCAGATTGAAAACCGCTGGCAGGATATCAGTGAGCGTATGGAGACAGAGATGGAGACCTTTTCCAAAGAAGCATCACAGACATCCGAAAGTCTGATCGATCAGGTGAAAGTAGAAAATCGGGAGCGAATGGATTACCGGGAATTTTTAAGAAAATTTTCGGTGTTAAAAGAAGAGATGACGGTGGATCCGGATTCTTTTGATTATACTTTCTACAGTTATGGATTAACTATGTATGGGAATATGCCGTTGATTGAGCCACAGGAATGGAAAGAAGTTCAGAAGGTAGAAGAATTTGTTATTGTGATCGATACATCGATGTCCTGTTCGGGAGAATTGGTGAAAAAATTTCTGGAGGAGACTTACGGCGTATTAAGTGAAAACGACAGCTTTTTCCGAAAAGTGAACATTCATATCATTCAATGTGATGATCAGGTTCAGACGGATCAGAAGATCACGTGCGAAGAAGAGCTGAAAGAATACATGGACAAACTGGAATTAAAAGGCGAAGGCGGAACGGATTTCAGGCCGGCATTCTCGTATGTGGATGAACTGGTCCGCCAGCATACATTTGAACATTTACGGGGAATGATCTATTTTACGGATGGCCGGGGAATCTATCCGGCGAAAAGGCCTGTATATGAGACGGCATTTGTGTTCATGGAGGAAGACTATGAAGATGTAGATGTTCCGCCCTGGGCAATAAAGATCATCCTGGAAGAAGATCTGGATTTCTGATCAGATGAAATAAATAACAGCAAAAGAAGGGAATACAATGGATATAAAAAGAGCCAAAAAAGAAATCAAAGATTCGATAGAGGCATATCTTGCCAAAGATGAATATGGAGATTATATGATCCCATCAATAAGACAAAGACCAATTCTCCTGATGGGGCCTCCGGGAATCGGTAAGACACAGGTTATGGAACAGGTGGCAAAGGAGTGTAAAGTCGCACTGGTATCTTATACGATCACACATCATACCAGACAAAGTGCGGTCGGACTTCCGTTTATTGAAAAGAAGACGTACGATGGGAAAGAGTACTCGGTTACAGAATATACGATGAGTGAGATCATCGCTTCGGTATATGATAAGATGGAAGAGACAGGACTTAGAGAAGGAATTCTGTTCATTGATGAGATCAACTGCGTGTCTGAGACTCTGGCTCCGACAATGTTACAGTTTTTGCAGTGTAAGACATTTGGTAATCAGAAGATTCCGACAGGATGGATCATTGTAGCGGCAGGTAATCCGCCGGAGTACAATAAGTCGGTACGGGATTTTGATGTGGTAACATTGGATCGAATCAAGAAGATCGATGTAGATGTGAATTATGATGTATGGAAAGAATATGCATACCAGGCAGATATTCATCCGGCGATTCTGGCATATCTTGAGATCAGGAGAGACTATTTTTACCGGATGGAGACGACGGTAGATGGAAAGGTCTTTGCAACAGCCAGAGGCTGGGAAGATCTGTCACAGCTTCTGAAGACTTATGAAAAGCTTGGAAAGAAAGCGGACAGAGAGGTTGTACATCAGTATATCCAGCACTGGAAGATCGCAAAAGATTTCGCCAATTATCTGGAACTGTATCATAAGTATAAAAAAGATTATGGTCTTGAGAAGATTATTGAAGGTGTCTATACCAGGGATACGCTGGAGAGACTTCGATATGCAGCATTTGATGAGAGGTTCAGTGTTGTAAATATGTTGATCGGCCGTCTGGGAAGCTGCTTCAAAGAATATTTCCTAAAAGACAGACTGGTTACAATGATATATGAATATCTGAAGTTATATAAATCTAATCTGCAAATGGATCTTGTCGTCTGTGAAGCCAGAGAGCAATATGAAAAATTACGGAAAGAAGAACAGATGACAAAGCAGGACGAGCATGTAAGAAAACAGGTGCTGGATAAACTGGAATCTTACGAACAGCTTGCAAAAGAAGAACATCTGGAAGGAGAGACAGCATTTGAACGTATAAAAGAGGTGTTTGGAAATGAAGTGGCAGAGAGAGAAGAACTGACAGAACGTACACTTTCCGCATTGGAACATGCATTTGAATTTATGGAAGATGCATTTGGGGACAGTCAGGAGATGGCTTCTTTTGTTACAGAACTTAACACGAACTATTATAGTGTTCAGTTCTTAAAGGAAAATGACTGTGATAAGTATTATCAGTATAATAAGAAACTGTTATTTGACAAACAGCAGGAGGAGATCCTGTCAGAACTAAATGAAGTAGAACAGGATCTGAACACTGCCATAAAATAGATGATTAGTATGTAAGTTTATATCCATGACGGATTTTGCGATAAATTTTCCAGATAATCATGGCCGGAAAGCTGAGCGCAATATATAGTGATGATAGAATTCCGACACCCCCACCGACGATCATAAGAATTAAAATGCCAATATTCATAAGTCAAAGTCCTCCTTGTCAATGTTTTTATATATTGATGTTATATATGATGTGGAATTTTGCTTCCGGGTACATTGTATGGACTTTTGGTAAGAAGATAAAGAGAAACGGATGGATCTTAACACGGTATGAACAAGAATCGTTATTTTCTTAACATTGTTTTAGCGAAAGAAGTACATTTACTTTAAAGACAACAGGTGTTAAAATAAGCAATGAATGTAAACGAAGATGATATAAGACCCGGGGAGGTCTTAAACAAGATGAGATAAAGGAGAAATATATATGAAATGGAATCAGTTTCGTCTGAAGACAACAACAGAGGCAGAAGATATCGTCAGCAGCATGCTTGCTGATCTTGGAATCGAAGGAGTGCAGATCGAAGATAAGATCCCGCTTACACAGTCTGACAAAGAGCAGATGTTCGTAGACATCCTGCCGGATATGCCGGAAGATGACGGATGTGCATACCTGACATTCTATCTGGATGAAGAAGTAGACAAGCATAAGATGTTACTGAAGGTCAGACAGGAATTAGAAGAGATGAGAAGTTATCTGAATGTGGGAGACTGTACGATCGAGGAGTCCCAGACAGAAGATGTAGACTGGGTAAATAACTGGAAGCAGTATTTTCATCAGTTCTATATTGATGACATTCTTGTCATTCCTTCATGGGAGAATGTAGAGGCCAAAGACAGCGACAAGATGGTGATCCATATCGATCCGGGCACAGCATTCGGAACCGGTATGCATGAGACCACACAGCTCTGCATCCGCCAGCTTAAGAAATATGTGACAGAAGATACAGAGATCTTAGACGTTGGATGTGGAAGCGGAATCCTTGGAATGTTGGCGTTAAAGTTCGGCGCAAAGCATTCGGTAGGAACAGACCTGGATCCGTGTGCGATCGATGCAACCTACGAGAATATGGACAACAACGGAATCAGCAGAGACCAGTATGAAGTCATGATCGGTAATATCATTGATGATAAAGAAGTACAGGATAAGGTCGGTTATGAGAAATACGATATCGTAGCAGCAAATATCCTGGCAGATGTACTGGTACCGCTGACACCTGTGATCATCCACCAGTTGAAAAAGGGCGGTATCTATATCACAAGCGGAATCATCGAAGATAAAGAAGAAGTGGTCGTAGAAGCTGTGAAGAAAGCAGGCCTCGAAGTTCTGGAAGTGAACCACCAGGGTGAATGGGTATCTGTAACGGCAAGAAAGAATTAGAGGATTCGATATGCAACATTTTTTTGTGTCACCGGAGCAGGTGAAGGAAGGAAAGATCTACGTAGAGGGCGGCGACGTCAATCATATGAAGAATGTACTCCGCATGAAGACCGGTGAAGAACTTACGGTAAATGACGGAGAAGGCAGTCAGTACCTGTGTGCAGTGGAATCCTATGAAGCAGATATGGCAGTGCTTAAGATACTGGGGAAAAAGCAGGACGAGAGCGAGCTTGCATCAAAGATCTATCTGTTCCAGGGACTTCCAAAGCAGGACAAGATGGAACTGATCGTGCAGAAGTCGGTAGAACTCGGCGCATATCAGGTAATCCCGGTGGCGACAAAGCGAGCCGTGGTCAAGCTGGATGCGAAGAAGGCGAAGAAGAAGGTCGAACGCTGGCAGCAGATTGCGGTCAGTGCGGCGAAGCAGGCAGGACGAGGTATTATTCCTGAGGTGGGAGAAGTATGCACTTATGCGCAGGCATTGAAGCAGGCAGAAGAACTGGACGTTGTCCTGATCCCATACGAACTGGCAAAAGGGATGGAAGAGACGAAGCAGATCATCGCAGGAATCAGACCGGGGCAGTCGGTCGGCATCTTTATCGGACCGGAAGGCGGCTTTGAGGAAGAAGAAGTAGCACTTGCCATGAAAACCGGGGCAAATCCGGTGACACTTGGCAAGAGAATCCTTCGGACAGAGACTGCAGGACTTACGATGCTTTCGGTTCTGATGTTCCATCTGGAAGGGTAGAAACATAATCTAATACTAAGAATGAAGAGTACAGGAAGTGAAGAAATGAAGGAAGTATATCTGGATAATTCGGCGACTACCATGGCATACCGAAGCGTCGGGGAACTGGTGCAGAAGGTCATGTGTGAAGACTATGGCAATCCGTCTTCTATGCATAACAAAGGTGTGGAAGCAGAAAAATATATAAAAGAAGCAAAAGAAACATTTGCCAGACTCTGGAAGGTACAGGAAAAGGAAGTGTATTTTACTTCCGGCGGTACGGAGAGTGACAATATGGCACTGATCGGCGCGGCAAGAGCGAATAAGCGTGCAGGCAACCACCTGATCACATCATCCATCGAGCACCCGGCAATCATCAACACCATGCGTTTTCTTGAGGAAGAAGAAGGATTCCGTGTGACCTATCTTCCGGTAGACCAGTACGGAAGAATCCGTCTGGATGCGTTGAAAGAAGCGCTGTGTGAAGATACGATCCTGGTATCGATCATGTATGTGAACAACGAAGTGGGTTCCGTACAGCCGATTCAGGAAGCGGCAAGTATCGTAAAGGCATATAATAAAGACATTTTATTCCATGTCGATGCGGTACAGGGATTTGGAAAATACAAGATCTATCCGAAGAAACTGAAGGTAGATATGTGCTCCATCAGCGGTCACAAGATTCACGGACCGAAGGGCGTGGGTGCATTATACATCGGTGAAAATGTAAAGATCCGCCCGATCGTTTATGGCGGCGGCCAGCAGCATGACATGCGTTCCGGAACGGAAAATGTACCGGGAATCGCAGGACTTTCCCTGGCGGCAAAGACGATTTACGATAACCTCGATGAAAAAGTGAAGAAGATGCGGGCGTTAAAACAGCATTTCATCGAAGGCGTGGAAAAGATCGAGAATACAACGATCCACGGATTATACGATGAGACGTCGGCACCGCATATTATCAGTGTAGGAATCGCAGGGATCAGAAGTGAAGTGCTATTACATGCGCTGGAAGATAAAGGAATCTATGTGTCATCCGGATCGGCATGTGCGTCCAACCATCCGCAGATCAGCGGTGTGTTAAAAGGAATCGGGGCAAAACAGGAGTTTCTGGATGCGACGCTTCGGTTTAGTATGTCAGAATTTACTACACTGGAAGAGATTGACTATACGCTCGATGCACTATATAATATAGTACCGATGCTTAGAAGATATACCAGACATTAGAAAGTTACAGATAAAAGAGAAAGAGATCAGGAAAGGAATCAGAAGATGAGATTTCATACATTTTTATTAAAATATGGAGAGATTGGAATTAAGGGAAAGAACCGTCATCTGTTCGAAGACGCACTGGTGCGCCAGGTGCGTTATGCATTAAAAGATGTAGACGGACAGTTCGATGTACACAAATCACAGGCAAGAATCTATGTAGACTGTGAAGGAGATTATGATTACGATGAGACTGTGGAACATCTGAAGAAAGTATTCGGTCTGGTCGGAATCTGTCCGGTTGTCCGTATGGAGGACAAAGGATTCGAGGAACTGAAAAAAGATGTTGTCGCATATATGGATGAGATGTATCCAGATAAGAACTTTACATTTAAAGTAGAGTCCAGACGTGCCAAAAAGTCTTATCCGCTGAACTCTATGGAGATCAGCCGTGACCTTGGAGAAGCGATCCTGTACGCATTCCCGGAAAGCGGAATCAAAGTAGATGTACATCATCCGGATGTTATGGTGAACGTAGAAGTCAGGAATGAGATCTACGTATATTCACAGATCATTCCGGGAGCAGGCGGAATGCCGGTCGGAACCAATGGTTCGGCGATGCTTCTGTTATCCGGCGGTATCGACAGCCCGGTTGCAGGATACATGGTATCCAAACGTGGAGTAAGCCTTGAGGCTACTTACTTCCATGCGCCGCCGTATACAAGCGAACGTGCAAAACAAAAAGTTGTGGATCTTGCAAAGAAAGTGGCAAAATATTCTGGACCGATCAAGCTGCATGTCGTCAACTTTACGGATATCCAGCTTTATATCTACGATCAATGCCCGCATGATGAGCTGACGATCATTATGAGAAGATACATGATGCGTATCGCAGAACATTTTGCAAAAGAGGATGGCTGCTTAGGTATGATCACAGGGGAAAGTATCGGACAGGTGGCAAGCCAGACCATGCAGAGTCTTGCAGCAACAAACGATGTATGTACGATGCCTGTATACCGTCCACTGATCGGATTCGACAAGCAGGAGATCGTGGATGTATCAGAAAAAATCGATACTTATGAGACCTCGATCCAGCCGTTCGAAGACTGCTGTACGATCTTCGTGGCAAAACATCCGGTAACCAAGCCGAATATTGATGTGATCCGCCGTTCGGAAGAGAATCTGAATGAGAAGATCGATGAGCTGATGAAACGGGCGATTGAGACCGTTGAGATCATTGAAGTAAAATAAATGGAGTAAAAAAGAGGGCTGAACCCTTAAACAGGTCAGCCCTTTTTCTAAGTAAATCATTTACTTTTATTACTGATTAGTCACAAAGATATGGTTTTAACATTTCCATGATCTCTTCTACGTTGTCATCAGCGTGGATGTTCAGATCGATCGGTTTAGAAAGATCTAAGCTGAAGATTCCCATGATTGATTTTGCATCAATGACATATCTTCCAGATACAAGATCAAAGTCATAATCAAATTTTGTGATGTCGTTTACGAATGATTTTACTTTGTCGATTGAATTTAAAGAAATCTTTACTGTTTTCATTGGAATACCCTCCTTGATTCATTTCTTGTTCTATAGATATATTAAGAGTCAGACGAAGAAAAGTCAAGGAACAAATTGCCAAAGAATTCAGAAGATTTTCGTTAGATGTTACAACAATGTGTTAAAATAACGTTTTAAAAAGAAAGGAACAGATATATGAAGAAAGTAGCATTGCATAATCTCGGATGCAAAGTAAATGCATATGAGACGGAAGCCATGCAGGAACTGCTGGAAAAGCATGGATATGAGATCGTGCCGTTCCAGGAAGGTGCGGACGTCTATATCATTAATACCTGTACCGTAACGAATATGGCGGACCGGAAGTCAAGACAGATGCTTCATAAAGCAAGAAAGATGAATCCGGATTCTATTGTTGTTGCCTGCGGCTGCTATGTACAGGCTAAGAAAGATGATATCCCGGAAGGTATTGATATTGTCGTTGGTAATAATAAGAAGCAGAATATTGTTGAAATCCTGGAAAATTATGAAAAAGAAAAGAATCAGGATGGTCAGCGGGAAACATCAGACGAACAGGAAAAGGAAACAGAGACCTATCAGGAGATTCTGGATATCAATCATGAAAAAGTGTATGAAGATCTGCATTTAAGTACGGCGGCGGAACACACAAGAGCTTATATCAAGGTGCAGGACGGATGCAACCAGTTCTGCTCTTACTGCATCATTCCGTTCGCAAGAGGAAGGGTAAGAAGCAGAAGCCGTGACAGTGTGCTGGATGAAGTGAAGACACTGTCGGCCAATGGATATAAAGAAGTGGTACTGACTGGAATCCATCTGAGTTCGTACGGAATCGACTGTGACGACAACCTGTTGTCACTGATTCTGGCGATCCATGAAGTGGAAGGAATCGAAAGAATCCGTCTTGGATCACTGGAGCCGAGAATTATTACGGAAGAATTTGCACAGACGATCGCAAAACTTCCGAAGATGTGTCCGCATTTCCATCTGTCATTGCAGAGCGGATGCAACGCAACATTGAAGCGCATGAACCGCAGATACACAGCAGAAGAGTATTATGAGAAATGTCAGCTGCTCCGCAAATATTTCGACAACCCGGCACTTACAACGGACGTGATCGTCGGTTTTCCGGGAGAGACGGAAGAAGAGTTTGCAGAGTCGAAGGCATTTGTAGATAAAGTAGATTTTTATGAAACACATATTTTTAAATATTCCAGAAGAGAAGGAACAAAGGCAGCGGCTATGAAAGACCAGGTGCCGGATCAGATCAAGGCCGCAAGAAGCGCCGAACTTCTGGAACTGAACCGTAAGAAGCAGGCAGTTTATGAAGAAAGACTGCTTGGAACCACACAGGAGGTCCTGATCGAGGAGAAAATCGTGCGTGATGGAGAGGAACTTCAGATCGGGCACACAAAGGAATATGTGAAAATTGGTGTAAAAAATCCGAATAATCTTATTAATCAGCTTGTAAATGTAGAAATTGAAAACCAATTACAAATATTGCATTGAAATTTGAGATTTAATCATGTAGAATAAAATTGAAATATTTTTGGAGGACGTGATTATATGAAAAATATGACAAATACCCAGTTTTTCCAGGTAGAAAGTGGACCACAGATCAGCGCAAAGGACATTCTGGAGATTGTATATAAGGCATTAAGTGAAAAGGGATATAACCCGGTAAACCAGATCGTAGGTTATATTATGTCCGGAGATCCGACCTACATCACAAGCCATAACGGAGCCAGAAGTCTGATCATGAAGATGGAAAGAGATGAACTGGTAGAAGAGATGCTCAAGACGTATATCGAGCATAATGAGTGGGAATAATGACTATGAGAATCATGGGACTGGACTATGGATCTAAGACGGTAGGCGTTGCGGTCAGTGATCCGTTGGGAATTACTGCTCAGGGAGTAGAGACAATATGCAGAAAGGACGAGAACAAGCTCAGAAAGACCTGTGCGCGTATCGAAGCACTGATTGAAGAGTATCAGGTTACGAAGATTGTTCTCGGACTTCCGAAGCATATGAATAATGATATTGGAGATCGTGCGGAAAAATCAATGGCATTTGGTGAGATGTTAAAAAGACGGACCGGCCTTGAGGTCGTTATGTGGGACGAGCGTCTGACCACGGTAGAAGCTGAGCGGACTTTGATAGAGAATAAGGTGAGGCGTGAAGACCGCAAGAAGTATATTGATAAGATTGCGGCTGTTTTTATATTGCAGGGATACCTGGACTCCGCACACCTGAATAAAGAAGGGTAGAAGATTTATGGAAAAGATTACATTTGCGTCTGCAGATTCACAGGAAAATGAAGAGTTTTTTGTGTTGGAGCAGACAAAGTTAAATGGAGTATCTTATATTCTTGTCACGGATTCGGAAGAAGACGATGCAGAATGTTGGATTTTAAAAGACACGTCACCGGAGGAATCATCAGAGGCAATCTATGAGTTTGTGGAAGATGAAAAAGAACTGAATGGGATAATGGGAGTTTTTGAAGAACTTCTGGAAGATGTGGAAATTGAAAGGTAATGAATTATGTCAGTCAGTCAGGAGAGTTTTAAGAAAAAGTTAAAAGAAAAAGGGCTTAAAGTGACGAATCAGAGACTGCTTGTACTGCAGGTTCTTGCAGAGAATAAGGACAGACATCTGACTGCTGAAGATATCTATGAGCTCGTAAAAGAAGATTACCCGGAGATCGGGCTGGCAACCATTTACCGAACAGTGCAGTTGTTACTGGAAATGCAATTGGTGGATCGTATTAATCTGGATGATGGATGTGTGCGTTATGAGATCGGGGAGACGCTGGATGGCACAGGAAAGCACCATCATCACCATCTGATATGTAAAACATGTGGAAAAGTACTGCCTTTTAAAGACGACCTGTTGGATGAACTGGAGCGGCATATAGAAGAAGAGACAGGATTTCATGTGTTAGACCACGAATTAAAGTTCTACGGACAGTGC